>Ga0136620_10000026_pt1 | contig 56739 bp, 65 predicted proteins | sample AntDrymUQ4162106_2_FD_104806 | JGI IMG/M metagenome (GOLD analysis project Ga0136620, IMG submission 104806) | Polar desert sand microbial communities from Dry Valleys, Antarctica - metaG UQ416 (21.06) | ecosystem: Environmental > Terrestrial > Soil > Desert | place: Antarctica: Dry Valley... | reverse complement strand
TGGACACGCCGTTGCGCTCGGTCGTCGGCGGCAAGACGGCCGCAGCCCTGGACAAGGCGCTCGATCTCCTCACCGTGCGGGATCTGCTGCGGCACTACCCCCGCCGGTACGACGAACTCGGGGAGCTGACCGACCTCGCGAAGCTGCAGATCGGCGAGGACGCCACGGTCATGGCGAAGGTCAGCAAGGTGCATGGCCGCCCCCTCAACGCACGCGGCCGGTACCCCACCAACTACCAGCAGAAGCATCTGCTCGACGTCACCGTGAGCGACGGCAAGCGATCGCTGCGGCTGGTGTTCTTCAACCAGCCATGGCGGCAACGGGAACTGAAGGTCGGCGTCGCCGGACTGTTCGCCGGCAAGGTCTCCGATTTCAACGGCCAACGTCAGCTCAACAACCCGCAGTACCAGCTGTTCGGCACCGGTGCCGGCACCGGTGAGATCGAGCGGTTCGCCGGCGCGCTGATCCCGATCTACCCGGCCACCGCGGATCTCACGACGTGGACGATCGCGCGGAGCGTGCGCGCGGTGCTCGACGTACTCGACCCACCGGCCGACCCGATCCCCGACGAGATCCGCGCCCAGCACGGACTAATGGGCCTGTACGACGCCCTGCGCAACATCCACCGGCCGGACAGCCGGAAAGACCTGATCGCTGCCCGTAACCGGCTGACCTGGGACGAGGCGCTGACGCTTCAGGTCACCCTCGCCCAGCGGCGCGCCTCCACTCGGGACACCCCCGGTGTGCCCCGCCCGGCCCAGGAAGGAGGACTGCTCGACGCCTTCGACGCGGCGCTGCCGTTCACGCTCACCAGGGGCCAGCGCGACATAGGCACGGTCATCGCCGAGGACCTCGCGCGGCCGCACCCGATGTACCGGCTGCTGCAGGGGGAGGTCGGGTCCGGCAAGACCGTGGTCGCACTCCGGGCCATGCTGCAGGTCGTGGACGCAGGTGGTCAGGCCGCCCTGCTCGCACCGACCGAGGTCCTCGCCGCACAGCACGCTCGCTCGCTGCGGCAGCTGCTGGGCCCCCTCGCCCTGGCGGGCGAGCTTGGCGCTGCCGACCCGGCCACCCGGGTCGCGCTGCTCACCGGCTCTCAGGGCGCGGCCGCACGCCGCGAGGCGCTCACCGCCGCGGCCGACGGCTCGGCGGGCATCGTCATCGGAACCCACGCCCTCATCCAGGAGGCGGTCGCCTTTTCCGACCTGGGCCTGGTCGTCGTCGACGAGCAGCACCGCTTCGGTGTCGAGCAGCGCGACGCCCTGCGCGCCAAGGGTCAGCGCCCGCCGCACGTGCTCGTGATGACCGCGACGCCGATACCGCGAACCGTAGCGATGACGGTGTACGGCGACCTGGAGACCTCCGCCCTGCGCGAGCTGCCCGCGGGTCGCTCGCCGATCTCCTCCTCGGTCATCCCGGCGGCGGAGCGGCCGCAGTGGCTGGAGCGGGCCTGGACGCGGGTCCGGGAGGAGGCTGCGCTCGGCCGGCAGGCCTACGTGGTCTGCCCCCGCATCGGTGACGAGCCCGCGGGAAGTTCGCCGGACGATGCCGAGAATCTCCTCGATGCGGAGGCGTCTCGCCGCCCGCCGCTGGCCGTTGTGGACGTCGCGGCCGAGCTGACGGCCGGCCCCCTGGCCGGGCTTGCCGTGGAGATCCTGCACGGGCGGCTGGCTGCCGACGACAAGGAGGCGGTGATGCGCCGGTTCGCGGCGGGGGAGACCGATGTGCTGGTCGCCACCACCGTGGTGGAGGTCGGTGTGGACGTCGCCAACGCCACCGTCATGGTCGTGATGGACGCCGAGCGGTTCGGGCTGTCCCAGTTGCACCAGCTGCGTGGCCGGATCGGCAGGGGGCAGGCGCCGGGGCTGTGCCTGTTCGTCACCGAGGCGCCTGCGGGCAGCCCCAGCCGGGACCGGCTGGAGGCCGTCGCCGCCACGACGGACGGCTTCGTCGTGGCCCGGCTGGATCTGGAGAGCCGCCGCGAGGGCGACGTGCTGGGTGCCGCCCAGTCCGGACGGCAATCGCAGCTGCGCCTGCTGTCGCTGCTCAAGCACGAGGCGCTGATAGCCGAGGCACGGGCGGTTGCCACCGCGCTGGTCGAGACGGATCCCGACCTGCGTGACCACCCGGCGCTGGCCGCCGACGTCGCGATGCTCGCGTGGGACGAGCGGGCGGCCTTCCTCGAGAAGGCCTGATGCGGATCGTTGCCGGCACCGCCGGCGGCCGGCGGTTCGCCGTACCGGCAGGGACCTCGACCCGGCCGACCTCGGACCGAGCGCGGGAGGCGATGTTCTCCACCTTGACCGCGCTCAGGGACCTCGACGGAATCGCCGTTCTCGACCTGTACGCCGGGTCGGGAGCGCTCGGCCTGGAGGCGCTGTCGCGGGGGGCTGCCACGGCGACCTTCGTGGAGTCCGACCCAGCTGCGGCCAAGGTGATTGCCGCCAACGGCAGCGCGCTGAACCTGGTCGGGGTCGATGTCAGGTGCGAAACGGTGGAGCGGTTCGCGCGGCGCGGCGGTGCGCCGGCGTACGACCTGCTGGTGGCTGACCCGCCGTACGACGTGGCGGCGGACGTGCTCGCCGGCATCCTGGCGGTGCTTGCGACGGAGCGTGTCGTGGCAGCTGGGATCGTCGTGGTGGAGCGGTCCTCGCGTGAGGCGGAGTGGCTGTGGCCAGCGCCATTGCAGGCTCTGCGAGTCAGACGGTACGGAAGCGGAACGCTTTGGTACGGTCGCCGACCGTGAGCGAGCGCAACGAGCGAACCGATGTCGTCTCACGCCGCGCCGAGCGAAGCGCGGTGTCGGCGTGAGGCGTGCGGTGTGTCCTGGGTCCTTCGACCCGGTCACGAACGGACACCTCGACGTGATCGAGCGGGCCAGCCGCCTGTACGACGAACTCGTGGTCGCGGTGCTTGTGAACCACAAAAAGCACGGCATGTTCACCGTGGCCGAACGGATCGAGCTCATCACCATGACGACCGCAGACTGTGGCAATGTCGTCGTGGACTCCTTCGCCGGGCTGCTCGTCGACTATTGCCGCGCGCACCAGATCGACACCGTGCTCAAGGGGCTGCGGGCGACCAGTGACTTCGACTACGAACTACAGATGGCGCAGATGAATCGGGAACTGGCCGGCGTGGAAACAGTCTTCCTGCCGACCAACCCCGAGCACTCCTACTTGTCCTCGAGCCTGGTCAAAGAGGTCGCCCGCTTCGGCGGCGACGTCAGCAGGTTCGTCCCAGCCGACGTCCATGCCCGATTGTCCGAGAAGGTGGCTACCCGTGGCGACTGACGGCGGCCGGTTCTACCGAGTGTTCGAGAACCTCGACGAACTCGTGTCGGTCGTGGAGACCGCGCGCGGAGTCCTCGTCAGCGGCTCGTGCGTCGTGCCGCGCGGTCACGTCCTCGACCTGCTCGACGACCTGCGTGACGCGATGCCGGCGGAGATGGAGGAGGCGCACGGGATCCTCGAGCAGCGCACGGACATCCTGGTGACGGCCGAGGACGAGGCGCGGCGAATGATCGCCGACGCCCGCGCCGAGGCCGCGCGGCTGCGCGCGGAAGCCCAGGACGAGGCCGAGCAGGGGTTGGCGCTGGCTCGCGGGCAGTCCGAGAGCATGCTCGCCGCTGCGCGCACCGAGTCGCAGGCACTCGCGCAGGCCGGCCGCGCGGACTACGAACGGGCGGTGACCGCCGGCCGCGCCGAGCACGACCGCCTCGTGTCGGAGACGGACGTGCATCAAGCAGCACGAGCACGCGCCCAGGAGCTGCTCACCGACGCATCCACCCGCGCCGAGCGGATGGTCGCCGACGCCACGGCGCGCTCCGAGCGGATCGGCGCGGAGGCTGACGAATACGTGGAGGCCAAGCTCGCGGAGTTCTCGACGACCCTGACCCGGACGCTGCGGTCGGTCGAAGCCGGTCGTGGGACGTTGCGCGTCAGGCAGCCGGAGCAGGGCCCCGAGCTGTTCGACCAGGACGCCGCCAACCGCTGAAACTGCCGAGATCAAGCCTGCTCTCGAGCCAGGCGGGCGCTGAAGCCGAGGAGCGCGATTCCGGTGCCCGCGTCAAGGCCTCGCCGCACCGGCCGACGGGCAAGCAGGCGCCGCGCTCGGTGCAGACCGGTCACGAGCAGCAGCAAATAGGCCAAGCCCAAGACTGCGTGCGTCAGCGCCAAGAGCAGCAGCTGCCACGCCGCGGCGCTGGTCGGCAGGAACTGCGGCAGCACGGCCAGATAGAAGATGAGCACCTTCGGGTTGGAGATGTTGGACAGGAAGCCCTGCCGCCAGCCGTGCAGGGCGGCCCGCCGCTGGCTCGCCACGGTGGCGTCCTCCGCGGGGGCATAGCGGCCGCGCCAGGCTGACCGCAGCGCCTGCAGGCCGAGGAAGCCGAGGTAGGCCACCCCCACCCACTTGACAGCCGCAAAGGCAGGTTGGGATGCGGCGATCACAGCGCCGAGCCCGACGACGGCGACGACTCCTTGCACGGCGTTCGACGTCGCCACCCCGACGCTCGCCCAGGCCCCGCTGCGCCGGCCCGACGTCAGCGCGTTCTTCGTGACGACGGCGAAGTCGGGCCCCGGGACCAGGATGAGGACCACCGCGAAGATGAGAAAGGACCCGTACGCCGGCCACCACGACACTCGGCAACACTAGCCACGACCCGATCCTGCCGGCTCGGCACTGAGGCCATGGGACAGCCGCGACTGGCCTGGGGTAACCTGGCCCACGGCCCCGATGGCCGTCCTCCCATGACTACGAAGCGATCCATTCCAACACGCCTCGACCCGCGCCGGCCTCTGGTCCTTGACACCCGGGAACTGGGCCGCCGAGCCGGGTCGATGCGTGCCGTCCGCCGTACCGTCCCCGCGCCGGAGGCTCTCGGCCTGGAACTCATCACGGTCCCGACCGGCAGCGACATGACGCTCGACCTTCGGTTGGAGTCCGTGATGGAGGGCGTGCTGGTGTCCGGGACCGTCGAGGCCACCGTGACTGGGGAGTGCGGCCGCTGTCTGGAACCGTTCACCGAGACGGTGCGCGTCGGCGTACAGGAGTTGTTCGTCTACCCCGACAGCACGACGGACGCCACGACCGAGGACGACGAGGTCAGCCGGCTCGCGCAGGACCTGCTCGACCTGGAGCCGGTGGTCCGGGACGCTGTCGTCCTCGCCCTGCCGATGACCCCGCTCTGCGATCCGGACTGTCTGGGTCTGTGCGCCGGGTGCGGGCAACGCCTGGACGAGCTTCCCGAGGACCACGATCACGACGTCCTCGACCCGCGGTGGGCCGCGTTGGCCGACAGGTACGGCGACCGTCCGGAGCAGTCCCGCCGCACCCGGTAAGCTGGGCCGGTCCGTCCACCCGTTTGATCGTCAGGAGTGTTCGCAGGTGGCTGTTCCCAAGCGCCGGAAGTCGCGCAGCAACACCCACTCGCGCCGCTCGCAGTGGAAGGCGACGGCCACCACGCTGGCGCCGTGCCCCAACCGTGCCTGCCGTCAGCCCAAGCCGCCGCACATCGCCTGCCACAACTGTGGGCAGTACGACGGAAGGCAGGTCATCGCGGTCTGAGGACCGGATGACTGACCAGAGCCGTTGGCGACACCGCACCCCCCTCCCGCCGCCCTGCTGGCTGCCCTCGGCGTCCCCCTGGACTGCCAGCTGCTGCGGCTGGCGCTGACGCACCGCTCGTTCGCCTACGAGAACGGCGGGCTGCCCACCAACGAGCGGCTGGAGTTCCTGGGCGACTCCGTGCTCGGCATGGTCGTCACCGACACCCTCTACAACACCCATCCCGATCTGCCCGAGGGGCAGCTGGCCAAGCTGCGTGCGTCGGTCGTGAACATGCGTGCGCTGGCAGCCGTGGCCCGCGGTCTGGGACCCGGCGGGCTCGGGCCGCACCTGCTGCTCGGACGCGGGGAGGAGGTCACCGGCGGTCGGGACAAGGACTCGATCCTGGCCGACGCGCTGGAGGCCGTGCTCGGAGCGGTGTACGTCGGGGTGGGGCCACTGGCCGCCGCGGACGTCGTGCACCGCCTTTTCGATCCGCTGCTGGTCAGTGCCGCCGCTCTCGGCGCCGGGCTGGACTGGAAGACGAGCCTGCAGGAACTCGCCGCAGAGCGAGCGCTGGGCGTACCGGTGTACGAGGTCACCCAGACTGGGCCCGACCATGCCAAGTCCTTCACCGCGACCGCGCTGATCGACGATGCCGCGTACGGCGAGGGCAACGGCAGCACGAAGAAGCAGGCCGAGCAGCGCGCTGCCGCGGCGGCGTGGACCGCGCTGTCCGCTGGCCAACCCGGCGTTTGACCGCGGGTGCCCGAGCTTCCCGAAGTCGAAGTGGTACGCCGAGGGCTGCAGCGCTGGGCGGTCGGCCGAACTGTCGAGTCGGTAGAGGTCTTCCATCCACGGGCGATCCGCCGGCACCTCGCCGGCGCCGCACACTTCGCGGCCGAGTTGGCCGGCCGGACGCTGCTGACCGCGTGCCGGCGGGGTAAGTACCTGTGGCTGCCGCTCGACTCAGGTGACGCGCTCCTGGCGCACCTCGGGATGAGCGGTCAGCTCCTGGTGCTTGCCGCCGCCGCGCCGGACGGGGCGCATCTACGCGCTCGGTTCCGATTCAGCGACGGGGGACCGGAGCTGCGCTTCGTCGACCAGCGGACGTTCGGCGGCCTCGACGTCGAGCCGCTGCTCCCGGTCGAGCTGGTCCCGGTCTCCGTCCGGCACATCGCCCGGGACCCACTGGACCCGCGGTTCGACGACGCGGCGTTCGCGGTGTCCATCCGGCACCGGAGGACCGGGATCAAACGCGCCGTGCTGGACCAGACGCTGGTCAGCGGGATCGGCAACATCTACGCCGACGAGGCGTTGTGGCGGGCGCGGTTGCACTACGCGCGACCCACCGAGACCCTGAACCGTACCGAGACTGCCCGGCTGCTGTCCGCCGTCCGGGCCGTCATGACGTCGGCGCTGGAGCAGGGCGGGACATCGTTCGACTCGCTGTACGTCAACGTCAACGGCGAGAGCGGCTACTTCGACCGCTCGCTGGAGGTCTATGGGCGGCGCGACCATCCGTGCTCACGATGCGGTACGCCGATCCGCCGCGACGTGTTCATGAACAGGTCCAGCTTCTTCTGCCCCCGCTGCCAGCCGCGGCCGCGCCGGGCTCGTCTCTGAACGGCCGGCTGCGACGGGACGTCCGAGCGAACGTGAGGTAATAGCTCACTCTTCCTCGGACGCCGGCGGAGGGTCGGAAGCTGATTCCGAACTGCCAGTTGCCGCTGATCGGCGGACCGAGGTCCACGATCTCGGCACCGGCTGGACCGGGAACTCGGTGACCGTCGTCGGCCCGTCGGGGGGCACCGGAGGGTGCTTGCCTCGGCTGCGGGCTCGGTTTCAGCGCTGGATAGCGCGCTCGACGAGCTGCTGGAGCTGTCCGCGGTCGTTGAGGAACCGTCCGGTTCCGCTGCCCCAGGCTCGGCGGTGTCACTGCCGCAGCCGGCCAGCATCGTGACGGCCAAGCCGGCAACTGCGAGCAGCCTACGGGACGTCCCAGTGCAGCTGGCCGCTCTCGACGATCGGCCGCCAGTAGCCGACGCGCCCGTCGGTGTCGAGCGCGTGCGCCACCGCGGCCAGCATCGCCGTCACGGACGGCCAGAGCGGGCCGTGGCTGTCGGCGTCGCCCTTGAGGTACTCCGTCACGCAGCCGTGCTGCGGACCTGATCGGGTGTCGACGAACAGGTCGTCGCCGGACTGGTCCTCGGCGAAGGGGACAAAGGCGGGTAGGCATCTGGAGGCTGTCGCGCCGGCGGGCTCGGCCATCAACCGGTCGAGATCGTAGATCTCCGTCACGGGTCCTGCGCCGAGAGCCCGCCGGACGCGCCGTTCTTCTTGGTCGGTTTCATCGTCCTCGAGCGCAATGACGACGCCCGCCCAAGAGGTCTGCCAGCGCGTCCAATGGCGGCCCACATCCGACAGCGGGTCGGGGCAGTATCCGGGAAGCAGGTATCCGGCCGGTGTCCGTTCGGTGCCATCGCAGCTACCGTAAAACGCGACGAGGTCGTCTGGCCAGCGGCGGCCGGTAGTGGCTTGGACCGTGCTGAGAACGTCGGCACTGGCCGGCGGGCGGATCGCGGCGGCGGTGGCCGGTGCGTGCCTGTTGCACCAGGCGGTGATCCGATGCAGCGACTCATCGACCTCCATGGGACGTTCGCTCCTACGACGACTGCAGGGCCGCGTCGACCGCTGCCTCGACGTGCAGGCGGGTTGTCGGAAACAGCGGCACCGCGACGTCGTCGGGGCCGATCAGCAGTTCGATCTCGGTGCACGCCAGCACGACGGCCTCGGCGCCAGCGGCCACCAGCCGGTCGATGACCTCGACGTACGCCGCCCGCGATTCAGCGCTGATGATCCCGAGGCACAGCTCCGCGTAGATGACCCGGTGCACGAGCGCTTGATCGGAGGCGTCGGGCACCAGGACCGTGAGACCGTGCGCGGTCAGCCGGTCGCGGTAGAAGTCCTGCTCCATCGTGAAGCCGGTGCCCAGCAGGCCGACCGTCCGCGGGCCGGCCGCCAGCACCGCCGCGGCCGTCACGTCCCCGATGTGCACGAACGGGATGCCCACGGCGCCCGCTATTTCATCCGCGACCTTGTGCATCGTGTTCGTGCAGAGCACGAGCAGGTCCGCGCCAGCGGCCTCGAGCTGGCGGGACGCACCCGCGAGCAACCGCGCCGCGTCGTCCCACCGGCCGCTCACCTGCAGCTCCTCGACGTCGGCGAAGTCCACCGAGAACAGGAGGCACCGGGCCGAGTGCAGGCCGCCCAGCCGCTCCCGCACCAGCTCGTTGGCAAGGCGGTAGTACAGGGCGCTGCTCTCCCAGCTCATCCCGCCGAGCAATCCAATGGTGAGCACGGTAGGCATGCTCGCAGAACCCTGAGAGCACAGCGAGGAGGTCCCCATGGCCGGACAGTCCCGAGGCCAACCCTGGACGTCGTTCATCGCCGACGAGCCACGGTCGCGAAACCTGCACGAGGACGGCAACCCTGCGCATCGGCTCCGGGTCGAGCACGACCGCCGCACCCTGCTGGTCCACCTCAGCGACGAGGACGGCCGCGGCTGGACGGTGCTGGCGGTCGACCGCGAGACCCGGCAATGGGCGGTGGCGCAGGGCCAGACGCAGAAGAACACCGCCATGCGCGCCTACGACGAGCTCCGCAGCTGACTCAGCGGTGACGGCCTTGACAACCTCGCTCGCCCCTGGTTCGGATGGGCCGATGGACATCTCGCTCGGGCCCGTCGTACCGATCCTCCGGATGTTCGACGTGGACACGGCTAGGCGCTTCTACGTCGACTACCTCGGCTGCGCGGTCGACTGGGAGGACGGCACCGGGGACAGGCCGATATATCTGCAGGTTTCCCGCGGCCCGCTCGTGCTGCACCTGTCCTCCAACCACGACGACGGCACGCCCGGGAGTGCGGTCCTCATCGAAATCGCCGGGATCGATGCCCTGCACGCCGAGTTGGCCGCCAAGCAGTACCCGTTTCTCAACCCCGGCATCGAGGAGGGGCCGGCTGACGGGCGCGAGATGCAGCTCATCGACCCGTCGTCGAACCGGCTCCGGTTCTACGAGCGACGCCCTACCGGGTAGTGGTCAGCGACGAGTCGGTCCGGTTGACGGCGTGGGTGCACGGACGGGTCCAGGGCGTCGGGTTTCGCTGGTGGACGCGGGCCCGTGCGCTGGAGTTCGGGCTGACCGGGTCGGCCGGCAATCTCCCTGACGGCCGGGTCGAGGTAATCGCCGAGGGTTCGCGGGCCGGCTGCGAGCGCCTCCTCGCGGCGCTGCGTGGGCATGACACGCCGGGGCGGGTGACGAAGGTCGTGGAGCGGTGGGCCGAGCCGCGGGCCGACAGCGACAGCTTCGTCGAGCGCTAGGTCACAGGGGTTTGACCGGTACGCCGTACCGGTGGGACGCTGGTCACACAACAGGTGAGTGCCGCCGCCTACACCCAGGCCGCGAGCGCAATGGACACAGCAGTGGAGCTATCACAATGGCCAAGGCACTGCTCGGGCACATCGGGACCGCTCCCGATCGTCGGTTGCTCGAGGAACTCGCATTTCTCCGTTCGCGGGTACGGGTCCTGCAGTCCGAACTGGACCACATCCGCGCCGAGCAGGCCGCTCGAGAGTTGGACCTACGGGTTCCCGACTCGCCGCCGATGCGGTACGCCGAGGCCGTCCCGGTCTGACCGGCCGCAGCGTTCCTGGGGCGTCCAGCGCGCCTGCATAGTGCCGTCCTGACAAGGCGGTACCGTCCGCGCGATGCACCTGAAGAGTCTGACGATGAAGGGCTTCAAGTCCTTTGCGTCCTCGACGACACTGCGCTTCGAGCCGGGTATCACCTGCGTCGTCGGTGCCAACGGCTCCGGCAAGTCCAACGTCGTCGACGCCATCGCCTGGGTGCTCGGTGAGCAGGGAGCCAAAACGCTGCGCGGCGGCAAGATGGAAGACGTCATCTTCGCCGGGACGGCGGGCCGCCCGCCGCTGGGGCGGGCCGAGGTCACGCTCACCATCGACAACACCGACGACGCGCTGCCGATCGACTACACCGAGGTGTCCATAACCCGGCGCATGTACCGGTCAGGGGACAGCGACTACGAGATCAACGGTGCCGGTTGCCGGCTGCTCGACATCCAGGAGCTGCTCAGCGACTCTGGGATCGGCCGGGAGATGCACGTCATCGTCGGGCAGGGCCAGCTCGACGCCGTACTGTCCGCACGGCCGGAGGATCGGCGCGGATTCATCGAAGAGGCGGCAGGTGTCCTCAAGCACCGCAAGCGCAAGGAAAAGGCGCTGCGCAAGCTGGAGGCGATGCAGGCCAACCTGACCCGGCTCACCGACCTCATCGCCGAACTGCGGCGGCAGCTCAAGCCGCTGGGCAAGCAGGCCGAGGTCGCTCGCCGAGCGGCGACCGTGCAGGCGGACCTGCGAGACGCCCGACTGCGGCTGCTCGCCGAAGACATGGTCATCCTGCACGCGGAGCGGCGGCGCGAGATCGCCGACGAGTCCGTCGTCCGTGAGCGGCGGGCCGGGGTCGAGGCGGACCTCGCGGCGGGCCTCGCCCGCGAGGCAGCCCTGGAACGCGCGCTCGCCGCCGACGCACCGGCGTTGAACGCCGCGCAGGAGACCTGGTATCGGTTGTCGGCGTTGCAGGAGCGCTACCGCGGCACCGCCCAACTTGCCGCGCAGCGCGCCCGGCACCTGTCCGCCGACGTCGCCGGCCCGCGATCCGGCCGTGATCCCGAGGAACTGGACGCCGAAGCCAAACAGATCGAGGTGGTGGAGGGCGAGCTGGAGCACGGCTTGGAGCGGGACCAGCTCCGCCTGGCCGCAGCCGTCGAACGGCGTGGTGGGCTGGAGACCCGACTGGCGGCGGCGGAGGATGCGCTCGTTGCGGCGGTGCGGGTGGTGGCCGATCGCCGCGAGGGGCTGGCGAGGCTGACCGGGCAGGTCAATGCACTCCGCACCCGCTCGGCAGCCGCGGTGGACGAGATCGCGCGCCTCACCGGCGCCCTGTCCGAGGCACGTGCGCGCGCCAATGCTGCCGGCGCCCGATTCGACGTCCTGCAGGCCGAGGTCGGTGTGCTCGACAGTTCCGAGCTCGGGCTGGACGAACGTCACGAAGCGGCGGTGGCGTCGTACGAGGCGGCGGCCCGGCGGGTGGGGGAACTCGCCGACCTCGAGCACGGCGCCGAGCGTGACCGGGCATCCTGGCTGGCGCGGCGCGAGGCGCTGGCGATGGGGCTGCGCCGTAGAGACGGCGCCGGCGCCCTGCTTGCCGCCGCCGACCGGGTTCCCGGTCTGCTCGGTTCGATTGCTGCCCTGCTTCAGGTGGCGCCCGGTCGGGAGGCGGCGCTGGTAGCTGCCCTCGGCGGCATGGCCGACGCGGTCGCAGTTGGTAGCCCTGCTGATGCGGCCGAGGCGATCCGCTGGCTGAAGTCCGAGGACGGCGGCCGGGCGAGCATCGTGATCAGCTCCGGATCACCCCCCTTCCCCGGCGATCATGACGATCTGGACACCTCGAATCCGGCTAAAGTAGGGCAAATCGGGCCACGAAACGTCATGATCGCCGGGGACAGGGCTGGTAAAAGGCGGGCGGGGTGGCCTCCGCTCCCGGCCGGCGCGACGTGGGCGCTTGATCACGTACGGGCGCCCGCGGCGTTGCGGCCCACACTGGAGCAGGCGCTCGAACTGGTTGCCGTGGTCGAGGGCATCGACCAGGCCCTCGCCCTGGTGGCGGTCGAGCCCGACGTCCGGGCGGTCACCGCCGAAGGGGATCTGATCGGTTCCCGGTGGGCAGTCGGTGGTTCGGCCAGTGCGCCGAGCGTGATCGAGGTGCAGGCGGCCGTCGATGACGCCCAGCGACAGCTTGAGGAGGCTGACCGGCGCTGCGACCAGCTGGGCGCCGAACTGCAGGCGGCTCGCTCGCAGGCGCACGAGCGCTCCGCCGAGGTGGAGCAGGCGCTGGGCGCGCTGAACGAGTCCGACGCGACGATGTCCGCAGTCGCGGAGCAGCTCGGTCAGCTCGGGGCGGCGGCTCGGTCGGCCGGCGCCGAGGCGGCGCGCATCGAGCACGCCCGGGAAGCAGCCGAGCAAGCGCGTGACCGCGACCTGGCTGGGCTGTCGGCGCTGGAAGAGCGGCTGCATGCGGCGGAGACCGCGCCGGTGCAGGACGACTCCTCGACGGCGGAACGCGACCAGCTCCAGGCCGCGGTAGCGACCTGCCGCCAGCACGAGATGGAAGCCCGGCTGGCCGTCCGCACGGCGGAGGAACGCGTCCGCGCGCTGCACGGGCGGGCCGAGTCGCTCCGCCGCGTGGCCGAGCAGGAGCGGCAGGCCCGGCTGCGGCAGGAGGCCAGCCGACGGGCTCGTGCTCGCGGTGCCCGGATCGCGCACGGTGTCGCCGAAACGGCGCAGGCAGCGCTGGTCCGGATCGCCGCGTCGGTCGAGACCGCCGCGGCCGAGCGGGACGGCATCGCCGAGTCGAGGGTGGCCCACGAGGGCGAACTGCTCGCCCTACGGGCGCAGCTGCGCGAGTCGTCGGCAGAACTGGAGCGACTGACCGACGCCGTCCATCGGGACGAGGTGGCGCGCGCGGAGCAGCGGCTGCGGATCGAGCAACTCGAGTCCCGCACCGCCGAGGAGTACGGCGTCGACGTCGACACCCTTGTCGCGGAATACGGCCCGGACGTTCCGGTGCCGGCCGCAGCGTCCGCACGGGAAGCCGAGGCCGAGAGTGGCGAGCGGCCGCAGCCGACGCCGTACGACCGGCCCACCCAGGAGCGGCGGGCCGCCCGCGCCGAGCGCGACCTCGCGCTGCTCGGCAGGGTCAATCCGCTGGCATTGGAGGAGTTCGCGGCACTGGAGGAGAGGCACGCTTTCCTCGCCGCCCAGCTGGAGGATCTCAAGGCGACCCGGCGGGACCTGATGACGGTTGTCCGCGAGGTCGACGATCGCATCCACGACGTGTTCGCCGCGGCGTTCGCCGACACCGCGAGGGAGTTCGAGACCGTCTTCGCGACCCTCTTCCCCGGTGGGCAGGGGAAGCTGCTCCTCACCGACCCCGACGACCTGCTCACGACCGGGGTCGAGATCGAGGCCCGGCCGCCCGGTAAGAAGGTGAAGCGGCTGTCGCTGCTGTCCGGCGGCGAACGCTCGCTGACGGCGGTCGCGCTGCTCGTCGCGATCTTCCGGGCCCGGCCCTCGCCGTTCTACGTCCTGGACGAGGTCGAGGCTGCGCTGGACGACATCAACCTAGGCCGGCTGCTGGGGCTGATCGACGAGCTACGCGAGGCGAGCCAGCTCATCGTCATCACCCACCAGAAGCGGACGATGGAGATCGCCGACGCGCTCTACGGGGTGGCGATGCGCGGTGACGGCATCACCAGTGTGATCAGCCAGCGCCTGCGCGAATCCGCCTGACCCGGGGATCACGGCCGGTCGGACGAAGTTCCATGGCGGCTGCCAGGCTCGTCGTCGGCACCGCGGGCGGCTAGCGCGTCGCCCAGCGCGTCGGCGTGCCGCAGGACGCGCACGAGTACCGGCACGAGCAGCGCCCACGGCCGGCCAACCGACCCGCGGGCGTGGTGGGCCTCTCGCACCGTCCCTGCGATCCCCGCGATCACCGGTACGCCGCGAATCGTCAGGGCCAGCACCAGGCCGACGCGATCCGGGCGTACGCCGACGCGCCGCAGCGGCCCCAGCAGTGTCTCGGCCACGTCCAGCATGGCGCTGACCCGAGTGGTCAGCGTGACCAGCCCGGCCAGCGCGACGCTGAGCACCAGGGTCAGCACCACGGACAGCGCGCGCTGCCAGTCGGTGAGCAGCAGCTGCGCCCCCAGCAGGAACGCACCGAACCACAGCAGCGGCCGCACCTGCGCGAGAGCGAGCCGGGCGGGAACCCGCGCGACGGCGTACAGGGCGGCGACCACGACGGCTGCCGCCCCGAGCCACCACAGCTGGTCGAGCAGCAGCAAACCGGTCACCCCGGCGGCCAGGCCGGCGAGCTTCAGCCCGGCCGGCAACCGGTGCAGCACCGACGCACCGGGGTGGTAGAGGCCGGCCGGGCTCATCCCATCAGTTCCCGGTACCGCGCGACGGCGACGGCGGGCACGTCGTCACCGACCAGCCGGCCGTCGTCGAAGACGAGCACCCGGTCGAAGGAGGCAAGCATCGCCAGGTCGTGCGTGACGAGCACGATGCGTTGGGCAAGCCCGGCGAGCAGGGCGCCGATGAGCCGGGCGTTGCGCAGGTCCAGCAGTGTCGTCGGCTCGTCGCACACGACCGTCGCGGGCTCGGTGACCAGCACGGAGCACAGGGCGAGCAGCTGCTTCTCCCCGCCGGACAGCAGGTGCGCCGGCCGGTCGTCGAACCCCCCGAGCCCGAAGCGGTCGAGCACGTCGCTGACCCGCCGGGTGATCTCGGCCCTGGGCAGACCGGACCGGCGCAGCCCGAACGCCACGTCCTCGGCCACCGTCGGCATCACGATCTGCGCATCGGGGTCGGTGAAGACGAAGCCGACCTTGCGACGGACCTCCTTGCCGTCGCGCGCGGTGGACAGGCCGTCGACCGTGACCCGACCGGAATCGGGCACGATCAGCCCGTTCAGCAGCCGCGCGAACGTGCTCTTGCCGGACCCGTTGGCGCCGATCACCCCGACCCGGTGCTCGGCGAAGTCCACCGAGACCCGGTCGAGCGCGAGCCGCTCGCCGAGCCGGTGCGAGACGTCCTCAACGGTGATCATCCGACCCGCTCGAGCAGTACGGCGATGCCCATGCCGCCGCCGATACCGCACGTCGCCAGCCCCAGCCGCGGACCGTCGGCGCGGACCTGCCGGGAGAACAGCCGGACGACCAGCGCGGCGCCCGAGGCGCCCCAGGGATGGCCAAGCGCGATCGCACCCCCGTCCGGGCAGACGCGGGCCGAGTCGATGCAGAGGACGTCCAGGCAGGCCAGCACCTGGCCGGCGAAGGCCTCGGTGATCTCCACGACGCCGACATCCGCGACCGTGACACCGGTGCGTTCGAGCAGCCGGCGTACGGCGGGCACCGGTCCGAGGCCCGGCTCCACGGTGGGCACTCCGGCGCAGACCCAGTCCAGGATCCGAAGTCCCGGTCGGCCACGTCGCAGCCGCTCCGGCACGAGAGCGACCGCCGCAGCGCCGTCGCTGATGCCGCAAGAGCTCGCTGCCGTCGCCGTACCGTCCTGGGAGAACGCGGCCGGGAAGCGGGCCAGCCGCTCGACGGTGAACTGACGCCGCGGCCGCTGATCGCGCTGCAGCTCCATCAGTGGCACGAGTTCGGCGGCGAAGCGACCGGCGTCGTGGGCCGCGACCGCCCGCGCGTGGCTCGCCGCGGCGTACCGGTCCTGGCGCGCCCTCGTGATCCCGGCCGTCGCCGCCACCTGGTCCGCGGCCGCGCCCATGTCGGGGTCATCAAAGCCCGCCGGCGCGAACGGGGCGCGCTGGTAGAACTGCGGCCTGCCTTCAGCCGAGCGGTTCGCGCGGAGCGGAGCGGTGCTCGCGCTCTCCGCGCCGCCGGCGAGCACCAGGTCCGCTCGGCCGGCCCGAATCGCGGTGGCGGCCAGCGTGATGGCCTCCAGACCGCTGCCGCACTGTCGGTCCACCGTCAGGCCGGTCACGGACTCGCCCAACCCGGCGGCCAGCGCCGAGACCCGAGCCGGATTCCCCCCCGGACCCATGACGTTGCCAAGAATCACCTCGTCGACGTCGGCCGAATCGGCACCGGCGTCGGCCAGGAGTGCCCGCAGCACCGGCGCAGTGAGCGCCTCCAGCCGCACTTCGCGCAGGGCTCCTCCGGACGTGCCGAAGGGGGTACGCCGGGCCGCGACGATCACCGGGCTGAGCTCGTCCATCAAGCGAGTCACGATAGAGGCAGCAGCCGGCCCTGCTGAATCGCCGCGACGAGGTCGGCACGGGCGGGCTTGCCCCCGCCGGTCCGAGGCAGTTGCGCGACGGCGTACCACCTGCGCGGCCGCTGCGCTGCGGCGAGATGCGCCCGCGCATAGAGCCTGAGCGAACTCAGCCGGCAGTCGAGGCGGCACTCGACGGCCGCCGCGACCACCTCGCCCAGCCGCGGGTGCGGCAGACCGACGACGACGACGTCGCGCACACCGGGCGCGGCACGCAGGACGGACTCGACCGGTGCCGGGTCCACCGTCGTGCCCCCGGTCGTGATCTGCTCCCGTCCGAGCAGGCTGAGGGCGCCGGTCCCGTCGAGCCACCCGCGGTCGCCGACGCTGACCCAGCCGCCGACCTGGCGGAACCGGCCGGCCGCCCCATCCAGATAGTCCTCGGCGGCGTACGGGCTGCGCGTCCAGATCACCCCGGGCCCCCCCGCGGGCGCCCGGTGACCGGTGTCGTCGCGGACCTCCACCTGTACGCCGGGGAACGGCCGCCCGACCGTGGCCGGGTCGGCTCCGGTCCGAGCGGTGACAAAGCTCTGCTCGCTGGAGCCGTAGTACTCGACGATCAGCGTCCCCGGCCACGCTGCACGCACCCGCCGCTCTAGATCGGCGGACAGTTTCGCGCCGGCGGTCACGACGACCCGTGGCCGGAAGTCCGACCGACCCGCGTCGAGCAGGTCGGCCAGCATCGTCGGTACCAGGTGGGCGACGGTGACCTCCGGGTCGTCGGCGGACTCCGGCTGCCACCCCGCCAGCAGGCGGACTCGCGCTCCCGCTGCCAGGGCGTGAAACGCGCCATAGGCGAACATCGACGAGCTGAGCGAGCCGGGAACGAGCACCGTGTCATCTGCGGTCAACCCGGTGAGCTGAGTAAAGGCCGGAAAGCTTGCGGTCCACGACGCCCAGCTCCGGCCCAGCGCCCGCGGTGCGCCGGTTGTGCCCGACGTCAACGAGATCCACCCGAGACTCTCGGCCGCTGCGTCCGTACATCTGACCGCTATGCCGCTCGGAGCTACGGACGCAACGGGGTGCCGAACGATGAGGCCGGGGCTGATCTGCTCCAGCGCCGCTGTCTGCTGCTCGGGCGGCCAGCGGACGTCGAGCACTGCCGCCGCGGCGCCGATCCGGTGCGCGGCCAGCGCCCAGAGCAGCTGGTCGGCGGGATCTGCGACGCAGACCGCCACTCGGCGCGGCTCGCCCGTGAGCTGCGGGGCCAGCCAGCCCGCCGCCGTGGCAACCGTCGCCGCCAACCCGGCCGCCGTCCAGCGCCGGTCATCGATCGACACCGCGCAGGCGTCCGGATTGGCGGCCACCCGCGCCGCCAGGCCCGCCGCAACGGTCATCACGGTCAGCGCAGTGCCGCTGAGGGTCGGCTCGACAGCTGCGGGTAGGCGCGATGCACACCTGCGGCGACGAGCGTCGCGATCACGGCCTTGATCAGATCTCCCACCAGGAAGACGGCGGCGAAGCCGGCCGCGACGAGCAGGCTCGTGTCGGTGATCCACGCCTGGAGGGGGATCCCGACCGCGTAGATCACGCCCAGGCCACCGATGACGTTCGCGGCGAAGCCGAGCACCGGTCGATACCGCGGCCCCGTGAACCGCAGAACCCAGCCGATCACCCCGGCGCCGGCCACCCAGCCGAGCAGATATCCCACGCTCGGCCCGGCGAAGACGCCCAGGCCACCGCGCCCGCCGGCCAGCAGCGGCAGACCAGCCGCGACGAGTGCCAGGAAGCTCGCCACGCTCAGTGCACCCAGCCGCGGTCCGAGCAGTGAGCCGGCCAGCATGACGCCCAGCGTCTGCAGCGTCACCGGAACCGAATTGCCGAACAGCAACAGCTGTCCGGGCAGCCCGAGAACGGCGATGAGCGCGGCGAACACGGCAATCCTGGCGAGGTCGTGCGCCGGCAGCGCACGCGCACGAGACATGACTGAGTTTCTACCGCACCGGTCCTCCGCCGCGGCCAAGGCATTGCGCCGGGAGGAGGGCCCGTGGTTGTCTCAGCGGTGGTGATCTTCGCCTTGAGTGCTTGCGCAACTACTCAGAGATACGGTAACCATGAACTTCAGTAACACTGGCCTCCGGCTGCTCACTGTTCTCACCGCGGCGGTGGCGGGCGCGCCGATGGCGATTCTGGTCGCTGCCACCCCGGCTGCGGCGGCGCCGGTTCCGGTGACACCGGCATTCGGCAGCATCATCGACGCCTACTCCGACTACGAATCGGAGAGCGGCTGCGATCCGGTCGACAAGCCGGGGCCGCTCGCCGTACGCGATCTGCTCGTGGACACCTACGGCCCGGCGACGGTCTACATCTCGCGAACGTGTGTCTCCGGCGGCTCCAGCGGGCACTACCAGGGCCGCGCGATGGACTGGATGCACGACGTGAACGACCCCAACGAGCGCGACGAGGTCGAGACCTTCCTCGACTGGCTGCTGGCCTCCGATCGGTACGGCAACCGCGACGCCATGATGCGCCGGTTGGGGATCATGTACATCATCTGGAACCGCGAGATCTACGAGTCCTACGACTCGACCCCGTCGTGGCAGCCCTACAGCGGATCGAGTCCGCACACCGACCATGTGCACATCAGCTTCAGCTGGGACGGCGCCTACAAACGCAGCACCTACTGGAATCCGGCGGCATCATTCCCGGCGGTCGCGCCCTGCCCCACCCCGCCGACACCGCCCGCGCCGCCCGCTGTCGACTATGGCAGCGGGCTGGGCTACCTCCCGGTGCCGCCGACCCGGCTGCTCGACACCCGATCCGCGGGCAAGGGCGTGGCTACCCGCTGCCGGCTGGCCGTCGGCGGCCGGCTCGACGTCAAGGTGACCGGTGTCGGTGGCGTGCCCGCGACCGGAGTCGGCGCGGTAGTGGTGAACCTGACGGGGGTCAGTCCTGACTCCGGGACCTACCTGGCCGCCTATCCCGCCGGTGCCGAGTGGCCTGGCAACTCCTCGGTGAGCATCGCCGGACAGGCGATTACCGCGGCGCTTGTCGTCGTACCGGTCGGTAGCAACGGCATGATCTCCCTGCGCAACGGCGGGTCCCGCACGGACGCGCTCGTGGACGTCGTCGGATACCACCCGCTGTCCGGCGGATCGCTGTACGCCGCGACGACGCCGGCGCGGGCGCTGGACACCCGCACGAGCGGTGAACGATTCTCCGCCCGGGAGACCCGCACGGTGACCATGGCGTCCCCGCCGCCCAACGCGACAGGGGTGATCCTGAACGTCGCCTCGGTGTACGCCGACGCCGGAGGGTACGTGACCCTCACCGCCGGCGGCTCGCGGGCCGGAGGTACGTCGGCGCTCAACATGACGGTAGGCCGGGTGGTGTCGAACCGCGCCTACGTCGCACTCGGTTCCGGTGGCACGATCACCATCTATACCTCCGCTGCCACCGACGTGTTCGTCGACGTGGTCGGCTGGTTCCGGCCGACGGGTGGCCGCTTCGTGCCCGTCACACCTACCCGCAGTTTCGACTCGCGGATCGGGCTGGGCGGGCTGGTCCGCTTCACCGGCGGCTCCGCGCAGGAGATGGACCTGATCGCCGCGGGGGTGCCGACCGGGACGAAGTCGGTGGTGATGACGGTGACCGCTACTGCAATGAGCACCGCCACCTACGTCACGGCGTGGCCTCACAACCGGACGCAGCCCGCTACCTCGGACCTCAACGTCGTCACCTACACCAACACGTCGAACCTCGTCGTCGCCGCCGTCAACGGGGGATCGCTGGACGTGCTCATCGGGGTGGGTAGCGGCGACATCGTGGGCGACGTGGTCGGTTACTTCCGCTAATCCGGCTGCCGCGCCTGCCGGCGCCACGCAGTCGATGCGGGAGAGCGCAGGTCGCAAAAGGCAACCTGATTGATCGTGGACAGCGTTAAGGGGGTAGCAGGCGCGGTTCACGAAGGTCGGTGCTGATGGCCAGGCAACACGATGAAGGGTTCCGGGTCTTCGTTGTGGCCCGGTGGCCCTCACTCGTGACGACCGCCTATCTGGTCACCGGCGACACCGGCATCGCCGAGGACTGCGTGCAGGAGGCGCTGACCCGCGTGCACCGTCACTGGCGGCGGCTGCGGCTTGACGGTGATCCGGAGGCGTACGCCCGGCGGGCGGTTGTCAACGCAGCGCTGTCCTGGCGCAGGCGCCGTCGGGTGATCGAGGTGCCCCTGGCCGCCGCGGGGGAGCCCAGGGCGCGGCCGGAGCTGGAGCAGACTCTCGACGCGCAGCTGATCGCCGCGCTACGCCTTCTGCCGCCGCGGATGCGAGCCGCTGTGGTGCTGCGTTATGTCGAGGACCGCTCGGAGGCCGAGACCGCCGAGCTGCTGTCCTGCTCCACCGGAAATGTCAAGAGCACCGCACATCGCGGACTGGCTCGACTGCGCCGCAACCTTGAGTCCGCGTCGAGTGCTGCCACGATGCAGCACGCTGGGAGGAAATCGCGATGACCGAGAACCAGGTCCAGGAACTCGACGCCGGGGTGGCCGAACGGCTGCGCCAGCTCGCCCGCACCGAGGCGGACCGGACGTCGCCGTGGCCGGGGTTGGACATTGCGGTGCGCCGCAGCCGGCGACGTCGCCGGCTGGCGCAGGGCGCGGCGGCCCTCGCCTGCGCCGGCGCGATGGCCCTGACCCTGCCCCAGCTCATCCCTGGACCCGACGTGCTTGCTCCCGCTGCCCCCCGTGATGCGGGGCCTCCTCCGCTGGCACCAGGCGAGATCCCTGGTTCTCGTGACGGGGGCACCTTGGGCGTCACCTTCGGCGACGTGAAGATGGTTGTCCAGTTCGACGTCATCGTCATCGCGCAGGAGCCGATGCCGACCGGCGGCGGCGAGTGCGTTGTCTTTGACCATCCGGCGGTCATTCCGGTCCAAGAGGGGCAACGGGTGCCTTCACTAGCGGGATTCGCCGCCGACGGCTGCCGCGGCGGCATCGTCGGCCAGCCGCTCGTCGGGGCGGCCGACGCCCTGCAGCCGTTCGCCGATCAGCCGGTCGGCGTGGACGTCGGACCGTGCTCGCTGCTCGGCAGCGAGCAGGTCACGACCAGCGGTGGCCTAACGGCGACCCGGAGCAGCTTCGACTGCGCCGGCGGAGTGCTGCAGCAGTGGGTGATCGACAGCCAGCTGGTGTGGACCCTGGACGGTGACGAGCGGATCGTCGGCCTGGTCGAGACGGCCACCGCGTCAAATCCGGACTAGCTGCGCTTCTTCCGTCGCGACTCGCGCGTGTTGTCCAGCAGTTGCAGCAGCTCGTGCGCCGCGAGTTCGACTTGCTTGTGGCGCCATTCGGCAGCCCTGTACTGGCACGCGATCAGGCCGGTCCGATGGAGACGTCGGAAGTTGCCGAAGACGAACCCGTACCTGGCTTTGGTCTCGTCGGCGGCGCCCTCGGTGAGCCCGAGATGCCATTCGGCGTACTCGTCCCACGAATGCGACGCCAGGAACTTGTTCTCGTCCTCGGCGCTGGGCTGCACGTCGCCAGGCGTCGGGTGCGGGCGACAGCACGTTCGTTGAGCGAGTACCTGGCCATCGGCGCATTGTGCGCGACTTGACCGGCGGCAGGCGTCCGGAGAGGCTCGCAAGCATGACGGCCGGGGATGCGGGGGGAGCGTCGGTGCAGTGGACGAGAGGTGAGCCTCCGCCGAATCTGTTCGTTCCGCTGCCCGAGCAGATCGCCAACATCCGGCGGTGGAACGAGGACCGGGAATGGGGTTTCGCCGACTACGAACTGGACATGATCGATCTCTCGCCGCGTTCCCACATCGATCCGCTCGTCGTCGACCTCATCGCTGTTTACCTTGGCGAGAGCGGCGGCTACCTCGACGGCGTACGGCGTACCTGCCACGAGCTGTGGAACGTAGCCGCCGACCGACAGCTGCATGCCTGGTCATGGGACTGGCTGCGCGGCGACGGCTACGAGGCTCCGCCGAAGCCGGTGCGGCTGCTCCCCGGCATCGATCACCGGCCCGGTGTTCGCCGGGTGACCCTCGATCTCGGCGCGCACTGGGTGCCGGGACGGCACATCCGCCCTCGGAACGTCCGCGATGTCGACTCCGCACACGCCGAGATCCTCGCCGCCGCCGCGCACTTCCCGAGGTGGGCGCGCTCCATGGACGGAACGCGGGTGCCCTACATCTGGCTCTCGGGCTATCAGGTGACGTTTCCGGAGGAGTCCACCGAGCTCCGCTTGCCCGGCCTGGCCTGGGTTCACTACCGCCGGACGCTCAGCCTGACAGTCGACTGGGTCGACCACTCCCACACCGGGTGGGCGTCTCCCGTCCGGCTCGCCGGCTGACCGTCGTCCCCCTTCCCAACCGACATTCCGGGCATACGTTCGGCGCGGCGGCGGGACCATCGGGTCCTGATCCGCCGTGGCGATCGGAGTCTCGACATGGGCGGTCGGCGTCATCGGTTGGCAACGGCGGCCGCGGCGCTTCTGGTAGCGCTCACCGTCGGCGGGGGACTGCCGGCCGCAGCGGCCGGCAGCAGCGCCGGGCAGCCGACTGCTTCTCCCGTTGGGATCCCCGTGTCGTGGGAGCCCTGTCACCGCAACGCGGGTTCCCCTTCGAGTGCGCCAAGGTGTGGGTGCCCCTCGACTACGACGGCCCCGACCGGAGCCTGATCGCGCTGGCGCTGGTGCGTCTGCCCGCCACCGACCCGGCTCGCCGGATCGGCTCGCTGTTCCTGAATCCGGGCGGCCCCGGAGGCTCGGGCGTCGACTTCGTCCTTGGCCTCGGGCCGTTCCTGTACAGCGAGGAGGTGCGGGCCAGCTTCGACCTCGTCGGGTTCGACCCTCGCGGCATCGCCCGCAGCACCCCGCTGCTCTGCTTCGACGGGCTGGAGGAGTCCCTTGGGCGCTTCCCCCGTTTCCCTTCCCCGTCACGCCGCGGGAGGAAGTGACCCAGACCAGGTCGAATGCGACGGTTGCGAACGCCTGCGACGAGCGGGGCGGAAGAATCATCGACCACATGTCGACGGCCAACGTGGCCCGTGACATGGAACTGCTCCGGCGGGCGGTCGGCGACGCCAAACTCACCTACGCCGGCTACTCCTACGGCTCCTATCTCGGCGTCACCTACGCGAACCTCTTCCCGGACCGGGTGCGAGCCCTGGTGGTCGACGGCGTTCTCGACCCAGTGGCGTGGGCGACGGGACGCGCCAACCAAGCCGCCACCCTGCCCTTCTCCACCCGGCTGCGCAGCGACGCCGAGGCTCAGGCGACACTCGAGGAGTTTTCCGGCTGTGCGACGCCGGCGGCGCGCCCACGCAGCCGCCGTGCTCGAAGACTGCGACGATCGGTTCCTCGCGTCCCTGCCAGCTGACGAGCGTGCCCAACTGCGCGTCATCCTGCTGCGACTTCTCGAGCCGGTCCGGTAGGACCGTCGGCCGGCGGCCGGGTTTGTTGCAAGCGTCGGCCATCCGGTTTGCGCGCCGCCGATGAGTTCTCCTTGCGTCGAGCGTCAAGACTCTGACAAGGCGGGGCGCTCCACGCGGGCGACGTACCGGCGGACCGACGGAGGCGCGACATGGCCGGAGTGCTGCTCGACATGGCGGTCTCGCTCGACGGGATGGTCTGCGGACCCGGTGGTGCGGACGAAGGTTTGTACGACTGGTACTTCGACCCCTCCGATGTCAGCCGGCCCGTGATCGACGAGCTGGTCGCCACCACCGGCGCGATCGTCTTGGGCCGAGCTGCATTCGGCACCGGGGATGACGCCGGCGGCTGGGACGACACCCCGTACGAGGTACCCCACTTCGTGGTGACGCACCGACCACCACAGCCGCTACCCGGGCGCTCGGTCGAGTTCGTCTTTGTCACAGCCGGCGTGGGGGCCGCCATCGGCCTGGCCCGGGAGGCGGCGGGCGACCGCTACGTCACCATCGGTGGAGGCGCCGACATCGCCCGGCAGTGCCTGGCCGAGGGTCTGGTCGATGAGATCCAACTGCATGTCGTCCCGGTCCTGCTAGGCGATGGGATCGCCTTGTTCGACCGCTCGGGTACGGACCGGCGCCTGACCAAGACCCGAGTAGTCGACGCACCAAACGTCACCCACCTGCGCTACGGAGTTACCAACACGTAGGGAGGCGCGGCTCATGGACCGGCGGCTCAGCCCGAAACGGTATGCGCAATCGTCAGGCTGTTGCGCGGACGCGATCTCGCTCCCGATCGGAAGTCGGACACATGCCTAGCTGGCGTCGCGCAGGACGTCGTAAACCGTGTCCTCCTCAAGGTTGGTCGTACAGGCCGTCCGGCGTGCGTCGGTGGGCTCCAGGCGCACCGTTCCGCCCGTGGTTGTCGGGCGCCCGGCGGCGAGTCCGGTGGGGGTGGTGCCTGGACGACGCCCGAGTGTGGCTGCAGCGGCTACTTGATCGAAGAGGCGGGCTCGCGGCTGCTGGTAGATCCGGGCTAGGCGATCGTGCCGCGGCTGCTGGAGGTCCTCCCGGCCGCTGATGTCGATGCGGTGTTCGTCAGCCACGGCCACCCCGATACTGCGCGGACCTCAATCCGCTGCTGCGTGCCCGGCATCTGTGCGAAGACTCTCCGCCGCCGCTGCCGGTGTATGCACTGCCCGGTGCGCTCGACGCGGTACTGACGCTGGACGCAGATGCGGCTGGATGCCGGCGGCGTACTGCATCCCGACCATGTGATGCATGACGCCGCCGAGCGACTGCTCACCGAACTCCGGCTGCTGGGCGATGCTTTGACGCCGTTTCGCAAAACCATCGAGGTCGAGGACGACGTCGCGAAGTTGGCTTCGTGACGGGCCTCGAGAACGGCGACCCGTGGGCGCTGTTCGGCACCGGCCCGCGCGACCTGCCCCTGACTCTGAAGCGGGACGGGCGGCCGCAGCTGTCCAACGTCGGATACCTCTACGACGGCCCCTCGCGGACGGCTCTGATCTCGGTCACCGACGGCCGAGCGAAGTCCCACAACCTGCGCCGCGATCCGCGGGCGAGCCTGCACGTGACGACGCCCAACCCCGGCGCCTACGTCGTCTACCAGCTTGTCGAGCACTACCTTGTCCTGCAAGGCGACCACCCCGACTGGGCGGACTTCCGCGCGGCGATGGTGTGCGAGCGGCGACTGCTGCGGCTACCGCTGACCTACGCCTACGGCTGGGACCCCGAAGGCCACACCGGAGTCTGAACCGGCCGAGACAGCCTGCACCGGGTTACCGCCGCCGTGTTCCTTGGCTCGGTCTGCGACTGGCAGCCGAGACCCGCTCCTGAGCCCACCTGTCCCGTCGCGGTGTGGCAACGCCGGCAGGCGGCGCGCACAGCCGCGACTGCCGACTCAGGTCTGATCCACTACGAGGTCGACGACGAGCGGGCGATGGTCGGAGGTGTCGGTCGGTACGACGACGGCAGCGACCGGCCGGAGGCCAGCCGAAGCCATCACGTAGTCGATCCGGCGCAGCGGGAAGCGGCTGGGGAAGGTGGCGCCGCGGCCTCGTCCGCTGCGCTGCCAGCAGTCCACGAACCGTTCGCGCAGGACACTGAGTTCGGGTGCGTCGGGCGTGGCGTTGAAGTCACCGGCAAGCACCACCGGAACGTCTGGTGGCAGCTCCCGAACGATCACCGCGATCTGCTCCGCGCGCGCCGCCGTCGAGTCGTGCTGCAGATGGACGCATGCGACGTGCAGCCCGTTGACCGATTCGGCGATCAGCATGCTGCGGGGCTCGGATCGAGGCCGGCCGGGCAGCGCGACCACTCGGTACCCCCGGACCGGAGATCTGGTGAGGAGCGCGTTGCCGTAGTCCCGGGCAGGCCGGCCGGCGTCGACCGCCGCTCGACGGAGCGCAACGCCGTACGCCGCCGTCATCCCGAGTCTTTCGGCGAGTTCGGTGGCCTGGTCGGCCCAGTCGCTGCGTTCGGAGAAGTGCCGGTCCACCTCCTGCAGGCAGACGACGTCGGCGCCCAAGGCCGTCAGCGTGTCGGCGGTACGGCCCAGGTCCACCACGCCGCTGCGGCCACGCCCGTGCCTGATGTTGAAGGTGACGACACGCAGCCGCTGGCCAAGGGTCGGTGGGCTCACCCGTCGATGATGTCGAGGCGTACGCCGCTCGCCGCCACCAGGGCATCGGAGTGAGCCGAGCTCAGCCGTCGGTGAGCACGACTTCGCTGGCGCGGCACAGCCGGGGGCCGTCCGGGCCCACCTCGGTCCGCTCGAGCCGCACCGAGGCAGACCTGCCTTCGAGGGTCAGCGTCGCCAACTGGTTGTCGAAGTACGGTCCGTCGAGCTTCACCCACTCGAACCCTGCGGGAGGTACCCGGAACAGCCGGGTCCAGCGCGCCGTGATCGCCCGGGCCGCCCGGCTCCAGCCGAGCCGGAACCCGATCTTCATGAAGCCGGGTACCTCGTTGTGCACCGGCGAGCAGGTGAGCTGGTAGATCTTGCTGTCCGGCGGGTCCGGATAGCGCGCCTCGGCTACGTAGGCATGATGCACGTCGCCGGACAGCACGCAGATGGTGGCCGGGGACCGCTCAGCGGACCCGACGGCGGCGAGCAGCCGGGCGAGCCGCCGGAAGGACTCGCCGAAAGAACTCCAGTGCTCCATGTCGGCGCCCTGCCGGAGCTTCTCCGCCAGCCGGCCCAGGAGGTGGCCGTCGTGCTTGGTGCACATGTGCTCGTTCCACGCCTCGATGTCGTGCAGCGCGTGGGCCATCAGCCACGGCAGCGACGACCCGATTAGCAGGTGGTCGATGTCGGCCCGGGTCTGCTCCTCGATCCAGTCGAACTCGTTGTCGCTGACCATCGACCGGTGGTTGTCGGCCAGGATCCGCCCGCATCGGGTGTCGATGACCAGCAGCCGGACCCGGCCGAAGTCGCGGCGGTAGCTCCAGCGGGTGCCCTTGGCGCCGTCGGCCTCGGCGTCGGCGTGCCGGGCGAACTCGCGTAGGAGCGGCTCGCCGTTCTCGGCGGCGCACACCGCCGCGAACAGGTCGTCCGTGGCCAGGTCCGCCGGTGCCAGGTTGCCCAGCTGCTGGTAGACCCAGTAGCTCATCAGCGCGCCTTCGATGCGCTCCTGCCACCAGTCAGTGGCCTGCATCTGCTCGCGCCAGATGTGCGAGGTATTCCAGTCGTCGCGGACGTCGTGGTCGTCGAAGATCATCGAGGTCGGGATGGTGGACAGCAGCCAGCGGACATCCGGGTCGGTCCAGGACTCCAGATACAGGTGTGTGTACTCCTCGAAATCGGCCACCTCGGCGTACGGCGGCTGCTCCAGGTCGCGGCGGTGCCGCAGGTACTCCTGCGTGTGGGGAGTCGTCTCGTCGGCGTACACCTGGTCCCCGAGCAGCAGCAGCGCGTCCGGCCAGTTGCTCTCCGGATCGCGGGCCATCCGGGTGGCGTAGGTGTCCAGCGCGTCCGGCGGCAGGTCGCGATCGGCTCCGGCGGTGGCCGGCCGGGCATAGCGACACGATCCGAAGACCAGGCTGATCGCGTTGCCGTGGCCAAGCGTCCGGATTCGGCTGGGCGGGTACGGCGAGCTGGTTTCCGGCCACATCCTGGTCCCGTCCAGGTGGACCTCGTACGGCGTCGTGCTGGCCGGCTGCAGGCCCTCGATGATGACCAGCGCGTAGTGGTGCCCGGCGACATGGAACGTCTTCGTGGTGCACCCGAGAACCGTCACCTCGCACGGTTCGTCGGTCTCCACCCAGACGGTGGCGCTGGTCTCGTCGACGTGTCGCAGCAACGGTCCGAGTACGAGGGCGGCCATCTGTACTGCCTAGCGCATCAACATGAGGAGCGGCTAGGCCGGGCAGCCGCCTTACTCGTGCGCGCTGTGGCGGACTTTGTCGCGTGCCTCGGCGTACCGGACCACCTCGTAGGCAATCAGGCCGAGCACCACCGCGGTGAGTACGCCGAGGGCAGCCAGTGCCGGCAGCGAGCCGATGCCGAGCGGCAGTAGCAGGAGGACGACCGCGACCGTGAGCCGCGGCCGGTTGATCGAGCCGATGTTGCGCAGCCGGAAGGCCAGGTGCGCGAGCAGGTATACGGCCACCCCGCCGTACAGCGACCACAGCGCCCCGGCGGGCAGCGGGTCGGTGAGACTGTGGTGCTCGGTGTCGCCGACGTACTCCATGACCTTTTTCAGCCCGAGGGCGAGGTAGATGATCCCGGCGACCATCGGGAAGTGCAGATAGGTGTATGAGTCGCGGGCCAGTCGGGTGCGTGCGGTGCCGGTGCTACGGGTGAGCACGCCTTCGGCTACCGGTGCGACGACGTCGAAGTAGGACCACCACAGCGCGACGCTCACCGTGAGCCCGAGCAGTGCGGCCACCCCGATCGGCAGGGTGAGGGGCAACTCGGCCACGCCGACGCCGATCGCGACGATCGACTCGCCCAAGGCGATGATCACGATCAGTCCGTGTCGCTCGGCGAAGTGCTTGGCCGAGGGCAGTCGCCAGTCGCTGCCGGCGGCGTAGACACCGATGTAGTCGATGACCAGTGCCAGGGCCCAGAGTCCGGTCTGTCCGGGGCCGCCGACCAGGGCGCCGGCGACCAGCAGGACGGCGGCAATCGCGACGGGCACCGCGGTTCGGGCGAGTTGGTGGCGCAGGCCCGGATCGTCGGCGGCGGCCACCGTGAAGACCGCGAGATGGCCCAGCCGGACCAACCCCAACGCGGACGCCAGGATCAGCGGGGCGCTGAGCCCGCCACCGACGTCGCCCCAGGCCTCGGGGATGGCCAGGGCCACCAGGAACAGGGCGCCCATCGCAAGGATGATGCTGGCGCGGATGAGGCCTTCGTCGGCGCGGGCCTGGTTGCCGAGCCACGCGTAGCTGCACCACGACCACCACAGCAGTGCCATCAGCACCAAGCCACGCAGGACGCCACGCCAGCTGAGGTCATCGGCCATGAATGCGGTGACCTGCGTGATGGCGTAGACGAAGACGAGGTCGAAGAACAGCTCCAGGGTGGTGACCCCGTGCCCTTCTTCGGTAGGACGCACCGATGCCCGAAGCCGAGCGCCGGACCCGACCGGCCGGGTGTGCTCGGGACGAGGCGTCTGATCCATGAACTGGCTCCCTCGGGCGAAAAGTAACAGCGTAATCACGCTGCTGCGGATTCTCTTCCCGCAACTGGGTGGCCGTTGCAGCCCTGGGTCGTCCACCAGGGCTCTGGGAGGATCGCGGATATGGAGTTCCTGATCGTCGGCATCGCCATCCTGCTGGTTCTGCTGCTCGCCGTCGTCCTGTTGGTGCAGCGCGGGAGCCGGACCACGCGGCTGTCGGACCGGGAGCCGGCGAGCATCCCGCAGCTGCGCGAACCGGAGTCAGACGTGTTGCCGCCGGTGGGTGACCTGCTGACGCCACCGGTTCCGGTGGTTGTGCAGCCCGAGTTCGACCTGCCGCCACCCTCGGCCGGGCGGTTGGTGAGACTGCGCGACCGGCTGGCGCGTTCGCAGAGCGCGCTCGGCCGGGGGCTGCTCGCCGTGCTGTCGCGAGACCGCCTCGACGAGCAGGCCTGGGAGGACGTGGAGGACACGCTGCTGCAAGCCGACGTCGGTGTCGCCGCCACCCAGGAGATCGTCGAGCGGCTGCGCACCCGAGCGATGGTCGCAGCGTCGGCCAGTCCTGGGCAGCTGCGGGACCTGCTCACCGCCGAACTGGTCACCGCCCTCGGTCCGGACCTGGACCGAACGTTACGGACGCTGCCGCATGCCGACCGACCCGCCATCGTGTTGGTGGTCGGCGTGAACGGGTCGGGAAAGACGACGACCTGCGGGAAGATCGCCCGCGTCCTGGTCGGGGACGGGCGCTCGGTGCTGCTCGGCGCCGCCGACACGTTCCGCGCCGCCGCTGCCGAGCAGCTGCAGACCTGGGGCGAGCGGGTCGGGGTGGAAACCGTTCGCGGCGCGGAGGGCTCGGACCCGGCCGCCGTCGCCTTCGACGCGGTCAAGCAGGGTACGGCGGCGCGCGTGGACACGGTGCTCATCGACACCGCGGGCCGGCTGCACACCAAGGCCGGCCTGATGGACGAGCTGGGCAAGATAAAGCGAGTCGTGGAAAGGCACGGTCCGGTGGACGAAACGCTGCTCGTCCTCGACGCCACGACCGGCCAGAACGGCGTCGTACAGGCGCGGGTCTTCACCGATGTGGTCGACGTGACCGGAATCGTCCTGACCAAGCTGGACGGCACCGCCAAGGGCGGCATCGTCATCTCCGTCCAACGCGAACTCGGGATCCCGGTCAAGCTGGTCGGGCTCGGTGAGGGCAAGGACGACCTCGCCCCGTTCGAGCCCCGAGACTTCGTCGAGGGCCTGTTAGGGGCCGATTGACGGACTTCTGCCTTTAAGTCTACCTTTCTTCCATGGCCCTCAGCATCAAGAGCGAGCACGCTGACCGCCTCGCGCGGGAACTGGCGGCCGAGACGGGTGAGTCGCTGACCGAGGCTGTCGTCGTCGCACTCCGCGAGCGGCTGGCCCGCCAGCGCGTTCTGCGAGGGCCGTCGCTCGGCACCCGCTTGCGCCGGCTGCAGGCCGAAGTCGCAGCGTTGCCGGTACTCGATCCGCGCCCAACCGAGGACATCCTCGGATACGACGCCGACGGGTTGCCAACGTGACGGAGGGTCGGGCGCCCGCGGTCGTCGTCGATACCTCTGCAGTCGTGGCGGTATTGCTGAGCGAGTCGGGAAATGACGAGGTCATCGACTGCTTGGAGAGTGCCTCACGGCGACTCATGTCCGCAGCGACTCGGGTGGAGTTGGGCATCGTGATCGAGGCCCGGCTGGGGTCGGGCGGCCGGGATGCGCTCGGCCGCCTCCTGCGCGACACCCCCGTGGACATCGTGGACGTCGACGCGGGCGCGGCGGAAAGGGCGCTCGATGCCTGGCGCCGCTATGGCAGGGGCCGGCATCGCGCCGGCCTGAACTATGCCGACTGTTTCGTCTACGCGCTGGCCGAGCGAACCGGTCTACCGGTGTTGTGCACGGGTGACGACTTCGCCGCGACCGACCTCGACGTGATCCGCCCCACCTCGTGACCCGGCAGGATGGATAACAGCAGTAGCTTAGCAACAACTCTTGCGCAAGAGTTCTTGCGAAAGATACGTTGTGCAAATGCCTGCACCCCCCGTGGCTTCGCCGGATGCCGAGCCCCGCCGGCCGATCAGCGATCCGCTCGCCATCCGCGCACTGGCTCATCCGACCCGCCTCACCCTGCTGGAGATCCTGTTGGGGGAGGGACACGCGACGGCGACCCGCTGCGCCGAGCTGTCCGGTCACAGCGTGGCCAGTTGCTCCTTCCACCTGCGCACGCTGGCCAGACACGGCTTCATCGAGGCGGTGCCGGCGCCGGGGCGAGCGAAGCCCTGGCGGCTGACCTCGATGCGCCAGGAGCTGCGCCGCGACCCGAGCGATCCGGAAAGCGCGGCGGCGTCCAGCGCCTTTGACGAGTTCTTCCTCGGCCATGAGTTCGCTCGGCTCCGCGCGTGGTGGACCGGCCCGGCGCAGCAGGCCGCCGAGGCCGAGTGGCGCGACGCGTCGGTGCTGTCCGGTGGCACCGGGTGGCTCACGCTGGCCGAGCTACGGGAGCTCTCCGACGAGCTCGGCGGCCTGGTCGAGCGCTTCTTCCTGTCCCGGGACAACGCCACCACGCAACGCCCGGACGGCAGCCGACCGGTCCGACTGTTCCTCGGGTCCAGCGTCGGACTCTTCCCCGGCGAGCCGGGCTGACGTGAGTGCTTTGCGAGAGCCGCGGTTCCGGCGACTGCTGGTGGGCTGGTCGTTGTCGAACTTCGGGGACAGCGCGCTGTTCCTGACGCTTGCGATCTGGGCCAAGGATCTCACCGGCAGCAACGGCGCCGCCGGCCTGGTCTTCCTCGCCCTCGCCGCCCCAGTGTTCATGTCGCCCCTCGGCGGTCACCTGGCCGACCGGATACGCCGCCGCCCGCTGCTGATCGTCACGAACCTGACCGGTGGGGGCATGGTGCTGGCCCTGCTCGCAGTCTCCTCCGCCGCCGAGCTCTGGCTGATCTACGCCGTCGCCTTCGGCCTCGGCGTCGTCGGCACGGTCACCGGGTCGGCCCAGTCCGGGCTGCTCAAGGACATGCTGCCGGATGCGGACCTGGCGACCGCGAACGCGGCGCTGAGCACGATTGACCAGGGGCTGCGGATTCTCAGCCCGCTCGTCGGCGCGGGCATCTACGCCGCGTACGGCGGCGGAGCGCTGTCGCTGCTCACCGCGGCGACGTTCCTGAGCGCGACGGTTGCCCTGCTCTCCGTCCGGGTCGCGGAATCCGACCCGGACGAGCACCCGCGGGAGAGCTTCCGGCGGGAGTTCACTGCTGGTTTCCGGCACATCCGGGCAAACCCGCTGCTACTGCAGCTCGTCATCGCCGTCGTGATCGCGTTCGCCGTCCTCGGCACCTACGACAGCATCGTCTTCGCCGTGGTCGACGAGGGACTCGGCCGTGAGCCGGCGTTCTTCGGCGTACTGATGAGCCTGCAGGGCGGTGGCAGCATCCTCGGCGGGCTCACCGCCGTCCTCCTGATCCGCCGGCTCGGCGAAGCCCGCACGGTCGGGGTCGCGCTGATGACGTTCGCGGTGAGCAGCGTGGGGTTCGCCGCCCCCTCGCTCGGCGTGGTCGCACCCGCTGCCGTCCTCGGAGGGGCGGCGATCCCCTGGCTGATCATCGGTTTCGTCACTGCGCGGCAGCGGCACACGCCGGCCAGGTTGCAGGGCCGGGTGGCCGCCGCGACGGTCCTGGCGATGAACGGCCCGCAGACGCTGTCTATCGCCGCTGGCGCGATCCTCATCGGGGTAGTCGACTACCGGCTCCTGATCGCAGTCACCGCCGCCGTCATCGCGGCCAGCGGGTTGTGGCTGCTGCTCCGCCCGATCCGGGTTCAGCCCGAGGTCGCCCGGACCGAGCGCGGGTCGAACCCGAACGGCAGCTCCAGCCGGTGCGCGGACATCGTCGCCTCGTCGCACAGCAATTCGTAAGTCGATCCGTCGGCGGCGATCACGCCGTCGTCGAGGATCACCGAGCGCGGGCAGAGCTGCAGGGCGTACGGCAGGTCGTGGGTGACCATCAGGATCGTGATGGGCAGCCTGAGCAGGATGTCGGACAGCTCCCGCCGGCTGGCCGGATCGAGGTTGGACGACGGCTCGTCCAGCACCAGGATCTCCGGGCGCATCGCCAGCACCGTCGCCACGGCGACCCGGCGGCGCTGGCCGTAGGACAGGTGATGCGGCGGTCGGTCGGCGTACTCCGACATCCCCACGAGGGCCAGCGCCTCGGCGACCCGGTCCTGCAGTTCGGGGCCGCACACGCCCAGGTTCGCCGGTCCGAACGCGACGTCTTCGCGGACGCTGGGCATGAAGAGCTGGTCGTCCGGGTCCTGGAAGACGATGCCCACCTGGCGGCGGATCTCGCGCAGGTTCTCCTTGACGACGGGCAGCCCGGCGACCTGCACCCGTCCCTGACCGCCGGACAGGATCCCGTTCAGATGCAGGACCAGGGTGGTCTTGCCTGCGCCGTTCGGACCGAGTACGGCGACCCGTTCGCCGCGGGCCACCGTCAGGTTCACGCCGAACAGCGCCTGGTGCCCGTCCGGATAGGCGAAAGCCAAGCCGTCCACCACGAGCGAGGCTGCGCCGCCGCTCATGCGCTGAGCCACGCCGAGGCCGTCGTCGCGATCGCCAACGCCGGCAGACCAGCCGCCATGACCCAGTGTCGGCGGCTTGCGGCGACGTTGTGGAGGACGGGTAGCCGTCCGGTGTAGCCCCGCGCCAGCATCGCCAGGTGCACGCGTTCACCGCGTTCGAAGGTGCGGATGAACAGGGCGCCGGCCGAGTGTGCGACCACCTTCATCTGACCGACGTGTCGGGCTCGAAAACACCGCGATTCGCGGGCCACCCGCATCCGGCCCATCTCGCCCATGACCACTTCGACGTAGCGGAACATGAACGTCATGATCTGCACCAGCAGCTGTGGCAGGTGCAGTCGTTCCAGGCCGCGCAGCAGGTCGCGGGGGTGGGTCGTCGCGGCCAGCAGGATCGAGGCCACCACGCCGAGGGTTCCCTTAGCCAGCAGGATCCCGGCTGACTCCAGCCCGGTCTCAGATACCGGGATGCCCAGTAGGTCGATCCGGGGGCCGGTCGAGGCGAACGGAAGAATCACCGCGAACAGCACGAAGGGCAGCTCGATCACCATGCGACGCAACACTGTCGGTGCCGGAACCCGCCCGATCGCTGCGACGGTCGCCAGCCCGAGGGCATAGACCGGATAAGGCCACCAGGTACCCCGCGGCGCCGCTACGACTGCCACGACAAAGACGACCACTGCGGCGATCTTGCACTGCGGGGGCAGTCGATGGATCGGCGTGTCGTGGTCGAGGAAGAGCTCGTGGTGGGCGTGCCCTCCGCTCATGTGCCAGTGGCTTGCCCTGGACGGCTATCCGCCGAGCCGGCCGCCGTGCCGTCGCCGCCGGAGCCCCGCCGCCGGACCACGAGGAACAGCCCCGCGCCGAGCAGCAGCGTGATGCCGACCCCGATCACCCCGGACAACCCCTTGGACAGGCGCGGGTTGTCCACGCCCGTCGTCCCGTAGCCGGCGAACGGCGAGCCGGACAAGTCGTGGTCGCGGACGTTGACGTCAAAGCCTTTGTCGGCGGCCACCTTGTTCAAACCGTCGGGCTGCGAACTGGCGTAGAAGCTGACCCCTCCGGCGAGCAGCAGCGCCACGACCAAAAAGGCCAGCAAGATGTTCCGATTGCGGGCTCGATGGTTGGACGTGTCGTTGGTCATCGAAGCATCCCCTCTAGCTGGAGGCGGCCGAGCCGCGGATCTCCAGCGGCTGAACGTACGGGCGGGCGGCATAGACCAGGTCTGGCCGTACGGCGATCACGCTGCCCACTACGAGCGAGGTGATCAGCGCCTCCCCGATGCCGATCAGCACGTGCACGCCGACCATTGCCCCGAGGACTCCGAGGATCGGCAGGCCGGTCGTGCCGCCGATGGCGTAGAACACGGTGAAGGCAGCCGCGGCCACCGGCACGGAGACCAGCGCGCCGACGAACGCGGCCGGGACGACTGACGACGGCCGGGACGGCAGCACCCGGCGGATCAGCACGACCAGGCCGTAGCCGACCACGGTGGTGACCATCGCCATGACGGTGATGTTGATGCCCAGGGCCGTCAACCCGCCGTCGGCGAAGAACAACGCTTGGACGAGCAGCACCACCGCCACGCATAAAGCGCCCGTGTAGGGGCCGACGAGCACCGCGGCCAGTGTCCCGCCCAACAGGTGTCCGCTGGTGCCCAGCGCCACCGGGAAGTTGAGCATCTGCAGGGCGAACACGAACGCCGCGACAAGACCGGCCAGCGGTGCGGTTCTCTCGTCCAGCTCTCTGCGGGCTCCACGCAGGCACACCGCCACCCCACCTATGGCGATGACTCCCGCCACCGCGGACACGGGGGCGTTGATGAATCCGTCGGGGACGTGCATGGAGGACCTCCATGATGTGGGGCTCAGCGGCCGGGCCAAACGATACCGCCCTACGGCCAATTGTGTGCAAGAACCAGAGCATGGCTGTAGCCGGTGATCACGAACGTCACATTCGCAGCGACGAGATAACCCGCCGGAAACACGCGGGGAAAGGTCAAGAAACACGGTCCTGTCACGTTTCTCCTGGTCGTCCCGCCCCTCGGCGCTGACGGGTCACTCGCTCCGGCCGCTCATGGCCGGCAACACCGCAAGGAGTCTGCCGATGGACACCGGCGACACCGCCTGGGTTCTTGCCAGCGCCGCGCTCGTGCTGCTGATGACGCCCGGCCTGGCCCTCTTCTACGGCGGCATGGTCCGCGCGAAGACCGTCCTGAACATGATGATGATGAGCTTCGGGGCGCTTGCGCTGATCAGCGTGCTGTGGGTGCTGTACGGCTACTCCATGGCCTTCGGCGACGACATCGGAGGCGGCATCGTAGGCAGCCCGTTCGAGTTCTTCGGGCTCAGCGGGTTGCTCGGCACCGCCGGATTGGACGGTGGTTTCGCAGCGACGAGTTTGGTCTTCACTGTCCCGTCGATGGCCTTCGTCGCCTTCCAGGCGGTGTTCGCGATCATCACGGTGGCCCTCATCTCCGGGGCCATCGCCGACCGGGCCCGGTTCGGTCCGTGGTTGGTATTTGCCGGGGTGTGGGCGACGATCGTGTACTTCCCGATCGCGCACTGGGTCTTCGCGTTCAACGGCGCGGAGTCCGAGACCGGCGGCTGGATCGCCAACGACCTGTTGGCGATCGACTTCGCCGGCGGAACGGCGGTGCACATCAACGCCGGTGCCGCGGGGCTGGCGCTGGCGTTCGTCCTCGGTAAGCGCCGCGGCTTCGGCTCCGAACCGATGCGCCCGCACAACCTGCCCCTGGTGATGATCGGCGCCGGCCTGCTTTGGTTCGGCTGGTTCGGCTTCAACGCCGGATCGGCGATATCGGCGAACGGTCAGGCCGCGGAGGTCTGGGTGACCACGATGGTCGCGACCGGCGCCGCGTCCCTGGGGTGGCTAGTCGTGGAGAGGGTGCGTGACGGACACGCCACATCCCTCGGTGGCGCCTCGGGCGTGGTGGCCGGCCTGGTCGCGATCACGCCGTCCTGCTCGTCGGTGACACCGATCGGCGCGATCATCGTCGGGGCGCTGGCCGGCGTCCTGTGTGCGCTGGCGGTGGGGTTGAAGTACCGGTTCGGGTACGACGACTCCCTCGACGTCGTCGGCGTGCACCTGGTCGGCGGGCTCTGGGGCACCCTGGCGGTCGGACTCCTCGCCTCCTCGGCTGCCACGGCGGGCGTGGACGGGCTGTTCTACGGTGGCGGTGTCGATCAGCTGTGGCGGCAAGCGGTCGGCGCGTTCGCTGTACTCATCACCTCATTCGTCCTGACCTACCTCATCGGGCAGGCCATTCAGAAGACGATGGGCTTCCGGATCGACGAGGAAGCCGAGGAGAGCGGCATCGACAACGCGGAGCACGCAGAGTCCGCCTACGACTTCACCAGTCTCGGCGGTGGCGGGGGCGGTGGCATCGGTTCGGGCGCGGGTGCGGCCCGCGCTGCCGTCGGTGCTTCCAGCGGGTCGGCCCGGGGAGCCTCGGAATGAGACTGGTCACCGCGATCATCAAGCCGTTCAAGCTCGACGACGTCAAAAAGGCCTTGGAGACCGTAGGCGTCGCGGGTCTGACGGTCAGCGAGGTGCAGGGCTTCGGTCGGCAGAAGGGGCACACCGAGGTCTACCGGGGCGCGGAGTACCAGGTGGACTTCGTCCCCAAGGTCCGCATCGAGGTGCTGGTGGACGGCGCGGATGCGGCGCGGGTCATCGACGTCATCGTCGACGCCGCCCGGACCGGTTCGATCGGTGACGGCAAGGTGTGGGTGACGGCAGTGGAGGACGTCGTACGGGTGCGGACGGGAGAGCGTGGCACCGACGCGCTCTGAGCAGGCCGTCGGGCTCCGGGCGGCCCGGGCGCAACTGCTCGGTCGAGCCGAGATCCGGGGCACCGCCCTGCGATCGGCGTTGAGCGACCTGTACGACGACTGGCTTCGCGAACTGCTCGGGCGGGACGTGGCTGCCGAGGTGGCGCTGGTGGCCGTGGGTGGGCTCGGCCGGCGGGAGTGCGCACCGTACGGCGATCTGGATCTCGTCCTGGTGCACGCCGGCGGACCGGGCATCCGGGAACGGGCGCAGGCGCTGTGGTATCCGATCTGGGACAGCGGGGTGGGTCTGGACCACTCTGTGCGGACCGTCCCCGACGTTCGTGCGGTGGCCGAGCGGGACGCCAAGGCCGCCCTCGGGCTGCTCGACGCCCGGCACATCGCCGGGTCCGAGGGCTTGAGCGAGTCGCTGCGGGCGACGGCGTACGACGTGTGGCGGCAACAGGCGCACACCCACGTTCCAGCGTTGGCCGAGGCGGAGCGACTACGCCACCGCACCGCCGGGGAGCTGGCATTCCTGCTCGAGCCCGACGTCAAGGAGAGTGTGGGCGGACTCCGCGACTGCCTGGTGTTGCATGCGCTGGCGGCCGCGCAGCTGGTGGACGAGTCCGGTCCGGCGGTGACCGCGGCACGGATGCTGCTGCTGGACGTGCGCGGCGAGCTGCACCGGCGCAGCGGTCGATGCGTCGATCGGCTGCTCCAGCAGGAACAGGCGGCGGTGGCGCGGACGCTCGGCGCAGCCGACGCCGACGGCCTGCTGCGCTCGGTGGCAGCGGCCGGCCGGACGGTCCGCTTCGCCTCCGAGACCGCGTGGCGGACCGTCCACGCGGAGCTGTCCCGCCGGGGCCGGTGGCGCTCCCGCCGCCGGCTCGACCGCCGACCCTTGGCCGAGGGCGTCGTGGAGTATGGCGGTGAGGTGATGCTCGCCCGCGCCGCGGAGCCGGCGTGGGACGCCGGGCTGCTGCTGCGCGCGGCGGCCGCGGCGGCGGCGGCCGGCCTCCCGCTCTCGCCGTACACCCTGACCCGACTGGAGCAGGAGGGGCCTGCGCTACCGGTGCCGTGGCCGGAGCCCATTCGCGACTCGTTCGTCCGGTTGCTCGGTACCGGGCACGCGGCGGTGCCGGTGATCGAGGCGTTGGACCAGCACGGGCTGATGAGTCGGCTGCTGCCCGGCTGGGCGGAGATCCGGTCCTACCCGCAGCGCAACCCGGTCCACCGCTTCAGCGTCGACCGACACCTGGTCGAGTGCGCGGCGGAGGCCTCGGCACTGACCCGGGACGTGTCGCGCCCCGATCTGCTGCTGCTGGCCGCGCTGCTGCACGACATCGGCAAGGGCCAGCCGGGGGACCACAGCATAACCGGGGCCCGGATCGCCGCGGCCACCGCAGCGCGGATGGGTCTGCCGCCGGTGGACGTCGATGTCATCGGCAGGCTCGTCCGTCACCACTTACTGCTTCCGCATGCGGCGACTCGCCGTGATCCAGACGACCCGGCCACGATCGACTCGGTCGTCGCAGCAGTCGGCGGGTCACCGGACGTGCTCGACCTGCTGCACGCGCTGTGCCTGGCCGACGCCCGCGCCACCGGCCCGGCGGCCTGGAGTGACTGGAAGGCCGCGCTCGTCGCCGGGCTGGTCGACCGGGTCCGGGCGTCGCTGCGCGGTGCCGCCCCGCCCACCCCGTCAACGCTGCCCGAGGAGGTCCGGCTGGCCGTCCGACTCGATCGCCCGACCCTGACCCCGCTGCGCTGGCCCGGGGGACCGGCGCGGCGCTGGGATCCCGCCGGCGAGTCGGGCGGCTCGACCGGTTCGGGCGAGCTGCTCGTGGTCGCCCCGGACGAACCGGGCCTGCTCAGCCGGTTGGCGGGTCTGCTCGCCGTACACGGTCTGGAGGTCGTGACAGCGACCGTGACCACCGAAAGCGCCCACGCGATCAACGTCTTCCGGGTCGCCGCCCGGTTCGGGCGGGTGGCCGACCTGGACGTGCTGCGCGCCGATTTCGCCGCCCTGCTGGCCGGTCGCTTCCCGCTGGATGCCCGACTGGCCGCCGTCGAGCGTTCCTATCCGGTGCCCACGGACGCTGCCGCGCGGGTGCTGTGGTTCGACGGCCAGGCCACCGACGCGACCATCGTCGAGGTGCGGACGGCGAATTCGGTCGGCCTGTTGCACCACCTGACCCGCGCGCTGGAGCGGTGCCGGCTGGACGTCCGAAGCGCCAGGATCAGCACCCTCGGCGGTTCGGTCGTGGACGCCTTTTCGGTTCGAACGGACAAAGGTGACCTCGTTGTCGAGCAGCGGCTGCGGTGCCATGTCGAGCAGGCGCTGCTCGCTGCTGCCCGAGGAGGACGAGCTGATGCCTTTGCAGTCCGGCCCGCTGCCGGTGGCGACGTCCGCGATCCGGTGCAGCGCCGTACCGTGGGGTAGGCGTTGCTCGACGCGCTAGAGGGAGGACGTGCTGATGGCTGACCCGGTGCGGGTGGTATGCGGCGGGAGATTGGCAGCAGGCCATGCGACGCCGGGGATGCAGCGGCAGTTGGCGCTGGACACCGGATCGATGTGGTCCGGGCTGGTGCACACCGAGCCAGGAGCAGAGAGCGGCTGGCATCACCACGACGGCTTCGAGACCACCCTGTACGTCGTCTCAGGGGTGATGCGGATGCAGTTCGGGCCCGGCGGCCAGCAGAGTGCGGATGCCGGACCGGGGGACTTCGTCCACGTACCGCCTGGCGTCGTCCATCGAGAGGTGAATCCGACTGCTGACCGCTCGAGCGCCGTCGTCGTGCGCGCCGGCAGCGGCACTCCAGTGGTCAACGTGGATGGGCCGGATCCGGACTGAGCGGCGAATTCGGGCGGCGGGAACGTGGGCCGGCCGTGCGTGGTTAGGCTCTCCAGGTGGTCCGCGACGTCGTTGCCGACCATGCCGACGCATCCGTGATCTGAGGACTGAATCTCGTGTTCGACACCCTGTCCGACCGCCTGGAAAAGGTGTTTACCGGTCTGCGTGGCAAGGGCCGGTTGTCCGAGGCCGACATCGACGCGACCTGCCGGGAGATCAGGATCGCGCTGCTCGAAGCCGACGTCGCGCTCACCGTGGTGCGCGCGTTCATCGCCTCGGTCAAACAGCGGGCACTCGGCGAGGAGGTCTCCAAGGCCCTCAACCCGGCCCAGCAGGTCGTCAAGATCGTCAACGAGGAGCTCGTCGCCATCCTCGGCGGGGAGACCAGGCGGCTGCGCTTCGCCAAGACCGCCCCGACGGTCATCCTGCTCGCCGGCCTGCAGGGCTCCGGCAAGACGACGCTGGCCGGCAAGCTCGCGCAGTGGCTCAAGGCGCAGAACCACACGCCGTTGCTCGTCGCCTGTGACCTGCAGCGGCCGAACGCGGTCACTCAGCTGCAGATCGTCGGCCGGCAGGCCGGTGCCGACGTGTTCGCCCCCGAGCCGGGGAACGGCGTCGGCGATCCGGTCGCCGTTGCGCGGGCCGGCCTGGAGCAGGCGCGGCGTTCCATGCACGACATCGTCATCGTCGACACCGCCGGCCGGCTGGGCATCGACACCGAGATGATGGCGCAGGCCGCGGCGATCCGCGACGCCGTGCAACCGGACGAGATCCTGTTCGTCGTCGACGCGATGATCGGCCAGGACGCGGTCACGACGGCCGAGGCGTTCCGCGACGGCGTCGGCTTCACCGGCGTGGTGCTGTCCAAGTTGGACGGTGACGCGCGCGGCGGCGCGGCGCTGTCCGTGCGGCACGTAACGGGCGAGCCGATCCTGTTCGCCTCCACCGGGGAGAAACTCGGCGATTTCGATGTCTTCCACCCCGAGCGGATGGCCTCGCGCATCCTCGGCATGGGCGACATGCTCACCCTCATCGAGCAGGCCCAGCAGGCTTTCGACGCCGACCAGGCCGAGGAGATGGCCGGCAAGCTGGCCAGCGGCACGAAGTTCACCCTCGAGGACTTCCTCGAACAGATGATGGCGATCAAGAAGATGGGGTCGCTGACCAACCTGCTCGGCATGTTGCCCGGCGGGGCGGCGATGAAGGACCAGCTCTCGCAGGTCAAGGACACCGACCTGGACCGTACGGCGGCCATCATTCGTTCCATGACGCCGGGGGAGCGGCAGGACCCCACGATCATCAAGGGGTCGCGGCGGGCACGGATCGCCAATGGCTCCGGCGTCACCGTCACCGAGGTCAATTCACTCGTCGAGCGCTTCTTCGAGGCACGGAAGATGATGCAGCAGATGGCCGGTGGGTTGGGGCTACCGGGCATGCCTGGCATGCGCCGATCCTCCTCGCGCAAGTCCGCCGGCAAGAAGGGCAAGGGAAAGAAGGGTAGGCGTGGCGGGGGACCTACCCCGCCACGGCTGCCCGGTGGGATGCCGGCCGGGTTCCCTGGCTTTCCCGGCGGTCCCGGCGGTGGTATGCCGGCCGGGCTGCCGCCCGGCACACAGCTGCCGGACCTGTCCAAGCTGAAGTTCCCGAAGTCTTGAGCCTGCATTTTCGCGGGGTCCTGTTGCCCATGGGCGAGGACACCGACCTCTGGGTGCGAGACGGCAAGTTCACCTTCGAGCCGGTCCCGGGTGCTCAGACGGTGTCGACTGGCGGGTGGCTCATCCCGGGTTTGGTCGACGCGCACTGCCACATCGGTTTGGATGCCGCCGGCGCCGTGTCCACTGTGGACGGCTGGCGGGGGCAAATGCTCACCGACCGGGACGCGGGGACGCTGCTCATCCGCGACTGCGGATCGCCGGTGGACACCCGCGAGTTGGATTCCCATGAGGATCTCCCTCGACTGATCCGTGCCGGTCGGCACCTTGCCCCACCGAGGCGGTACATCCCGGGCGTCGCGCTGGAACTCGACCCGTCCGAGCTACCGGCAGCTGCGGGGGAGCAGGCCAGGCGCGGCGACGGCTGGATCAAGCTGGTCGGTGACTGGATCGACCGCTCGGTGGGCGAGCTCTCCCCGGCGTGGCCCGCCGAGGCCGTCACGATGGCGATCACCGCGGCGCACGATGCGGGAGCGCGGGTGACGGCACACACGTTCGGCGAGGAGGCGCTGCCGGCTCTCATCAACGCCGGCATCGACTGCATCGAGCACGGAACGGGACTGACCGAGGACCTGGTGGCCGAGATGGCGGTGCGGGGTACGGCGCTGGTCCCGACGCTGATCAACGTCGAGCACTTTCCGGACTTCGCCGCGGCGGCCCAGCGCAGGTTTCCGGGCTACAGCTCGACGATGCTGCGGCTGCACGGCACCGCCCGGGCCAGGGTGCGGGCGGCGTACGAGGCCGGTGTTCCGATCTACGCCGGGACAGACGCCGGAGGCGGCATCACGCACGGCCAGCTCGCGCGTGAGGTCGTCGCGTTGCACGAGGCTGGCCTGCCCGCCGAGGCGGCCTTGGGGGCGGCCTCGTGGCGGGCGCGGGACTGGCTCGGTCATCCCGGTGTCGATGAGGGCGCGGCAGCCGATCTCTGCGTATACGGCGCCGATCCTCGGCTCGATCTGTCCGTGCTGGCCCAGCCGGCGCACATCGTGCTGCGCGGCCGAGTCGTCCGCTGACCCCCACTTTCCGCCGATCTTGGTCAAACACACGTCCCAACCGGCCGTGAGAGGTGGTTTTGACCAAGATCGGCGCGAGAGGCGCGCCGGGTGGTCAGGTGTCGAGCTCGGTGACGAGCAGTTCGTAGCCGTCGTCGCCGACCCAGATCCGCAGGCCCTCGGCATCGTCGGTGATGGCGCCGTCCTCCTCCTCACCCAGTTCCCTGGATGCGCCGAGCGCGAGTGCGCTCAGCGCGATCCGGCCGTCGCCCAGATCGATGGGGCGATACTCCCGGGCCAGCATCGCCGTCCGGCTGTCCACGGCGAGCCGGCGGGCGTTGTCTACGCCGACCTCGGCGACGTATGTCCGGTCCTGGTTGCGCATCCGGCCTCCTCCAGCCGTCCTCAAACCTAGCGGCGGAGGGGAGCTACCGCCCCGTAGCATCGCGGGCATGGCGAAGGCCCCTGTTCTGACGCCGCAGGCGCAGGACTTCCCCCGCTGGTACCAGGACGTCATCAGCAAGGCTGAGCTGGCCGACAACGGCCCGGTGCGCGGAACGATGGTGATCCGGCCGTGGGGGTACGCGCTGTGGGAGCGGATGCAGCGTGAGGTGGACGACCGGATCAAGGCCGCCGGAGCGCAGAACGCCTACTTCCCCCTGTTCATCCCACAGAGCTACCTGCAGCGCGAGGCCGACCACGTCGAGGGTTTCGCCCCCGAACTCGCCGTGGTCACCTACGCCGGCGGCAAGGAACTCGAGGAGCCGATCGTCGTCCGGCCCACGTCGGAGACCATCATCAACAGCTTCTTCAGCAAGTGGGTGCAGTCCTACCGGGATCTGCCGATGCTGCTGAACAACTGGTCCAACGTCGTACGTTGGGAGTTGCGGCCCCGGATCTTCCTTCGTACGACGGAGTTCCTCTGGCAGGAGGGCCACACCTGTCACGCGACCGAAGCCGACGCCCGCGCGTACGCCCGACGGGTTCTCGACGAGGTGTACGCCGAGTTCATGGAGAACGTCCTCGCGGTGCCGGTGGTCAAGGGCCTCAAGACCGCAAAGGAGCGCTTTGCCGGCGCGGTGAACTCGCTGTCCTGCGAGGCAATGATGCGTGACGGCAAGGCGCTGCAGATGGGCACCAGCCACGATCTCGGTCAGAACTTCGCCAAAGCCTTCGACGTGCAGTACCTGTCCTCGTCCGGGCAGCAGGAGTACGCCTGGCAGACGTCGTGGGGCGTGTCCACCCGAATGGTCGGCGGCCTGATCATGTGCCACGGCGACGACGCCGGGCTGCGCGTCCCGCCGGCCCTGTCGTCCATCCAGGTCGTGGTCATGGTGGTCAGGGACAGCGACGGCGTACGGGCGGCCGTGGATCGCCTGGTCGACGAGTTGCACACCTCCGCGATCCGGGTCGAGGTGGACGACCGTGTCGACACCCCGTTCGGGCGGCGCGCGGTCGACTGGGAGCTGAAGGGCGTCCCCCTGCGGGTCGAGGTGGGGCCCCGTGATCTGGCCGAGGGCACAGTCACCGTGGTACGCCGGATCCCTGGTACCAAGACATCGGTCACCCTCGCCGAGGTCGCCCGTGATGTGACCGGAGCGCTGGTCGAGGACCAGCAGGCGTTGTACGACGAGGCGCTGGCCCGTCGGGCGGACGCCACGATAGATGTGTCCACTGTGGACGATGCAGCGCAGGCAGCGGCCACGGGCTGGGCGCGTATCCCGTGGTCGACGCTCGGCGTCGAGGGGGAGACACTGCTCGCCACCCAGGCGATCTCGGTGCGTTGCCTGATCCGCGCGGACGGCGGCGTACCGGAGTCCGCGGACGAGCCGGACCTGATCGCGGTGGTCGGCCGTTCCTACTGAGCGCTGGTCGCGCGGTGACCAGCTGCTGTTTCGCTATTGGCGCGGAAGCGAGATCCGCGAAGTCCGGCCCATGACGGTCGTCGAGGACGGACCCAACTGGCTAGTGCTCTGGCTGGCTCCTGGCACGCCGGTGATCTGGTGCCCGCTCGTTGATGGCCGGGACATCCGCGACGCGCCGGTGGCCGAGCGCTTCCGCTGCCGAGAGTCCCAGTGCGGCGGCCCTGGCGGGGCACCGGCATTTTCAAGGTGGTGCCGCCGTCGGCGCCGTACTCGATCTGGTTGTTCTGGGCCGAGGACGGGACGTTCCTCGGCTGGTACGGGAATCTGGAGGACGTCCACCGCCGCTGCCGGGTCGATGGCCTCAGCGTCATCGACACCGTCGACCACGTGCTCGACATCTGGGCGCCGGCCGACGGACCGCCGCGGTGGAAGGACGAGGACGAGTTCGCGGTGACCACTGGGCTGGCCGGCTTCTGGACCGCCGCAGAGGCGGCGGTGATTCGCGCCGAGGGAGAGCGACTGATGGCGCATGCCGGTGCCGGGCTCTTCCCGTTCGATCACACCTGGACGTCGTTCCGGCCCGACCCGTCCTGGCCGCTACCCAACCTGCCGGACGCGTGGGATCGGCGGTCGGGTCCGTGATCATCACCGTCGAGGCTGCACCGGAGCGGGTCTGGCACAATGGCTGAACGAACCGGCTTCGGGTGGCCTCTCACCACGCGAACCTCCGGTCCAGCCGAGCGTCTGAGTCCGTACCCCCACGCGGAACCACGACCTCAACCCGTGTCCGAGAACTGGGAGTACCCGCACACTGTGGCAACCAAGATCAAGCTCATGCGCCTGGGCAAGATGCGCGCTCCGTATTACCGGATCGTCGTCGCCGATGCCCGTACCAAGCGCGACGGACGGTCGATCGAGACGATCGGCAAGTACCACCCCAAGGAAGACCCGTCCTTCATCGAGGTCGACTCCGAGCGTGCGCAGTACTGGCTCGGCGTCGGCGCGCAGCCGACCGAGGCGGTCGCCGCGATCTTCCGGGTGACCGGCGACTGGCAGAAGTTCAAGGGCGAGGCGGCCCCGCCGCCGATGCTCGTCAAGGCGCCCAAGGCCGACAAGAAGGTGGCGTTCCAGGCCGCCGCTCTGGAGTCGGCCGGCGAGCCGGCCGACGGCGCCACCACGCCGAGGAAGCGCGCCGCGCCGAAAAAGGCGGACAGCGCGCCGGAGGCCGAAGCCTCGACCACCGAAGCCGCGACCACCGAAGCTGCCGCCACCCCTGCCGATGCCCCCGCTGCTGAGGACGCCTAGGTGCTGGAGGCAGCGCTGGAACACCTCGTCCGGGGCATCGTCGACAACCCAGACGATGTCCAGGTCGACCTCGTCACCGGCCGTCGCGGCCGCACCCTCGAGGTTCGGGTGCATCCGGACGATCTCGGGAAGGTGATCGGCCGCGGCGGCCGCACCGCCAGGGCGCTTCGCCAGGTCATGACCGGTGTCGGCGGTCGCGGTCTGCGAGTCGACGTCGTCGACACCGACGCCTAGGACGTGTCTGGCGCGTGACACTGGGGACGCCCGACGCCGAGCCGCGCCTGCTCGTGGTGGCACGGATCGGACGTCCGCACGGCCTGCACGGCGAGCTGACGGTCGAGGTCCGCACCGACGATCCGGACGAGCGCTTCGCCCCGGGTGCCGTTCTGGGCACCGAACCCGCCGAGCGCGGACCGGTCACGATCATGCGTTCCTTCGTGCATGGCGGCCGTTGGGTGCTCGCTCTGGAAGGCATCGAGAACCGGACGGCTGCTGAGGCGCTCCGGGACACCTTGCTGCTCGTCAGGATCGACGACCTCCCGCCGATCGCGGACCTGGACGAGTTCTACGACCATCAACTGGTCGGGCTGCAGGCCCGGTTGGCCGACGGGACCCCGGTCGGTGTCGTGCGCGACGTCGTACACGGTCCGGCCGGCGACCTGCTGGCCATCGAGCGGGGCGCGGACCGCGAACTGCTCGTCCCGTTCCTCCGCCAGATGGTCCCGACCGTCGACATCGAGGTCGGGTACGTCGAGGTGCGGCCACCGGAGGGACTGCTCGAACTGTGACGCTGCGCCTGGACGTCATCACGATCTTCCCGGAGTATCTGGCGCCGCTGCGGCACTCGTTGCTCGGCCGGGCCGTGCACGCCGGCCTGGTCCACCTCGGCGTACACGACCTGCGGGCCTGGACCACCGACGTCCACCGCAGCGTGGACGCTGCGCCGTACGGCGGGGGACCGGGCATGGTGATGCGCCCCGAGCCATGGCACGCGGCGCTGGGCGACGTCGCCCCCGACGGCGCCACCTTGATTGTCCCGACGCCGTCCGGTGAGCGATTCACCCAGGCGATGGCGGCGGAGTTCGCGGGTCAGCCGCAGCTCGTCTTCGCTTGTGGCCGGTACGAGGGAATCGACCAGCGGGTGGTCGATGAGGCCGCGGAACGGCTGACGGTGCGCGAGGTGTCCCTCGGCGACTACGTCCTGGCCGGTGGCGAGGCGGCGGTCCTGGTGATTGTCGAGGCGGTCACCCGGCTGCTGCCGGGAGTGGTCGGAAACGCGGCGTCCGTGGCCGAGGATTCCTTCGAAGCCGGGCTGCTGGAGGGGCCGGCGTACACCCGCCCTGAACTGTGGCGGGACCGGGCGGTCCCCGCGGTGCTGCTGTCGGGAAATCACGCCGCGATCGCGCGGTGGCGACGGGACCAGGCGCTGCGGCGTACCGCCGGCTGTCGGCCGGACCTCATCGCGGCGCTCGACGCCGGAGAGTTGGACGCGGCCGACCTGGCCGTACTGGCCGAGGCCGGGTTTCCCGCCGTCCCGCCGGATATGGCACAGTAGGCAGGTTGCCAGCGGGTCCCGCCCGTGCGACCTGACATCCCTATCGCCGTGCCGGTGCCTCGTGCGCCCGCACCGGACCGGACCCAAAGAGGAAGCGACGCCGAGATGAACATCCTGGACGCTCTGGACGACGAGTCGCTGCGCGACGACATCCCGAATTTCCGGCCCGGTGACACGCTCAAGGTGCACGTTCGGGTCATCGAGGGCGCCCGGTCCCGGATCCAGGTCTTTCAGGGTGTCGTCATCCGGCGGCAGGGGGCCGGCGTGCGGGAGACGTTCACCGTGCGCAAGGTGAGCTTCGGGGTCGGCGTGGAGCGGACGTTCCCGGTTCACACGCCGGTGGTGGATCGGATCGAGATCGTCACCCGCGGCGACGTGCGCCGGGCGAAGCTGTACTACCTGCGTGATCTGCGCGGCAAGGCCGCCAAGATCAAGGAAAAGCGCGAGAACGTCAATCGCTGAGCGTCTCCGTCAGCGCGGCCACCCGGTTACGCTGGCCTGGATGAGCACTGACCAAGCCTCGGAGCACTCGCCGGAGCACTCCGCCGAGCCGCCCCGCGAGGATCCGTTCCGCGAGGATCCGCCCCGCGAGGATCCGCCCAGGCGCTGGCGGCGTCGGAAGCCGCCCGAGCAGAAGAGCAAGGGTTCGCTGCTCAAGGAGCTGCCGGTCCTGCTCGTGGTCGCCTTTGTGCTCGCCCTGTTGATCAAGGCATTCCTGGTACAGGCCTTCTTTATCCCGTCCGGCTCCATGGAGCCGACCCTGCACGGTTGCCCCGGCTGCCCGGGAGACCGGGTCCTGGTCAACAAGGTCCCGTACTACTTCGGCGATCCGCAGCCGGGTGACGTCGTGGTCTTCCGCGGTCCGGAGTCGTGGGCGCCGGAGTTCCAGGCCACCGAGCCGACCAACATCGTCCAATCCGTCCTGCTCGGGCTCGGCCGGGCCATCGGGACGGCCCCTCCGGACGAGAAGGACTTCGTCAAGCGGGTCGTGGCCACCGGCGGGCAGACGGTCCAATGCTGCGATACCGACGGCCGGGTCACCGTCGACGGCCAACCGCTGGACGAGCCCTACATCGCCTTTGACTCACCGATCGAGACCCGGTCCTTCGGCCCCGTGACAGTGCCTGCTGGCCGGCTGTGGGTCATGGGCGACAACCGTGCCGGCTCGGCCGACTCCCGGTCCCATGTGGACGACGGCGCCATGGGGACGATCCCCGTCGAGAACGTGATCGGCAAGGCGTCGGTGATCGTGTGGCCGATCAGCCGCGTGGACTGGCTCGGTTCCCCTGACATCCAGGGGATGTCCGCGGCGTCGGGACAGCTGGCCGTCGTGGCGCCGTACACCTTGGGCTTGGCCGGCGCGATTCCGCTGGTCTGCTGGCGTCGCCGCCGCCGGTGAGGCCCGTGGGTCTGCCGATTGCCCCGCCGGGCTCAGTCCGCTGCGCTCCTGCTGTGTGCTCGCAGACGGAGTCCGTCTCATGACGGAAGACCCACCTCGGCCGTGGCGGCTGTCCGCCCGGCTGTTGCTTGTCGATCCGCTGGATCGCGTTCTCCTGGTGCCAGTCGCGGATGCGGAGGGGTCCTGGTGGGACCTTCCTGGCGGCGGCGTCGAGCCGGGCGAGAGCACCGTCGCCGCGGCGGTCCGGGAGACGCTGGAGGAGACCGGGTACGCCGTACCGGTGCACCTGGTCGGGCCTCCGTGCTGGAGCGGTGAGGTGGTCTTCCGCTGGCTGGGCGCCTGGCACTGGAGTCGCCAGGTGGTCCACGCCGCCCGAGCGCCGGTGCTGCCCGATCCGGTGCCGGTCGCCTTAACCGAGGAGGAGTCGGGGACGCACGGCGCGGCCCGCTGGTGGTCCGTCGCCCAGGCCGCCGACCAGCGGCTGGACATCCCGCCGTTCGAGCGCCCCGAGGAGCTGGCCGAGCTGGTCGCCGGCGGCTGTGTGCGGGACGCGTTCGTTCGCTGGACGGCGCCGGACTCGTCGTAGGCTGAGCGGGCCATGCCGCCAGATGTCCCTTCCTCACCGCCGGTGCGGCGTTCCGCCCGGGTGCTGCTGATCGACGCGGCTGATCGGGTGCTTCTGTTCCGGGTCATCGCGGACGACCCCCACGCCGGCGGCGTCTGGTTCGCTCCCGGTGGCGGCGTCGAACTCGGCGAGACCGTCCGCACAGCCGCGGCGCGGGAGCTGGCCGAGGAGACCGGCCTGGCCGTCGCCGACGACCAGCTGACCGGCCCGGTCTGGGTTCGCCGGCACGTCGGCGCGAACGTCGACTCACGCGAGACCTACTTCACCCTGCGCGTGGACCGGCACGAGGTCGACACCTCGGGTTTCACCGAACTGGAAGTGCGAGTGCTCGACCGGCATCGGTGGTGGTCGGTGCCCGAACTCGCCGAGGCCACCGATCAGGTCTTCGCACCTCGACGGATCGCCAGCATGTTGCCCACCGTCCTGACCGGCTCCTGGTCCGGTCCGCCGTTGGAGGTGGGCGTGTGATCGCCGCTCGCCGGCGGGCCGTCGTACGACGTGACGCCGGCCTGTGGGCGATGGAGGGAACCCTGCGCCGCCAGGGCTTTCCGGTCGTCGCCGGTGCCGACGAGGCCGGCCGCGGCGCCTGCGCCGGGCCGTTGGTGACCGCGGCGTGCGTACTTCCGGACGGGCCACGGGGGCAGGTGCCCGAGTTGGCCGATTCCAAGCTGCTGACGCCGCTGGCCCGGGAACGGGTGTACGCCGAAGTCGTCCGGCGTGCCGTGGCGTATTCGGTCATCGTCGTACCGGCACAGGACATCGACCGGCGCGGTCTGCACGTCTGCAACGTGCAGGGGCTGCGCCGGGCGCTGGCCACGCTGAGCACTACCCCGGCGTACGCCCTGACCGACGGCTTCCCGGTCGCCGGCCTCGGCGTTCCCGGTCTCGCGGTGTGGAAGGGCGACCGGGTGGCGGCCTGCATCGCGGCCGCGTCTGTGCTGGCCAAGGTGACTCGGGACCGGATCATGACCGGGCTGCACGACACGTACCCGGCCTACGACTTCGCCACCCACAAGGGCTATGTCACCGACGGCCATTCCGCGGCGCTGGACGCCCACGGCCCGTGCGCCGAACATCGGTTCAGCTACATCAACATCGCCCGTCGTGCGCCCGGGACCCGCGGACTGGTCGCGGTGGGGGACAATGCGGGGGTGGAGACGGACTGGGTGAGTTTGTCGGCCGTCCAAGAGGAGGCCGGCCGGTGAGCAGCGAGGATCTCGAGAAGTACGAGACCGAGATGGAGCTGCAGCTCTATCGCGAGTACAAGGACATCGTCCGGCAGTTCTCCTACGTCGTGGAGACCGAACGGCGCTTCTACCTGACCAACTCCGTCGACCTGCAGGTGCGCAATCCCGACGGCGAGGTGTACTTCGAGTTGCGGATGAGCGACGCCTGGGTGTGGGACATGTATCGCCCGGCCCGCTTCGTCAAGAACGTCCGAGTGGTCACGTTCAAGGACGTGAACGTCGAGGAGCTGGACAAACCCGACCTGGAGCTGCCCAACAGCTGAGCTACGGGTGCTGGACCTACCCCGGGAGCCGACGGGGTGCGATCCGCGTCTCCACCGCGGACCCGTCCGGCCCGCCTCGCACGTGGTAGGCCGCAGCGTCGGGCCGGTCGGACACAGCCTCGACGAGTTCGGTCCCGCGGTAGACCAGACCCACCCCGTCGTCGGTCGCGTAGCCGGCCGGCAGCGTCCCGTCGGCGATCAGGCGGTGGTAGAGCGGGCGACGCTGCTGCTCGCTGTCGTAGTGGACGCCGTTGGAGAACGGCAGCAGCGCGAGCCCGTTCGTGACCGGGCGCAGGTCCGGGCCGAAGGAGTCCGTCGTACCGCCGACGTGCCAGCACAGCGAGCCGGCCGAGACGCCGCCGAGGACGACGCCGGCCTCCCAGCACTCGCGCATGATGGCGTCCACGCCGTGGACCCGCCAGACCGCGAGCAGGTTCGCCACACTGCCGCCGCCGACCCAGATCACGTCCTGCTCCAGGAGGTGCCGGCGCGGGTCGTCGACGTTGGGCATCGAGAACAGGCTGAGCTGGCTGACCCGGACGTCTGTTCCTGCAAACGCGCCGTAGATGGCGCTGCTGTAGGTCAGGGCATCACCGGTGGCGGTGCCCACGAAGCACATCCGGGGCCGCGCGGGACGGCCGGCGAGATCGACCGTCAGATCGAAGATCGGTCCAGGGCTCCAGTCGAACATGTTCCGACCGCGGGACCGAAAACCGATGCTGGTTGCGATGATCGTCGGCGCGTCGGCCACCATGCGAGCGCCCTTCTCTCATAGGGGTACGACGGTCCGCCTACCGTAGGGCGTTGCTGTCCACAGCAATCCGGCGGCGTCCACAGGCCGGGTTTGCGGCTTTGAGTCGGCCGGGAGCCACCGGCAGTCTCGGCGTCATGCGAGCGAAGGACGCGATCGGGCAGTACGGCGAGCGGGTGGCGGTGCGTCATCTGCTACAGGCCGGCTGGACCGTGCTCGACCGCAACTGGCGGTGTCCCGAGGGCGAGCTGGACATCGTCGCCACCGACGGGGCGGTGCTGGTGATCTGCGAGGTCAAGACCCGCTCGACCGACGTGTTCGGTGACCCGTGCGAGGCGGTCAACTGGCGCAAGGCGCGGCGGATCCGGCAGTTGGCGGCCAGCTGGCTCGCTACCAACGAGGACTGCTGGGCAGAGGTCCGGTTCGACGTCATCAGCGTTCTGCGTCAGCCTTCCGGAGCGGCGCTGGTGCGCCACCTCGAGGGCGCGTTCTGATGCCCTTGGCGCGCACGTCGTCGGTGGGCCTCGTCGGCCTGCAGGGACACCTCGTCGAGATCGAGGCGGACCTGTCCAAGGGCATCCCGAACTTCACGATGATCGGCCTTCCGGACACCTCTGTCCGTGAGGCCCGCGACCGGATCAGAGCGGCCCTGGTCAACAGCGAGCAGAGCTGGCCGAGGCGACGGATCACCATCAACCTCTCACCGGCCTCGCTGCCGAAACGGGGCAGCGGATTCGACCTCGCACTGGCAGTCGCCCTGCTCGCCGCGGCCGGCGTCGTCCCCGCCTCGGCGTTGGGCGACACCGCGCTATTGGGCGAGTTGGGTCTCGACGGTAGCGTGCGGCCGCTGCGCGGAGTCCTTCCGTCCGTGCTCGCGGCGCAGCGGGCCGGACTTCACCGGGTGATCGTCCCGGCCGACAACCTGGCCGAGGCCTGCCTGGTGCCGAAGGTGGACGTGGTGGGCGTCGCCTCACTGGCTGATCTGGTCGGATACCTTCGCGGCGAACAGTGCCGCGTCTTCATCGGCGCCGTGGCGGAGGAGCGGCCTCCGCTCCCGGGTCCCGACCTGCGCGACATCGTCGGTCAGGCGCAGGGACGGCGAGCGCTGGAAGTGGCCGCGGCCGGTGGTCACCATTTGTACCTGCAGGGCCCGCCCGGTGCCGGCAAGACGATGCTGGCCGAGCGGCTGAGCGGAATCCTGCCCCGGCTGGACGACGACGAGGCGCTTGAGGTAACCGCCATCCACTCGGTGGCCGGAGTGCTGCCTCCGGACTCGCCCTTCGTGCGCAGGCCGCCGTACGAAAGCCCGCATCACACCTCGTCGACCGCATCGATCGTGGGCGGCGGCAGTGGCATAGCACGACCGGGCGCCATCTCCCGGGCGCATCGGGGGGTGCTGTTCCTGGACGAGGCGCCAGAGTTCGCGAGCGGGGTACTCGACGCTCTGCGTCAGCCGCTGGAGAGCGGTCAGGTGACGCTTCATCGCTCCGGCGGGCAAGCCCGGTATCCGGCCGCCTTTCAGCTGGTGCTTGCCGCCAACCCCTGCCCGTGCGCGTCGCCGGGCGGTGACCAGTCCTGCGTCTGCACGTCCTTGACCCGCCGCCGCTACTTGGGCCGGCTGTCGGGTCCACTGCTGGATCGCGTGGACCTGCACGTCACCCTCCTGCCGGTGACCCGGCAGGCGCTGCTCGGTGATGGCGTGGCCGAGGCCAGCGTTGACGTGGCGCAGCGCGTGCTCGCTGCCCGCGCGGCGGCCGCAGAGCGACTGGCGGTCGATGGCCTGCGCCGTAACGCCGACATCCCCGGCCCCGCACTGCGCCGGCGCTGGCGGCTGGCCCGCTCCACCATGACCGGAGTAGAGGCCGCCCTCGACCGTGGTCTGCTCAGTGCCCGCGGTGTCGATCGGGTGCTGCGAGTCGCCTGGACGCTGGCCGACCTGACCGGTGCCGCCAGTCCCGGGCGGTCGGAACTGGACGAGGCCATGGGGATGCGGTTGCGCGGGTACGCAGCATGAGCGTTGTCGAAACGTCCGCCGTGCAGAACCGGCGGGCGCGGGCGTGGCTGACACGGGCTGTCGAGCCTGGGCAGGCGGCGACCTATGCGCTCGTGCAGCAGCTCGGGCCGGTCGAGGCGGTGCAGCTGATCCGCAGCCGGCAGGCCCCGCCGATCGTGCTGTCCGCCGTCGGCAGCCGTGGTGACGAGGACCGGGTCGACCAGGACCTGGCCATGGCACGCCGCTTCGGGATCCGGCTGGTGACCCCGGAGGACGAGGATGAGTGGCCCGCCCAGATGCTGCACCCGATGCTGCTGGCCACCGAGCGCGGCCTACTCGACCTCGCACCTCCGCTGGCGCTCTGGGTGCGTGGGCCGGTGTCCCTGGACGAGGCGGTGCGCCGCTCGGTGGCGGTGATCGGGTCACGGGCGTCGACGGCGTACGGCGAGCACGTTGCCGCCGAGATCGCCTTCGGGCTGGCCGACCGCGGCTGGACCGTGGTCTCCGGCGGTGCGTTGGGCATCGACGGCGCCGCGCACCGGGCCGCGCTCGCCGCCGACGGTGTCACGGTGGCGGTGCTGGCCGGCGGGCTCGACCGTCCCTACCCGGCGGCTCACGGGGCGCTGTTCGAGCTGATCGCCGCCACCGGTCTGTTGGTCAGCGAGTGGCCGCCCGGGTGCGCGCCGTACCGCCGCCGGTTCCTGATCCGCAACCGGCTCATCGCGGCTCTGTCCGAAGGCACCGTCGTGGTCGAGGCGTCGGCGCGCAGTGGGACCGCGTCGACCGCCCGCCGGTGCCGCGAGCTGGGCCGCTCCGTGATGGCTGTGCCGGGTCCGGTGACATCGGCGGTGTCGGTCGGAACCCACCAACTGCTCCGCGGCGGGGACGAGGGTGGCGCCCGGCTGGTCTGCTCGGCCGCGCAGGTACTGGAGGAGGTGGGCCGGCTCGGGGCGGACCTGTCCGAGCCGCCGCGCGCGCCGCCCGGCTCGCGTGACGGCCTGGGCGACCTCGCCCGCCTCATTCTCGACAGCGTGCCGGTACGCCGCGCCGTCGCGCCGGAGCGCGTCGCGCGGGCGGCCGGAGTGGCGGTGCTCGACGTATTGCGGGTGCTGCCGGCGCTGGAACTGCAGGATCTGGTGGAGCTGACGGCGGAGGGCTGGCGGCTGTCGGCGGCCGAGCGCCGCACGAGTTGCCGCCGGTGACCGGACGCCGAGGCGGGGGCTGGCTCGGATCAGGACACGTCGAGTGCGGTGTCATCGATCACGAAGGAGGTTTCCAGCGAGCTGTCCTCCACGCCGGTGAACCTCAGCGTGACGGTCTGCCCGGCGTAGGACGCCAGACTGAACGACTTCTGCGTGTACGTGGCGTTCTCGTTCAGGTTGGAGTAGGTCGCCAGGGTGGTCGAGGCCACCGTCACGGTCAGCTTGTCGTAGGCCACCGAGGTGGTCGTCTCCGAGGAGGTGATTCGCAACCAGAAGGAGAACGTCGCGGTGCTGCACCCCGCGGGCACGGCGACCGTCTGCGACAGCGTGTCGGTGTGGGTGGTGCCGTAGCCGTTCAGCCAGGCCTTCCTGACGCCGGTGCGGGCCGGCTGGCCGGTGGAGCTGTCGATCACGCCTGTGGAGGCGGTCCACGGGGCCGCCGTGGAGTTCTCGAAGCCGGGGTTGCCGAGCTTCTGGCCCGGCGACGTGCAGCCGCCGCCGCCTCCGCCGCCCTGGGTCACGAACAGCAGGCGGTTCGGAGAGCCGGTACGGGGGTCGGTCACCTTGTTGAGGGTCGACGTGTTGACCAAGTTGTCTCGCACTTGCTGCGGAGTGGCTGCGGTGTTGGTGGCCAGGTACAGCGCGGCCGCGCCGGCGACGTGCGGGGCGGCCATCGATGTGCCGCTGATGGTGTTCGTGGCGGTGTCGCTGGTCCACCACGAGGACGTGATGTTGACACCGGGGGCGAAGATGTCCAGGCACGACCCGTAGTTAGAGAACGAGGCTCGGCGATCGGTGATGTCCGTGGCGCCGACCGTGATGCCCTCGGCCACCCGCGACGGCGAGGAGTTGCAGGCGTCGGCGTTGCTGTTGCCCGCCGCCAGGCTGTAGGTGATCCCGGAGGCGATGGAGTTGCGGACGGAGGTGTCCAGCGCGCTGCTGACCGTTCCGCCGAGGCTCATATTCGCCACCGCGGGCTTGACGGCGTTTGCCGTCACCCAGTCGACGCCGGCAATGACGCCGGAGTTGCTGCCGGAACCCTGGCAGTCGAGCACCCGGACGCCGACGATCTGTACACCCTTGGCCACGCCG
>Ga0136620_10000024_pt1 | contig 57835 bp, 59 predicted proteins | sample AntDrymUQ4162106_2_FD_104806 | JGI IMG/M metagenome (GOLD analysis project Ga0136620, IMG submission 104806) | Polar desert sand microbial communities from Dry Valleys, Antarctica - metaG UQ416 (21.06) | ecosystem: Environmental > Terrestrial > Soil > Desert | place: Antarctica: Dry Valley... | reverse complement strand
TCAGGATTCTGCCCCGGACGGCGTCGTGCTCCATCCCGCCAGCTTCTACCACGTGTCTCCCGCCGCGGGCATCCTTCACCACCTGGTCACCAGACGGAAACCACAGCTTGGCCCCCCGATAGCCACGTGTGTTCCATGATTGGGCTGCGAGGTGGCCAAGGTACTGATCATCGAGGACGACGAGGTCATCGCTCAGGGCATGGCGCGTCACCTGACGGCGGCTGGCTTCGACGCGTTGAGCGTCGCGAACGGCGAGACCGGCCTCGCCCGCCTGCGTTATGAGCACCCCGACGTGTGCGTCCTCGACCTGATGCTCCCCGGCCTCGACGGCTGGAAGGTGCTCGAGCAGGCGCGCGGCGAGGGGATCGGCACGCCGATCGTCGTCGTCAGCGCGCGCGGCACCGAGCACGACCGGATCCACGCGCTCGAGATCGGGGCAGACGACTACCTCGTGAAGCCGTTCTCGATGAAGGAGCTGGCGGCGCGCGTGGGCGCGGCCGCCCGGCGCGGGACTCGTGCTCAGGACTCGCGGCGCGGCGAGGAGCTCGAGATCGAGGAGCTGCGGCTCGACCCGCGCAACGTCCAGGCCTACGTCGACGGGGCGAGTGCCGAGCTGACGCCGACGGAGTTCCGCCTCCTCTACGCGCTCGCGCTCGATCAGGGCCGCGTGCTCACCCGTGACGAGCTCCTCCAGCGCGTCTGGGGTCGCCGTGCCTCCCACCGCGACCGTACGGTCGACGTCTTCGTCCGCAAGCTGCGCGAGAAGATCGACCACAGGGCGGCGCGCCACACGTTCATCCAGACGCGCTACGGCGTGGGTTACAAGCTCGAAGCAACGCCGAAGTAGCTCGGGACCACACCAGACCGTTCGTGCGTGAACCGGTTCCTGGCGCTCGTGGTCCGAGCCGGGAGCGAAGCGACCCTTCAGGGGTCTTCGCGCAATCGGAATCTGCTCCGCAGATTCCGATTGCGCAGCTAGAGCTAGCCGCCGACGTAGAGGATCACGAGCGAGCCGCGGGACACGCGTGCATCGCCGCTCGGCGTCTGGGCCAACACCACTCCGGCCTGCCCCCCGCTCTCAACGTCCTCGAGCGCGAGGACCTCGAAGCCAGCCGCTGCGAGTCGCGGTCGCGCGACGTCCCGCTGCAGTCCGACGACGTCGGGAACGCGCGCCTCGGAAGCCGGGTCCGGCCCGATCGAGACGTTCAGCTGCACCGTGTCTCCGCGCCGGAGCTCGGTTCCGGCCGGACGGGCCTGTGCGACCACCTCGCCGGCCGGCTCGCGCGACGGGACGGGCTGCACGGAGACCCTCAGACCCTCGCGGGCGAACACGCGCGCGGCGTCCGCCAGCGGGCTTCCCACCGCGTCGGGCACGGCCGCCGGTCCCGGCGGCGGGGCGGTCGTCGCGGGCGACGTTGTCGTCGCCGGCGGCGGAGCGGTCGTCGTGCGCGGGGGAGCCGTCGTCGCGGGCGGCGGAGCCGTCGTCGCGGGTGCGGTCTCGTCCGGAGTCCTCGCGACGTTCAGACGGATCGTGTCTCCCCGCTTCGCCTCCTGCCCGGCTCCCGGATTCTGCGCCACAACACTTCCGGCCGGCTCCTCGGACGGGACGGGGACGACATTCGCCTCGAGGCCGGCCTCCCGGAGTGTCGCCGTCGCCTCGGAGGAGGTCGTGCCGACCACGTCCGGCACGGTCACCGGCTCGCGCCCGCGCGAGACGGTGAGGGCGACGGTCGCGCCTTCCCGCAGGTTCTCGCCGGCATCCGGCTCCTGCCGCACGACCACGCCGACACGCCGCTCGGAGAACGCCCTCGAGACCTCGGTCTCGAAGCCGACCTCCTCCAGGCTCTCGACCGCGGACTCCTCGGTTGCGCCGACCACGTCCGGCACCGTCTCGCGCGGAGGGCCGCTCGACACGGTGAGCAGCACCGTCTCGCCCTCCTCCTGCTCGGTGCCCGGGTCGGGACTCTGCTCGAGCACGATCCCTCGCGGCCTCGTGCTCTCCTCCGACTCCGCGCGCGGCTCGAAGCCCGCCTCGCGCACCCTCGCCTCGGCGCGCTCCTGACGGTCGCCGACGACGGCGGGCACGGTGCTCTCGTCTTCCTGGGAGAAGTAGTAGTACGCGCCGAGGCCGCCGAGGATGAGCAGCAGGAACGCCAGGAGCCACGGCCAGATGAGCGGCGCGCGCCGGACCGGTACTGCCTCCCGTTCCTCGACCACGGTCTCGTCGGCGAGAACGGTCTCCTCGGGAACGACGGTCTCCTCTCCCCACGTGTCGCGAGCGACCGTCTCGTCGGGATCGCGCGGATCCTGGGGCGGAAGCGACATCGCCAACGTGTTCCCCGCGAAGACGCTTTCGATGCACAGCGGCGATGATTGCCCGATGGCCGGATCGACCCGCGGCGACACGTACCGGACCCCCGACGGTTGCTTCGACGGGCTGCCGGGCTACGAGTTCGAGCCGCACTACGTCGAGCAGGACGGCCTGCGCATGCACTACCTGGACGAGGGAGCCGGGGCGCCCGTTCTGCTCCTGCACGGCGAGCCGACCTGGTCGTACCTCTACCGCACCGTGATCCCGGAACTGACGCCCACCGCAAGGACGATCGCGCCCGACTACTTCGGCTTCGGCCGCTCCGACAAGCCACTCGCGCTCGAGGACTACTCCTACGACTCCCATACCGCCTCGATCCGGCAGCTCGTGGAGGGGCTCGAACTGCGCGACCTCACCCTCGTCGTCCAGGACTGGGGCGGCCCCATCGGGTTGCGTCTCGCCGTCGAGCAGCCCGGGCGCGTCGCCCGGCTCGTCGTGCTGAACACCGGAATCGACGCCGGCCGCCCTCCCTCGGAGGAATGGCTGCGCTTCCGCGCCTTCGTCCGGCGGCACGGGCCGGAGCTCGAGCCCGGGCGGCTCGTGCGGATCTCGTGTGTCCAGCCGATGAGCGACGAGGTCGAGGAGGCCTACAGCGCGCCCTGGCCGGTGCCCGAGTCGAAGGCAGGCGTGCTCGCGTTCCCCGAGCTCGTGCCCACTGAGCCGGAGCATCCGTCGACGGAGCCGATGCTGCGCGTCCGCGACGCCCTCGCGCGCTGGCAGAAGCCCACGCTGGTGCTCTTCTCCGACTCCGACCCGATCTTCTCGCCCCGCGTCGCCGAGCGGATCGCGGCCCACATACCCGGCGCCCTCGAGCCCGAGATCGTCGCCGGCGCCGGGCACTTCGTCCAGGAGGACAAGGGCGTTGAGGTCGGCCGGCGCATCGCCCGCTTCGTCGCCGAGGGGACTTAGTTGCTCAGAGCAATTTGCTCGCCGTCCTCCTCCTCGCTCGGCGCTTCGAGCTCCACGTGCGGGAGCCACTTTAGCCAGCCGGGGAAGTACCAGTTGCGGTCCCCGAGCAGCTGCATGGCCGCCGGCACGAGCACCGACCTGATCACGGTCGCGTCGAGCAGCAGCGAGATCGCGACCCCGAAGCCCATCTGCTGGAACATCACGAGCTCCCCCGTCGCGAAGCCCGAGAAGACGACGATGATGATCAGCGCCGCGCCGGTGATCAGGCGGGCGGTCGAGCGCACGCCGTAGGCGACCGCGTCCAGGTTGTCGCGCGTGCGCCCGTAGCGCTCACGGATCCTCGAGAGCAGGAAGACGTGGTAGTCCATCGAGAGCGCGAAGAGAACGGAGAAGAGGAAGAGGGGCAGCCAGGCCTCGATCGACTCCACCTGCGGGAAGCCGAAGAGCTCGTTGCCAATCCCCTTCTGGAAGACGAGCACGAGCACGCCGTAGGCCGCGCCGACCGAGAGCAGGTTCAGCACGATCGCCTTGGCCGGCACGACGATCGAGCGGAAGGCGACCGTGAGCAGGATGAAGCTGAGTGCGAGCACGAAGAGGAAGACGACGGGGAGCCAGCTCTCCATCAGCTCGCGGTAGTCGACGATCTCCGCCGTCTCACCGGTCACGAACGCCTCGGCCTCGACGGTTCCCAGCGCATCCGGCACGACCTCCGCGCGCAGCCGCTCGATCGCCTGCACCGCGCTCTCGTCGCGGCTGTCCCCGGCGACGAGCGCCTCGACGATGGCGATGTCGCGGCCGGAGGGAATGCGGGTTTCGGCCCCGATGAAGGCGGGGTCGCTCGACATCGCCGCCGCAAGCTCCTCGACCGCCCGGCGCACGTCCGGATCTCCGGTGGCGGCGTCGACGACGACGATCGCCGAGTCGACGGTGCCGACGCCGAAGTGCTCCTCCAGCGCGTTGAAGCCGCGCTTGGAGGCGTACGTGTCGGGCAGCGTCCTGATTCCGGCCGAGCCCGTGCGCAGGTCGAGCGCGGGTAGTGCGAGCCCGACGAGGAGCGCGGTCGCCAGGACGAGCGAGACCACCGGCCGGCGCTGCACCGAAGCCACGACCCAGCCCCAGAACCGGCCCTCGCCGGCCGCGCCACGGCCGAGGAACGGCAAACGCAGGGCGTCGACGCGGTCGCCGAGCAGCGCGAGCACCGCGGGCAGGAGCGTGGTCGCGGCCGCGACCGCAGTGATCCCGACGAGGATCGCGCCCGCAGCGAGGCTGCGCAGGATCGTGTCCGGCACGAGCAGCATTCCGGTGAGCGCGATCACGAACGCGGATCCGCTGAAGAAGACCGCCCGGCTCGCGGTCCGCCCCGCCGCCTCGATCGCGGCGAGCTTCTCCGAGCCGCGTGCCCGCTCCTCGCGGAACCGCGAGACGATGAAGAGCGCGTAGTCGACGCCGAGTGCGAGCCCCATCCCCGTGAGCATGTTCACGACGAAGAACGAGAGCACCCAGATCTGCCCGATCGCCGCCACGAGGGCGAGCGCGAGGGTGATCGCCACGATCGCGAGCAGCAGGGGCACGAGCGAGGCGACGACGGTGCCGAAGACGAGCAGGAGCACGACGAGCGAGGCCGGTAGGCCGAAGAAGAGCTCGCCCTCCTTCAGGTCCTTGTTCGAAATCTCGAGGAAATCGTGGTCGGCGGTGAACTCTCCCGTGAGAGACACCTCAAGCGCGCCCGCGTCGGCGTCCTCCACGACACCGATCACGTCCTCGATCCGGTCCTCGCCGTCCGGCCCCAGGGCGAGCGTGAGCAGGGTGGTTTCGCCGTCGGCGGAGACCAGGGTTCGGTCGCCGCTCTCGTAGAAGCTACGCACCTCCTGCGTCGCGCCCGTCGCCTCGATGGCGGCGGCGAGTTGCTCGACCTCCTCCCGCACCGAGGCGTCCTCCACGCTGCGGCCCGGCGCGTGCACGATCACGATCTCGTTGACGACAGGCTCCGGCGTCCTCGTCGCGCTGGGCGGGATTCGCTCGCCCATGAGCTCGTACCCCCGCCGCGACTCGGTGTCGCTCGATACGTCCGAGTCGGTGGTCAGCGCGGACGGAAGCAGTAGCGCGATCGTGGCGACCGCAAGCAGGAACGCGAGCGTCCAGATCCCGATCGTGCGCCTCGGATGAAGCGCTGCCGCGCGGGCGAGTCTCTCGGTCATGACTCGACGCTACCCGCTGCGGATCCGGGACCCAAACGAGTCCGTCGTGTTAAAGTTAACGACGTTAATGATTAATGACGTTACCGCCGACCCGCTTGCGGTCGCGAACCGACTGCGGCCCGTGCTGCTGCGGCTTGCGCGGGAGCTGCGGCGGGAGACCGAGGATCTGGGTGTGACGAGCAGACAGGTGACGCTCCTGTGGCTCATTCGCTCGAATCCGGGGCTCAGCCTCCGTGAGCTCGCCGCCGAGGAGCGGATCTCCGCGCCGGCGCTCTCCGGACACGTCGACCGGCTTGTGAAGGCCGGCCTCGCCGAGCGCGTCCGCAACGGGGGCGACCGCCGCCGCGTCGGCCTGGAGCTCACCGAGGAGGGCGCGCGGCTGCTCAAGCGCGTGCGCGCTCGGCGCACGACCTGGCTCGCGAATCGCCTCCGCGGCCTCGAGCCGGAGGAGGTCGACGCGATCCAAGCCGCCCTCGAGCCGCTGGGTCGCCTGCTGTGAGCGGGATGCTCGTGGCGTTGAACGCGCGCACCTTCGCGAGCCTGCGGCGGCATCGCAACTACCGCCTGTTCTTCACCGGCCAGCTCGTCTCGGTGATCGGCACGTGGATGCAGAACATCGCGCTCGCCTGGCTCGTCGTCGAGTTGACGCGCTCGCCGCTCGCCGTCGGGATGCTTGCCTTCTGCCGCTTCATCCCCTTCACGGTGTTCGGCCTCTTTGCGGGCGTCGTCGCCGACCGCTTCGACAACCGCAAGCTCGTGATCGGGACACAGTCGACGTCGATGGCCTTCTCGGCCATCCTCGCCGTGCTCGTACTCACCGGCCCGCCGCCGCTCTGGCTGATCTACGTGCTCGCCGTGCTCTCCAGCATGGCGCTCGTCTTCGACGCCCCCGGCCGGCACGCGCTCACCTTCCAGCTCGTCGGCCGCGAGGAGTTGCCGAACGCGGTCGCGCTGAACTCCAGCCTCTTCAACGCGTCGCGTGTCGTCGGCCCCGCACTCGCCGGCGTGCTGATCGCCGCCTTCGGCGTCGGCGTCTGCTTCGCGGTCAACGCCGTCAGCTTCCTCGCCGTGCTCGCGAGCCTGCTGCTGATGCGACCGGCCGAGCTCGTGCCGCTCGTTCGTGAAGGCGCCCCGCCGACGCTGATGCGCGGGATCCGCGAGGGGCTGGCCTACGTCCGCCGGACCCCGCAGGCACGGCTCGTGCTCGCGATCGTGACGGTCGTGAGCACCGTCGGCTTCAACTTCCACGTGATCCTGCCCCTGCTCGCCTCCGAGACGCTTGACACCGGGCCGAGGGTCTTCGGCATCCTGTCCGCCTGCTTCGGGGCGGGCGCGCTCGTGGGCGCACTGCTCTCGGCGGCGCTCGGTCGAGCGAGCTGGAAGGTGCTCGTGGCGGGCACGGGTGGATTCAGCCTCTCGCTGCTCGCGCTCGCACCCGTCACCGCCGTGTGGCTCGCCGCCGCTCTGCTTTTCGTCACCGGAGCCTGCTTCAGCCTCTGGACAGCGAATGCGAACACGATCCTCCAGCTCGGCGCGCCGGACCAGCTTCGTGGCCGAGTCGTGAGCATTTTCCTCTGGGCGTTCGCCGGGCTGGCGCCCGTCGGCGGCCTGCTCGCGGGCTGGCTGACCGAGGTCGGCGGCACCCCGCTCGCCTTCACCGTCGCCGGCGGAACCGGGCTCGCGATGACCCTCGTCGCCGGACGCGAGCTGAAGCAGAGACGCGACGCCGTGATTGGCGCGCGGCTCGCGCGGGGATGAGCGGAGGAATCGACCGATTGGAGAACTCGTGAGTATCCTCACAATCCTGATCATCGTCGTGCTCGTCCTGCTCGTCCTCGGCTTCCTCGGGCGCGGGCGGTTTCGCGCGTAGGGCTCGCTCGTCCCCCGCTCCCGTAACGGTTTTACATCCCCCGAACACGTACGCCACGGCGCCTTGACGAACGGCGGCGACAGTGAACCCATGTCTGCGGGAGGTGGGAAGACGCGGAAGCGCCGCTCGAAGGCCGTGTGGGCGGTGGCGGCGCTCCTCGTCGTGAATGCGGTCCTGCTCGCCGCGCAGCCCGGGCTCGCCCGCACGGGCGCGCTGCCAGGCTCGCTCGCGAGCTACTTCTTCGGCCCGAAGCTGATCCGGGCCGAAGTGCTGTTGAACGACAGCGGCACGCTGCGCGCCTTCCGGATCGACCGCGGCGTTATCCGGGCCAAGTCACCCGGATCGTTGACCGTCCGTGAGCGGGACGGCACGATCCTGACGATCGCAGTCTCGCCCTCCGCAGCGATCTCCCTGCGCGGGCAGGCGATCTCGTTCTCCGCCCTGCGACGCGGAATGTCCGTGACCGTCATCCGCGAGGGTGACGCGCCCGCGATCGAGGTCCGCGTCACCCGCAGATGACCACGGCGGCGGCGGTGGCGGACTCCACGCCCCCGGGCGCGTCCGGGCCGCAGCTCCTGCTCGTCGAGGACGAGGAGTCGATCGGCGCGCTCGTCAGCGCCTATCTCGAGCAGTCCGGCTACCGCGTCGCCTGGGTCCGCTCCGGCGAGGAGGCCCTGTCGACGGTCGAGAGCTTGCGCCCGCGCCTCGTGATCCTGGACATCGGGCTGCCGGGCCAGGACGGGTTCGACGTCTGCCGCCGGCTCCGGGCCCGCTCCCCGGTGCCGGTGCTGATGCTGACTGCGCGCGACGAGGAAGCCGACCGGGTCGCGGGCCTCGAGGTCGGAGCCGACGACTACGTGACCAAGCCCTTCTCTCCACGTGAGCTCGCCGCGCGCGTCAAGGCGGTGCTGCGCCGAACGGATCCCGTTCTCTCGCACACCGGCCGGCTCCAGCTGGGCGACATCGTCCTCGACCCCGAGGCGCGAGAGGTTACCGTCTCCGGCGAGCCGGTCGAGCTGACCGGGAGGGAGTTCGACCTGCTCGCGTACCTGCTCAAGAACGCCGGCATCGTCGTCTCGCGCGACCAGCTGCTCGATCGGGTCTGGGGCCTGACCTACGCCGGCGGCACACGCACCGTCGACGTGCACATCGCCCAGCTACGTCGCAAGCTCGGCCGGCCGGAGGCGATCCGGACGTTCCGGGGCTCCGGCTACAAGGCCGTCAGGCCGTGAGCCTGGCCTCGCTGCGAACGCGGCTCTTCGCAGCGATCGCACTCGTCGCCCTGCTCTCGCTCGCGCTCGCGCTCGCGATCGGCGCGATCCTGACCCGCCGCGCGGTCGAGCGCAACACGCTCCGGGACGTCTCGGCCCAGTTCGACCTGCTCGTGGAGCGCGAGCGCGAGGCGCTGCTGCCGTTCTCGCGTCTCCGGTCGCTGCAGGAGTTCCTCGAGCGGCAGGACCAGCGCATCGTCCGGGTGCCGCTGGACGGGTCGGACAAGCTCCTGCCGCCCGAGCGGGCGGCACCACTACGCCGGGGGGCGCGGCTGGACGGCACGATCGAGGCGGATGGAACGCGCTACCTCTACGCCGCGAGGCTCGTGAACGGCAAGGGCTTCATGTTGCTGCGCCCCGCGAGCTCGACCAACTCGGCCTGGCGCCCGCACGTCCAGGGGCTGATCGTCGCGGCGCTCGCGACCGCCGCCCTGGCCGCCCTGATCGCCTTCCTGCTCGCCCGCGCCATCGCGAGACCGGTGCGCCGGGTCGCCGAGGCGACGCGCGGCCTCGCGAGCTCCACGGAGGCGCCACCGCTCGTGCCGGTCGAGGGCCCGCGCGAGCTGGCGCTCCTGGCCGAGAGCTTCAACGAGGTCGCCGTCCAGCTCGCCAGGGCGCGTGCGGCGGAGCAGGCGTTTTTGCTCTCCGTCAGCCACGAGCTGAAGACGCCGCTGACCGCGATCAGGGGCTACGCGGAAGGGCTGCAGGACGGAGCGCTCCCCGCCAAGGAGGCGGCGGCGACGATCGTCGCCGAGTCGCGTCGCCTCGAGCGGCTCGTCGGAGACCTGCTCGATCTCGCACGCATGCGCAAGGCGGAGTTCAGCGTCCGACGAGAGCGAGTCGACCTCCACGCGATCGCAGGTGAGGCGTTCCGCCGCTACGGGGGGCAGGCGCGTGACTTCGGCGTGACCCTCGAGACGGAGGGAACGGACGACGCCTCAGCGATCGGCGACGCGGATCGGGCTCTTCAGATCCTCTCGAACCTGGTCGAGAACGCGCTGCGCCTGACGCCGGCGGGAGGATCGGTCAGGATCGTCGCCGTGCCGGGAGAGCTTCGCGTCGAGGACACCGGCCCCGGACTCGAGCCCGAGGAGCTTGCGCGGGCGTTCGAGCGCTTCTACCTCTATTCACGGTACGGCCGCGAGCGCCCGGTCGGCAGCGGGCTCGGCCTCGCGATCGTGAAGGAGCTCGCAGAGGGGATGGGCGGCTCCGTGGCAGCGACGAGCTCGCCGGGAGAGCTGACCGTCTTCGTCGTCCGGCTGCCGGTCGCGGCGCTCGCCGCAGCGGCTCCGGGCGCGACGATTCGCGCCTGATCCGTTTTACGTCGGTTTTACGTTCGACGAACGGCAGGCTGACGGCCGGAAACGAGGATGCGGCTGTCAGATCGCTCGAGAAGGGATGGTCAGATGAAGAAGCTCACGATTCTCACGCTGGTCGGGGCGCTCGCTCTTTCGCTCGCGACCGTGGCGGGTGCGCACCGCGTCGTCACGATCAAGGGCACGGACGGCCCAGACACGATCACCGGTACGCCGGAGGCCGACCGGATCCTGGCGCGAGCCGGCGACGACACGGTCAATGCCGGCGACGGCAACGATCGCATCCGCGGCAACCGCGGCAACGACACCCTGAACGGCGAGGGTGGGAACGACCGCGCCTGGGGCGGGCAGGGCAACGACACGCTGAGCGGCGGTGACGGCAACGACGTCCTCCGCGGCCGGCCCGGCGACGACGTGGTCGACGGCGGCGCGGGTAACGACGTCATCTGGGTCGGCCACGGCGCCGACATCCAGCGCGGCGGCGACGGCGACGACCGCATGCACGCTCTCGCCCGCGACCGCCAGCTCGATCAGATCGACTGCGGCGCCGGCAACGACGTCGTGTGGCTGAACGTGACCGAGCAGGACACGCACGTGAACTGCGAGGTCGTGAAGATCGTCAGCGTCGTCCGCGACGGCGGCGACAACTAGGTCAGGGCCGGAGCGGCCGGAGGCGGTGCGACAAAGCCTCCAGCCGCAGTCGGCCGCCCCGTCACCGGCTGCGCTGGACGGTGCGTCGGTGCTTCCGCCGGGGACGCATCCGGGGCGATCTACAACGGCTCGCTCTCGACGATCCAGAGCGCGCCGTCGCCGCACTCGACGCGCCGGGCGCCGCCGCCCGGATCGCGCAGGCTCGTGCGCACGACCCGGACCCGCTCCCCGTCGAGCTCCGCGATCGGGGCGACCACGGGCGAGAGGCCCATAGTCAGGTGCCACGCCCGCACCTGATCGTGGATCCTGCGCGCGGGGTGCGCCCAGTCGATCCGCGCGTACTCGTCGTCCCCGAAGTGACCGGCCCAGGTCGCGGCCGCGTCGTCCTGCGGGTCGCCCGGGTCGCCGCCCGCCACCCGCGCCAGCGCCCGCGGCAGGAGCCGGAAGGCCGCCGCGCCGAGCTTCGGCCCGATCTGCATGATCTCGCAATCGTCGTCCTCGATCGGGATACTTCCCTGGGCGAGGATGCCGCCCGTGTCGAGCTCCGCGTCCATTCGGTGCCACGTGACGCCGAAACGTTCGTCGCCGTCCCTGAGTGCCCACGAGAGCGGCACCGGCCCGCGGTGCCGCGGCAGAAGGCCGGGGTGCAGGTTGATCGACCCGAGGCGCGGCACGTCGAGCGCAGCCTGCGGGAGCTTCCAGGCGAAGCCCCAGCAGATCATCAGGTCGGGCTCGAGCGCCCGGAGGAGCGGCTCGACGCGCCACTTGTCCTTGGCGAAGAGGAGGTCGAGCTCCCGCGGTAACGTCTCGTTCGTGAGCACCAGGTCTGGAGGACGCTCGCGCTCGATGCGGGCGGTGACGACGCCGACGGGCTCGTGCCCGAGCCCTCGCAGCACGGGAACGATGCGCTCCACGACCGGCTGCACCATCGAGACCAGTGCGATCCGCCACGACTCGGTCACGTAGGAGGCACCTCGCAGGGCTCGGCCGGCAGCGACCACTTCCCGTTGCGCGTCCTGGACTGGGGTCCCTCGGCCCGGCGTTCAGCCCCTGGGGGAACCGCGAACGTCGTCGTCCGGCACCTCCACGTCCGGATCGACCTCGTCGGCGCGCCGGGCGAGGTCGTCGGCTGCCGCCTTCTCGCGCCGCGCGCGCTCGGCCTGCTCCTCGGCCTCGAGCCGCGCCTGCTCGGCCCGACGGGCGGTTGCCGTTGCCTCCTCGCGATGACCCTGCGCCTCCTCGCGGCGCTCCTCGACCTGCTGCGCCTGTCGCTGCTTCATGAAGTAGGCAGCGATCCCGAGCACGACGAGCGCGGCGATGACCAGGATCACGATCAGTGTGGTGTCCATCGTCTCCCTCCAATCAGTTGCCAGGGAGGCGAGTGCCCGGCGTCGCCGGTTCGGAAACGGCGAGGGTTGACCCCTGCATGGCCCCGCGACAGGCGCAGCGTCGGCGTCGTCGAGACCGAAGGAGGGGTGATGCAGGGCAAGCCCGAGCGCTGGGCCGTCTATTCGGGCGTGGTGGCCGTCGTGCTTTGGATCATCGGGGTCTTCGTGATCGAGTCCGGCGACACGCCCGGCGAGGGCGCGACCGATGCGGACGCGCTGGCGTACTACCAGGCCGACGCGAACACGATCCTGATCGGCGGCTGGGCCTTCATGCTGGGCTGCCTCGCCTTTCTCTGGTTCGCCGTCGTCCTGCGGGAGCGACTCGCCGCCGCGGAGGGCCGTTCGGGGATGTGTTTTCGAACCTGGCGTTTCTCGGCGCAGCGACGACAGGAGCGTTCGCGCTGCTGACCTCCGGCCCGGACATCGCCGCGGCGATCAGCGAGGACGACCTCAGCGAGGCCGCCGCCGGGGCGATGGCGACCCTGGGCGATGCATTCTTCGTCGCCGCCGAGCTGTCGGCGATCCTGCTGATGATCGGAGCGGGCGTCGTCGCGCTGCGGACCGGGCTCTTTCCCAAGCCGTGGGCTTGGTTCAGCTTCCTACTCGCCCTCGTGCTCGTGATCGGCCCGATCGGGTGGGCGGCGTTGATCTTCGGACTGCCGGTCTGGGTGCTCGGTACGACGTTCTTCCTCGCGCGCAGCAGCGACGAGGCACGGCCAGAGCGGTGGCCGCCGGTCACCGCTGAGCCTGCGGAATCTCCGTCGGCGGGCACGCGTTAGCCCGTGGTGGACCTCGGGTCCACCACGCATGACCCCCACGCCGACCTCCATCCAGCGGATCTACCTGACCCTCCTGCTCGGGAACACGCTGGCGGCATCGTTTATCTGGGGGATCAACACGATCTTCCTGCTCGACGCCGGGCTCTCCAACCTGGAGGCCTTCGCAGCGAATGCCTTCTTCACGGCCGGGATGGTGATCTTCGAGGTGCCGACCGGGATCGTCGCCGACACGATCGGCCGCCGCGTCTCCTACCTGCTCGGCACGGTGACGCTGGCCGTCACGACGCTCCTCTACGTCCTGCTCTGGCAGGTCGAGGCGGCGTTCTGGGCGTGGGCGCTCGTGTCGGTCGGCCTCGGCCTCGGCTTCACGTTCTTCTCCGGGGCAGTGGAGGCGTGGCTCGTGGACGCCCTCCATGCGACCGGATTCGACGGCTCCCTCGAGTCCGTCTTCGGCAAGGGTCAGATCGTTTCGGGGATCGCGATGTTGACGGGATCGGTGGCCGGCGGCTACATCGCCCAGGTGACGAGCCTCGGCGTGCCCTTCGTCCTGCGCGCGGTCATCCTGGGGCTGATGTTCGCGCTCGCGTTCGCGGTGATGCGCGACGTCGGCTTCACGCCCGCGCGTGGCCTCGGGGTCGCGAAGGGGATGCGGCGCATCTCGAGCGCGTCGATCGAGTACGGCTGGAGGGTGCCGGCGGTGAAGTGGATGATGCTGGCGTCGCCGTTCACCGCGGGCGTCGGCTTCTACGCGTTCTATGCGCTCCAGCCCTATCTGCTGGAGCTCTATGGCGATCCCGAGGCCTACGGCATCGCCGGGCTGGTGGCGGCGATCGTGGCCGGCGCGCAGATCGTCGGCGGGATCGCAGCGCCGTTCATGCGGAAGCTGTTCAAGCGTCGGACCTCCGCGCTGCTGCTGATCACAGCCGCCAGCGCGATGACGCTGGCGCTGATCGGGCTGTTCGAGAATCTCTGGGCCGCGATCGCCTTCATCGTGGTCTGGGGTCTGCTGTTCGCCGCGTCGACGCCGATCCGCCAGGCCTACCTGAACGGGCTGATCCCGTCCCAGCAGCGGGCGACGATCCTCTCCTTCGACTCGATGCTCGGCTCGACCGGCGGCGTCGTCGTCCAGCCGGTGCTCGGCCGCTCGGCCGACGTGTGGGGCTACGCCGGCTCGTACCTCCTGGGCGCGGCCATCTCGGCGCTGGCGCTGCCGTTCGTCCTCCTGTCGCGGCGGCAGAACGCCCCGGCCGACACGGCGATTGGCACTCTCGCGCCGGTCGAGGAGACCGAGGTCGTTCCCGCGCGGTAGGGTGCCCTCCCGGTCGCTCGATCCGCACTCGTCGAGCTGCTTAGAGCAGTTCCGCGATGAGAGCGGCGGCGTTCGCCGCACCGTCCGTGGCGACCGGACGGTAGGACGTTTCGCGCCCGATCTCTTCGGCGATCGCAATCGCGATCTCGTCCGGGCCCTCGCTGTCGAAGTCCATGCACCGCCCGGCTCCGTGGCGCTCGAGCCGGTGGCGGACGTGGAAGTTCTGCTCGAAGTGATGACGGAGCGGGAAGTACAGGAAAGGGCGGCGGTTCGTGGTCAGCTCCATCGACGTGGTGAGCCCGCCCTGGACGACTGCGACGTCACATGCCGCCAGGTGGCGATAGAGATCGGGAACGAAAGCCCTGATCTCGAGGCCACCGTGGGACGGCAGCGTCGCGGGATCGATTCTCGGCCCGGCGACGACGATCATCCGCAGCCCGTCGACACGCCGCGCAGCTTCCGGGTAGGAGTCGATCACGCGTCGGAGGAGGTGCTCGCCGACCCCGGAGCCGCCGACCGTGACGATGCAGACGCGCTCGTCCGGGGCGTAGCCAAGCCCGTGGCGCAATGCCTCGCGGTCGGCGAAGTCGGCCGGGTCGAAGCCAGTCACGTAGCCGGGGAAGTCGTAGTGCTCCCGTGTCCAGTCCCTGATCAACGGCAGGTTCGGGCCGAAGCGGTCGTGCACGACGTCGTCGAGGTCGCCGACGAAGAGCGCGCGGTCGCGCAGCCGCGGGTAGCGGGCGATGTGCTCGATCATCTCGGCGTTGTAGTCGGCGGTCAGGAACGCCTCGTGCACGCCGCCGTCCTCCATCGGCAGCCAGCCGACGAAGTCGGTCAGCCAGACGTAGGCCGCCCGCTTCTCCTCCGGATTCTCGTGCAGGTAGTAGTCAAGCTCCCAGGCCTCGTCGCCGATCCAAAGGTCGTACTGGTCGTCACGGACGATGTCGTGGAAGACCATGAAGTTGTTCAGCAGGATCTCGTCCATGCGCCGGATCGCCTGGAAGCAGTGCAGGTCGTGCTCGGCGGACTCGCTCTCGATGTGGCGCGACTCGTTCGCGAGGTGGGCGCTACCGGGATGGATCCGCTCGCCGCGCGCCTCGAGCACGGCGGTCACCGGATGCTGCGCCAGCCAGTCGATCTCGAGGTCGGGGTGAAGCCGGCGCAGCTCCTCCGCAATCGCCGCGTCGCGCTGCGCGTGGCCGAGGCCGATCGGCGACGAGATGAAAAGCGCCCGCCGCCGGCGCGCCTTGCCGCGCACCCAGCGTTGCGCGGGTGACCGCGGCGCGATGAAGTCGCGCAGGAGCAGGTTCACCTTGACCGGATCGCGCACGTGAGGCCCGTGGCCCGAGCCTTCGAGGAGGACGAGGTCGCCGCCGGTCGCCTCGGCAAGCGCGATCCCGCGGCCAGGGCCGGTAATCGCGTCGTCGGCGCCCTGGATCACGAGCACCGGGCAGCGCGCGCGGCGGCAGAGCTCGCGGACGGTCTCCTCGTCGAGCGCGTCGCGAAGCTGCGTCGCGACGAGCGTCTCGGGCGTCGTCTCGAGCCCCCAGTCGACGCAGTCCTCGATCGGCTTCGTCGAATGCGGCTCCGTGAACATCTGCGCGAAGAAGAACTCGAGGAAGCCGCGGTAGTCGCGCAGCCAGTGGTAGCGGTTGTACTTCGCCCAGCCTTCGTCGGTGTCGAGCTCTTCGTTCCATGGGTGGAGCATGCGCCCGGCGACCGGCTCGCCCAGCGGCACGGACGGGCAGATGAAGACCGCGCTGTCGATCCGCTCCGGCTGCTCGGCGGCGAGGAGGAGCGCGCGCTGGGCGCCCAGCGAGAGCGAGACCAGGACTGCGCTCTCGGTACCGGTCGCATCCAGCACCGCGAGCGCGTCGGCGGCGAACTCACGCTCCCCGTATCCGCTCGGCGGCCGGTCGGAGCGGCCGTTGCCGCGCCCGTCGAACGTGAGCACACGGCAGTGCCGCGCGAGGTACGGGATCTGCATCTTCCAGTGGCGCGAGTGGATGATCGACCAGGTCGGCAGCAGGAAGACGGTCGGCTCGCCCGAGCCGTACACCTCGTAGTAGAGCCGGACGCCGTCGCGCTCGACGTAGCCCTCCTCGTCGGGGTCGCGCGCGCGGCTCTGTTCTCGAACGGCGTGCGCGGCAACAGTTCTCTCAGCGATCGTCACCGAGCACCTCCTCGATCCACGCGAGCAGCTCGGCATGACCTTCGCCGATGCCGATCAGCCGCTCCAGCATCATCCCCTGGTTGAAGGTCGCCACGAGCGCGACGAGCGCCGGCAGTGGCATCTCGATGCCGCGCTCGACGCGGGCCCGTTCGAACGCTTCCGTCAGCACGGCACGCCACTCTTCCGTCACGCGAGCGATCCGCGTACGCAGATCGGGTCGGTTCCAGGCGAGCGCTTGGAGCTCGAGCCAGATCTTCTGGTAGCGCGCGTCCGCCTCGAGATACGCCATCGCCTGCCGCCACTTGTCCAGGAAGAGCCCTTCGGCCGCGTAGAGCGCACGCTGCCGTTCGATCAGCCGCGACGTGAAACGCTCCAGCGTCCGCGCCAGCACGTTTTCGATCGAGCCGAAGTAGTAGTGGACGAGCCCGTGGTTCACGCCGGCTGCTTCCGCGAGGCGGCGAGTGGTGACGGCGGCGTAACCCGAGTCGACGAGCAACCGCTCGGTCGCATCGAGCAACGCATCCTCGGCGGCCGCGCGCGGGGTCGGCGGCGCACCTACGTCAACGTTCATCTGCACGGAGACTCCTTAGTCGTCTGTCCTAGACAGTTGACTAAATGAGCACGCTGTTGTCAAGCCTTGAGCAGCAACCCCTGCCATCGGCCGGGAAGAGCTAGCTCGGCGGGATGTTCTGGTTGATCCGGAAGAAGTTGTCCGGATCGTACTTCTGCTTCAGGGCGCGCAGACGGTCGTACTTCTCCGGCCCGTAGGACTCGCGCACCCGCCCGGCGCCCTCGTCACCGAGGAAGTTGACGTACACACCCTGGTGCCAGGGTTCCAGGGCCGACCAGAAGCCGCGCACCCATTCGCGCTCGGCGTCGAAGCCCTCGCTCGTGTCCGTGCAGGCGCCGATGTTGTACGTGAAGCCCGCGCTGCGGCCGTTGAACGCCGTTTCGTCGTCGCCCACCCGGCCGACCGCTCCGCCCATCTGCCAAATCGGGAACGAGGTCAGCGGCGAGCCGATCTGCAGCGAGCGCTCGACCGTGATGTCGATGATCTCGTCGGTCAGCTCGGCGACGTCGCAGCTCTTGAAGTAGTACCAACGGCCGGGCACGAAGCTCGGGTCGAACATCGCTTGGTGCGTCAGGTACGGCTTCGGGAAGCAGACGTCCGCCACTGGCGAGCCGAAGTCCTTCAGGGGACGGATGAACTTCTCCCCCTCCTCCACGTCGCCGGCCCAGCAGCAGATCACCATCACGACCGGCTTCCCGTGCAGCTCGTCGGGGACGAACGGCAGCGGCGGCGCCTTGCGGTGAATGACGATCGTCATCAGCTCGTCCGGTGCCTCCGCGACCCAGTCGCGATAGAAGCGCAGGACCTCGCCGGACTGCTCCATCGGCCAGAACACGGGCCCCGCGAGCACCTGCGTCCCAAGCGGAATGCAGCGGAACTCGAACTCCGTGACGATCCCGAAGTTGCCGCCGCCTCCGCGGAGGCCCCAGAAGAGATCCGCGTTCTCGTCCGCGCTCGCAGTGAGGAACTCTCCGTCGGCGGTCACGAGATCCACGGAGACGAGCTGGTCGACCGACAGCCCGTGCTTGCGCATGATCCAGCCGATCCCACCGCCGAGCGTGAGCCCCGCCACGCCAGTGTGCGTGACGATCCCGGAGGGGACCGCGAGCCCGAACGCCCGCGTCTCCCTGTCCAGCTCGCCGAGCAGGACGCCCGCCTGGACGCGAGCGGTGCGCTGCTCCGGGTCGACGCGAACGCCCTTCATCGGCGAGAGGTCGATCATCAGCGCGTCGTCGGCGACCGAGAGGCCGGGGAACGAATGGCCGCCGCTCCGCACCGCTACGGGCAGACCGCTCGAGCGACCGAACTTGACTGCCGCGATCACGTCCGAGACGCCCGCACAGCGGACGATTGCTGCCGGGTACCGGTCGAACGACCCGTTCCAGATCCTGCGGTGCACGTCGTAAGCCGGATCCGCGGGACGGAGGATCTCCCCCCGGAACGCGGCGTCGTCGATCTGCTTCTCTGCGACGATCACGACCTGGTCAGTCTGGCATCCGGACCGAGACGGGGCAACCCGGGCGTGGACGGCGGCGCCCAGCGTCCTCACGCGCCGAGGGCATGCCGCCGAGGAACAGCACGCTCACCCATGCGACGGAGGCGGTCCCTTAGTTGGTCGGCGCGACGGCGCAGCAGACCGTCACGGTCAGGTCGTCTGCGGCTGGAACCGATTGGCGTCTGCCGGTCTAATGATCACCAGATGAAAGGTTTGATGCCCGACTGCTCGGCGTGGCGCTCTGCTGTCTCTTGGGCTCCATGGTCGGCGCGGGTGTCGCCGCTGGGGATCGAGCCGTCGTGGAGGCGGAGTGCTCTCCGACGCAGCCGAACGGCTACGCGCCACCAGGCGCGTTCTCGAGTGCAGCCAACTACGGTCTGGGTGCGCTCGTCGTCAGCTTGTGGATGGTGGCCGTCTGTGAATGATGCGAGGCTCGTCCGGGCGGACGGAGCCGTGCGTTTCAAGTTTGGGTGGTGGCGAGTCGAGCCTGGTGAGCTGACGCTTGCAGCTCGCCGAATCGACGGCTCCGCGCCCGCACCGCGGCTGTCGGTCGGGTCGGTTGAGGGCTACGGCGAGAGGGGGTTCGTCCCCTCGTCGCTGCTCTTCGCGACGCGCGGCTGCTACGAGGTGATCGGCCGACTCGGTGAGGCGGAGCTGTCGTTCGTCATTCGCATCGCTGTGGGCGCCGAGCGGTGGTTGCCACCGCTTGCAACCAAGCCCTCCGTCAGCGTGCGCGGAGGCGTGGCGACAGTCCTGGACGCTAGGCGCTCCGGGCACACGGTTTGATCTGGCGCTTCGCCGAGGGGCCGGGCCGTGGCGGCTGATCCGAAAAGCATTCGATTCCCGTACGGAGCTTGTACTGAGACCGCGACTAGCCGGTCGCTACAGCGTGAGAATCCGACCCCACGACGACTTCGGCGCCGGGCCATGGAGTGCTCCTGTTCGCTTCCGGGTTCGCTGAGAGGTCACGCTTCAACGCAACGTCGCTGGTTCCTGGATCGTCCTTTAGTTGAGGCGGCGGCCGTCGGCCCGATCACCCTGCCGCCAATTATGTCCGCGACGAGTTTCGTTGCAACTACAAGCAGAGATGGCTCGCGGTCGAGCGAGCTAGATAGTCCTAGATAGTCCAGGTGTCGCCGCTGCCGAGCAGCGATGCGAGCTCGCCCTCGCCCTCCGTCTGCGAGGTCGCGATCTGCCCGGCCATCAGCTCATCGTAGACCGGGCGGTCGACTGACCGGAAGACGCCCATCGGGGTGGCGCCGATCACCTGCTGCGTCAGCCGCGACAGGGCGAACGCGTGCGCCGGCTCCGCCGCGTGGGCGTCGTGCACCAGCAGGCCCGGCTCCGACGCCGCCACCACCTCCGGAGACCCGTCCGCCAGCAGCCTCACACCCTTCTCCCCCCAGACCATCGACTCGCCGTGCCTCAGGTAGAGCCGGTTCTCCTTCTGGTCGCGCACGAAGTCGAACGCGTTGTCGTTGTAGATGTTGCAGTTCTGGTAGATCTCGACGAAGGCGCTCCCCTTGTGGTGCGCGGCGGCGCGCAGCACCTCGGTCAGCTCCTTCTTGTCGGTGTCGATCGCGCGCGCGACGAAGCTCGCCTCGGCGCCGATCGCGAGCGAGAGCGGATTGAACGGGTGGTCGAGCGAGCCCATCGGCGTCGACTTCGTCACCTTGCCGAGCTCGGAGGTGGGCGAGTACTGGCCCTTCGTCAGGCCGTAGATGCGGTTGTTGAACATCAGGATCTTCAGGTTGACGTTGCGGCGCAGCGCGTGGATCAGGTGGTTGCCACCGATCGACATCGAGTCGCCGTCGCCCGTCACGACCCACACGGACAAATCCGGGCGAGACACCGACAAACCAGTCGCGATCGCCGGCGCCCGGCCGTGGATCGAGTGCATGCCGTAGGTCTCCATGTAGTACGGGAAGCGGGCGGCGCAGCCGATTCCGGAGACGAAGACGATGTTCTCGCGCTTGAGACCTAGCTCTGGCATGAACGACTGCACCGCCGCGAGGATCGCGTAGTCGCCGCAGCCCGGACACCAGCGCACCTCCTGGTCAGACTTGAAGTCCTTCGCCTTCAGCGGCACTGCGCTAGCGTTGCCGTTCCCCTCCGTCATCTCCGCCTCTCGTTCCCGCGCTTGAAGTTGCCGGTCGCCTTCGCCATCAGCAGCTGCTGCCCGTGCTCGTCCTCGCCCGGCAGCGCCTCGAGCAGGTTCTCGGCGAGCTTGCCCGTGAGCGTAACGGCGTGGCGGCCCTTCCAGAGCACCTCCACGCTGCCGTCGCGGCGAGCGCGGTGCGAGAACGGCCGCTCTTTCAGCGTGACGCCGCGGTCGGGCTTCTTCTTCGGTCTCATTGCTCCACCAGCGCCGTGATCGCCTCGGCCAGCTCGCTCGCCTTGAAGGGCAGGCCGCGGATGCGGTTGTAGCCGACGGCGTCGACGAGGAACTCGGCGCGCACGAGCTGCAGCAGCTGGCCGAGGTTCATCTCCGGGATCAGCACGCGCTCGTACCGACCCAGCACCTCGCCGGTGTTGCGCGGGAACGGGTTCAGGTGGTGCAGGTGCGCCTGCGCGACCTTCCCGCCCGCCCGCCTCACGCGCTTCACTGCCGCGCCGATCGGGCCGTACGTCGAGCCCCAGCCGAGCACGAGCGTTCGGGCGTCACCGGTCGCGTCGTCGACTTCGAGGGGCGGGATGTCCTTCGCGATCGCCGCCACCTTGGCCGCGCGAAGGCGCGTCATCAGGTCGTGGTTGTCGGGGTCGTAGGAGATCGTGCCGGTCACGTCGGCCTTCTCGAGCCCGCCGATGCGGTGCTCCAGGCCGGGCGTACCGGGGATCGCCCACGGGCGAGCGAGCGTCTCGGGGTCGCGGCCATAGGGCCGGAACGGCTCGTCGCCGACGCTCGCGAACTCCGTCGAGATGTCGGGCAGCGACGCCACGTCCGGGATCAGCCACGGTTCGGAGCCGTTCGCCAGGTACGCGTCGCTGAGCAGGTAGACGGGGGTGCGGTACTTGAGCGCGATCCGCGCCGCCTCGATCGCCGCGTGGAAGCACTGGGACGGCGTCGACGCGGCCACCACCGGGACGGGGCTCTCGCCGTTCCGGCCATGCAGCACCATCAGCAGGTCGGCCTGCTCCGGTTTCGTCGGCATCCCGGTCGAGGGGCCGGCTCGCTGGATGTCGCAGATCACGAGCGGCAGCTCGAGCGTGATCGCGAGGCCGATCGTCTCCGCCTTCAGCACGATGCCCGGCCCCGCCGAGGTGGTGACGCCGAGCGAGCCGCCGAACGCCGCGCCGAGCGCAGCTCCCACCGCCGCGATCTCGTCCTCCGCCTGGAACGTGCGCACGCCGAAGGTCTTGTGGCGCGCGAGCTCCTCGAGGATCGACGACGCGGGCGTGATCGGGTACGCGCCGAGGAAGAGGTCGAGCCCCGACAGCTTCGAGGCGGCGATCAGCCCGTAGGCGAGCGCCGTGTTGCCGGTGATCTGGCGGTAGACGCCCGGCTGCAGCTTCGCCGGCGCCACCTCGTACGAGACGGCGAAGTCCTCGGAGGTCTCGCCGTAGGCGTAGCCCGCCTTGAACGCGGTCGCATTCGCCTGAGCGATCTCGGGCCGCTTGCCGAACTTCGTCTCGATGAAGGAGAGCGTCCCCTCGGTGGGCCGGTTGTAGAGCCAGCTCATCAGCCCGAGGGCGAAGAAGTTCTTCGAGCGCTCGGCCTCACGCGAGGTGATCCCCTCGATCCCCTTCAGGCCCTCGACCGTCATCGAGGTGAGCGCGACCTCGTGCACGTGGTAGTCCTCGAGCGAGCCGTCCTCGAGCGGGCTCGCCTCGTAACCGGCCTTCTGGAGGTTGCGCTCCTTGAAGGTGTCGGTGTCGACGATCAGCGTGCCGCCCTTCGGCAGGTCGCGCAGGTTCGTCTTCAGCGCCGCGGGGTTCATCGCGACGAGCACGTTCGGCGCGTCGCCGGGCGTGAGGATGTCGTGGTCGGCGAAGTGGAGCTGGAAGCCCGAGACGCCCGGCAGCGAGCCGGCCGGGGCGCGGATCTCCGCGGGGAAGTCCGGCAGCGTCGAAAGGTCGTTCCCGAAGATCGCCGTCTCGCTCGTGAAGCGGTCGCCGGTGAGCTGCATCCCGTCGCCCGAGTCGCCGGCGAACCGGATGATCACCTGGTCGAGCTGCTCGACGGCCTTCGCCATGCCCCGTAGTTGTAGCGCACGCCCGGCGACGGGAACGTGCGGGCGGCTCAGTGGGCGCGGCGCCGCGAGACGGTGAGGCCCCAGGCCTCGCCGGTCTCGAAGAGCTCGTCGGGGTCGACGTCGTCGCGCCAGCCGATGAAGTGCTTCTCCGGCTCGCTCGCGGTCGAGCCGAAGACGGCGAGCCGCTCCTCCGGCGCCTCCTCGACGTCGTGCTCCAGCTCGTCGAGGCGCCGCTCGGCCTCGTCGGCCGCCGGCCCTTCGGCGTAACCTCGCGGCATCAGCCGATCTTGTCAGGTGCGGCCGTCGCCTGCTCCGCGCGCAGCACCATCCGGCGCAGCAGCGTGTTCAGCTGCCGCCGCTCGGTCACGTTCAAGGCCGAAGCCACGAACTGCTCCTTCACGGCCTGCGCACCCACCGAGCGCTCCCAGAGCTCGCGCCCCTCGGGCGTCAGCTCGACGATCACGCCGCGGCGGTCGTCGGGATCGGGCAGCCGGCGCACCAGACCTTCGGCCTCGAGCCCGTCGAGCCGGTTCGTCATCGCGCCACTCGTGAGCTCGGCGCGCTTCGCGAGGTAACCGGGGGAGCTGCGAAACGGCTCGCCGGAGTTCCAGAGCGCGCTCAGCACATGCCATTCGCCGATGTTGAGCCCGAACTCCGCGAGCGTCTCCTCGAGCATCCGCTTGATGCGCTTGTTCAGGAACGCGATGCGATCGACGATTCCCTCCACCTCGAGATCGAGCGGCAGATCAGCCGTCCAGCCGGCCATCCACTCGTCGATCATGTCCCGCTCGTCGGCCACGCGCGCATTCTCGACATTAATTTGCTTGACGTCAAGCGATCATTTCGATAGGCTCTGCTCAAGCTAAGTGAATGTAGAGATACTTGATCTGGAGGTGAGCAGCGTGTACGGACTCGATCATGGAGCTATGCGGATGCTGGCGGACGAGCGGATGGCGCTCCTGCAGCGGGAGATGGGGCGTGGGCGCACGCGACGAGCCTCGCGCCGCGCGAGACGAGAGCGTGTCGGGCTGTGGCTCGTGAGCTTCGGGTTCAGGCTCGCCGGCCATTGCGCGCCGTCGCCACGCCAGGCCCCCTCGGCTTAGGTCTCCGCGAGGAGCGCGTTCAGGTCGAGCGGCTCCGAGACCATCGCGACCGCGCCGTCAGCGCCTCGCGGCCACTCCTCTGACGACCGGTCGCGGTACAGCTCGATCCCGTTGCCGTCCGGGTCGGCCAGGTAGAGCGCCTCGCTGACCCCGTGGTCGGAGGCGCCACCGAGCGGCACCTTCGCCTCGACGAGCCGGCGGAGCGCGTCGGCGAGCGTCGCGCGGTCGGGGTAGCGGATCGCGAGGTGAAAGAGCCCCGTCGTGCCGCGCGGCGGCGGCGAGCCGTCCTTCGACTCCCACGTGTTCAGGCCGATGTGGTGGTGATAGCCGCCAGCCGAGACGAAGGCGGCCTGGTCACCCATGCGCTGCTGGAGCTCGAAGCCGAGCACGCCGCAGTAGAACTCGAGCGAGCGCTCGATATCCGCCACCTTCAGATGGACGTGGCCGATGTCGACGCGCGGATCGATCGCCATTGCGCGCATCGTGCCATGCCGCCCGCGCCCGGCAGCCTCAGGCGCGCTCCCCTGCCAGCGCCCAGAGGACGAACGCAAGCCAGTGGACTCCGATCACGTCGGTCTGGATCGCGAGCACGAGGACGGCGGCGAGGGAGGCGCCGAGCCACGGCGCGCGCCGCACGATCCGGCGCAGCAGGGCGAGGTTCCACGCGAGGAAGACGAGCATCCCCAGCAGCCCCAGCTCGACGCCGAGCTCCGTGTAGGTCGACTCGCCGGCCTTCAGGTCGGTGTCGGTGCGCGCCGCGGTGACGCCCGCGTTCCCGAGCCCGAACCCCTGCGGGTGCCGAGCGACCGTCTCGAGCCCGCCGCGCAGGCTGTCCCAGTGGCTGTCGATCGACGACTCGTCCGGGTCGAAGGGATCGCCGCTCGTCGGCTCCGCCTGCCCGCCGGCTCGCTGGAGCTCGAGCTCGGCCGGCGTGAAGCGCGTCTCCGGACCGAGCTCGGGATAGGCCTTGACGAAGGCGGCGCCCGTCGCCAGCAGCGCAGCGGAGGCGGCGACCGGCCACCAGCTGCGCAGCCCGTACGCGAGCACCACGAGCCCGGCCGCGAGGGCGACGATCGCCGTCCGCGAGTACGTGAAGAGCAGGCCGACGAGCAGGAACCCCGTCAGCGCCGAGAGCCAGCGCGAGCGCTGCCAGGTGGCGGCGAGCAGCAGGGCGACAAGCAGCATGTATGCCGTCGCGAGCGGGCTCAGGAACGTCGACACGAGGCGCCGCAGCGGCCGCTCGTCGCCCGGGTTGTAGACGAAGTTCTCGGGCAGGCCGGAGAGATCGCGTCCGTGGTCGAGGCCAAGCTGCTCGCGATACCAGCCCGGCACGCCCGAGTTGCGCCAGGTGTCGAGCGAGAGCACGTAGACGTCGACGAGCCCCCACGCGGCGACCGCGGCCGCCGCGGCGAGCAGGACGAGCCCGATGCGCCGGAGCTCGTCGCGCCCGAGATGGAGGCTCCGTCCGAGGAGGAAAGCGGCGACCGGCGTGAGGTCGTGGCGAGCGGCGAAGACGATCGTGCGCGCGGAGGCCTCGCCGTCGAGCCAGCTCTGCGGGATCAGCGCGTACAGCACGACGAAGCCGACGTAGGCGAACGCGAGCGCATCCGCCGCCGTGGCCTTGAACGGCAGCCCGCGCTGTCGCCAGACGACGAGGCCGAGGGCAACAGCCAGCAGCACCTCCTTCCAAGCGGAGACGACGTCCAGTGGAACGCCGCGGACGCCGAGATCCCAGAGGCTCGCCATCGCCACGTTGTGCAGCGGCAGCCCGGCGACGAACGCGTACAGGGCGTAGCGGGGAACGCGCTCCATGAAATCGCGCGGAACGCGCTCCGTGTAATCGCTGGGGAAACGCTCAGCCAACGATCGCAACCAGCGTCATCCCGAGGTTGACGATGCGCACGTCGCCGGGGAAGAGCGCACGGAGGTCGCGGGGGCCGAGCAGGTGGTTCTCCTTCGCCCACGGGGTGCGGATCAGGTCGTAGGCGAGGTGCGCAGCCGCGTCGGGAAGCCAGTGCACGAGCGGTGCGCGCGTGTGGAGCTCCACCGGAAACCAGCGGTTGGGGGTCGTGATGAACACGCGCGGCGCGACCCGCAGAGCCTCCGCGACGAAGCGTTGCTGCGCCTCGCGCGAGCCGACGTGCTCGATCACGGCGTTCGAGAAGAAGACGTCGAAGGCTCCGTCCTCGAAGGGGAGCTCGAGGGCCGAGGCCTGCACGTAGGTCGCGGCGGGGTAGCGCTCGGCGAAGCGCCGGCCCTCATGGATGCCGACGGCGGTGATCCGCTCGGGCCACGGATAGAGCTCCTCGAAGAAATTCAGCGTCCCGCACGTCCCTCGCCGCTCGCCGAAGCCGGAGTCGTCGACGCCGACGTCGATCACGTTCGTCTCGGCGGTCGGCCGCATCGTCTCGACGAAGAGAGCGAGCTTGCGGCGGCGGGAGCGCAGCGAGACGGCATCGACAAAGCGCATCTGAAGGGAACAGTAAGGTCGGCGTCGGTGATCCAGGCGAGCGTCAGAGCACGTGGGCCGTACTCGCTGCGCCTGAGCGCGCGGCGCGATGCGTTTCGCTCGGCCCTGCCTGGCGGTGGCGAGGGGGGCGCCCGGCAGCGCGCGGACGGGTCGCTGCTGCTTCACGCTCCGGACGAGGCCGGGCTCGAGCTGCTGCGTTTCATGCTCGCGTTGAACGACGACCACACGGAGTTCGCGCGCCGCTTCCGGAGCGACGCCCTGCTCGGCCCGGCGATCCGGCACCTGCACGGGTTGCGACCGCTGCGGCTGCCCACGGTGGCGCAGGCCGTGCTGCGCGCGGTCTGCGGGCAGCTGATCGAAGCGCGGCGGGCGCGGGCGATCGAGCGCGCCGTGATTCGGGCCTGCGGCGAGCCGGCACCGACACGGGAGGGGCTCGGCGCGCTCTCCCCGGCCGAGCTCCGGCGGCTCGGACTCGCGACCCAGCGTGGCTCCACGCTCGTCCGGCTCTGCCGCACCACAGACCTCGAGCGGCTGCGCTCGCTGCCGATCGCGGCGGTCGAGACGCGCCTGCTGCGCGAGCGCGGCGTCGGCCCCTGGTCGCTCGGCGTCGTCGCGCTGGAGGGTCTCGGGAGCTACGGTCACGGCCTCGTCGGCGACCTCTCGCTCGTCAAGCTCCAGTCCGCGCTGAAGGGTCGCTGGGTCGAGCCGGCGGAGACGGCCGAGCTGCTCGAGCCCTACGAGGAGTGGGCCGGGCTCGCGGGCGTCTACCTCCTGCGCGGCTGGGCCGCAGGCCTCGTGCCTGGCGCGAGCGGAGACGTCGCCCGCGCCGTGCGCGTTGCCTCGCGCCGCGCCGCCTAGACTCACGTCATGGCTGTCGGCGAGCGGCGGATCGCGATTCTCGGCGCCGGACGGATCGGGGAGGCACTGATCTCCGGCCTGCTCTCCTCGGGCTGGCGCGACCCCGCCGACCTGGCCGCCTCGGCGCGCCGAGAGGCGCGTGTGGCCGAGCTGTCGGAGCGCTTCGGCATCGCGGCGACGACGTCGAACGCCGAGGCGGCGGCCGGCGCGGCGCTCGTCGTGATCGCCGTGAAGCCGCAGGACCTCGACTCGCTGCTGGGCGAGCTCGGCACCCTCGTCCAGCCGGACCAGACGGTGCTCTCGATCGCGGCAGCGGTGCCCACGGCGGCGATCGAGCGACATCTGGCGAGCGGCGTCCCGGTCGTGCGCGCGATGCCGAACACGCCCTCGACCGTGCACGAGGGGATCGCCGGGATCTGCGCCGGCTCGCACGCCACGGAGGAGCACCTGGAGCTGGCCGAGGAGGCGCTGCGTCACCTCGGGGCCGTCGTTCGGGTGCCCGAGTCGCTGATGGACGCGGTGACCGCGGTCTCGGGCTCGGGCCCCGCCTACTTCGCACTGCTGGCCGAGGCGATGATCGAGGCCGGGATCCTGCTCGGGATCTCGCGCGAGATCTCGACTCAGCTCGTCGTGCAGACGATGCTCGGCACCGCGAAGCAGCTCCGCGACGAGAAGATGCACCCGGTCGAGCTGCGGGAGATGGTCACCTCGCCGGGCGGAACGACGATCGCGGCGATCCGCGAGCTGGAGCAGGCCGGCGTGCGCGCCGCCTTCCTCAACGCGATCCAGGCGGCGATGGATCGCGCGCGCGAGCTGGGTCGCGAATGAACGTCGAGCTGCGGGTGGTCGAGGATCCGGCCCGGGCGGCGGGAGAGCTGCTCGCCGAGGCGGCCGTCTCGGGCGCGCAGCTGGCCCTCTCCGGCGGCTCGACCGTCGGCAGGGCGTACGAGGCGGCCGCCCGACTCCAGGGTCGCTGGCGCGACGTCGACATCTGGTTCGGCGACGAGCGGATCGTGCCACCGCACGATCCCCGCTCGAACTACCGGCTCGTGCGCGACAAGCTCGTCGACGCGCTCGGCTCCCCGCCGGAGCTGCACCGGGTTCGAGGCGAGAAGGAGCCGGAGGAGGCGGCGGCGCTCTACGACGCCGCGCTCGCAGGCGTCGCCCTCGACTTCGCGCTGAACGGGATCGGCCCCGACGGCCACACCGCCTCGCTCTTCCCCGGTGCGCCGGGCCTCGACGAGACTGAGCGGCGCGCGGTCGCCGCGGAGCCGGGCCTCGAGCCGCTCGTCCCCCGCGTGACGCTGACGCCGCCGGTCTTCGCCGCCTGCGGCCTCCTCGTCTACCTCGTCACCGGTGAGGGGAAGGCGGACGCGGTTCGGCGGTCGTTCGTAGCCGAGCCGAGCCCGGACACGCCCGCGAGCCTCGTCCGCGGCCGTCGCACGGTCGCCCTCCTCGACGCGGCCGCCGCGTCGCAGCTCGAACGCCCCTAGCGCGGCAGGAGCGGGGAGCTGAGCTCCGCGGCCATCCCGCGGCGGCCGGCGAGCGCCTGGACCACGAGCACGGTGTCGGCGACGGGGATGTCCTCGAGGTACGCCTCCCGGGTCTCGAACGACCTGAGCACGTCCTCGATCGCCTCGACGTAGCCGAGCACGTCCTCGGCGGCGACGCACGCCAGCGCGTCGCCCACCTCGCCCGGAAAGGCCTCGTGTTTGCGGACGTAATCGGCGTGGCTGAGCGCCTCGTCCCACTCGCCGAGGACGAGGAACGCAAGCGCAGCCGCGTAGCGACCGATCGGCGACTCCGCCTCCGGCGCGCCGAGCTCGATCGCCCAGCGCGCGTCCGCTGCGGCGCCGTCCCAATCGCCGCCGAGGAGGCGTGACTTGATCGCGCCGATCGGGCGACCCCAGCTGTCCGGCGGCGCGCCCTCCCAGCTCTCGCGATAGTGGTCAGCCGCCCGCGCGAACCACTCGCGCCCGTCCCGCCCGGCCATCAGCGCACAGAAACCAACCGCCCCGGCAGCGTTGCCCATCCGCGTGAGCTGCCGCTGGCGCTCGTCGCGGCCCTCCGGCAGGCGCCGCTCACCGTCGCGGTAGCGCTCGCGCGCTCGCTCGCCGAGCTGATCCCAGTCGCTCATTCCTCCAGTATCGCGCCCTACCGCCTGGTAGATCGGATATGCTCCGGAAAGCGCCGCCCCCTCGCCTAGCTGTCCGAGGAGCGCGCTATCCCTTGAGGAGAAGCAGCACGAGACTGCGTGCTGCGCACATGTCAGAAGCGACCCTGAACCCGACAGACACGTCGGATGCGCCGGACGGCCTGAGAGCCGACGGGCTCCGCGCGCAGAGGTGGGCGGGCGAGCCCTTTCTCCATCCCGACGAGGAGCCGGGCGAGGTTCTGGCCCCCGGTACCGCGCGCCGCGCCGCCCTCGAAGAGGCGCTGACGGAGATCGCGGCGGGCCGGCGGGCGCCGTCGCCCCGCTGGAAGGTCCGCTTCGGCCTGATGCTCGGGCTTGAGCGCGTGCTCTCGTCCAGGCCGCCCGGCACCGCCGCCGGCACCGAGCTGCGCAAGCACCAGATCGACGCGCTCGCCGGAATGCTCACGGAGCTGATCTCCGCGAACCAGCGCCACGCGGAGGAAGAGAACGGCAACGGCGCCGACCACGTCGAGGAGGTCGAGGAGCTCGAGGAGGACGAGGACGAGCTCGGGGAGATCCTGGGCGACGCGGACGAGCCGGAGGCGACGACCGGCGAGGACCCCGGCGCGTTGCGCCGCTACCGCTTCCGCCATCCCACGGCGTCGGGCAAGACGATCGCCGCCGCCGGCTTCGTCGAGTCGGCGCAGAGCCTCGGAATCCTGATCCTCACGCACCGGCGCCTGCTCGTTTCCCAGTTCCAGCGCGACCTGACGACAGAGGGCTACGGGGAGCGCTTCGCGGATGCGATCGAGACGGGCCTCGAGCCGCTCCGGCCCAACCCGATCACGATCCAGACCTACGCGTGGTTCGCGCGGCACGTCGGCTCGATCTCACGGGACGCGTATCAGCTCGTGATCTGCGACGAGGCTCATACCGCGCTCGGTGAGAAGACGAGCGCCGCCATCCGCAGCTTCCCCGAGCCGGTCTACATCGGCATGACCGCGACCGAGCAGCTGATCGCGAAGCAGGTCTCCGACGTCTTCCCCGCCTCGGTCGACGACCTGCCGCTCGCGGACGCCGCGCGGCGCGGGCTCGTCGCGCCCCTGCGCTGCCTGCGCGTGCCGCCCGCAGCCGCGATCAACTCAGTCCCGATCGTCGGCGGCGACTTCGAGGAGCGCGCGCTGGCGGCCGCGCTCGACCACCAGGCGCTGAACCAGGCCGCCGCGAGTCTCTACCGGAACCGCTTCGACTCGACACCCGGCATCGTGTACGCCGCGGGCGTCGAGCATGCCTACAACCTCGCGCAAGAGTTTCGCGCCGCCGGCATCAAGGCGGAAGCCGTCTCCGGCAAGACGCCGCCGGTGAGGCTCGCCGAGACACTGGCCGCGTACGAGCGCGGCGAGATCAACGTCCTGATCAACGCGATGCTGCTCGCCGAGGGCTGGAACTCACCGCGCGCCACCGTCTGCATGCACCTGGCGCCGACCGCCTCGAAGCGCGTCTACCAGCAGCGGATCGGCCGGATCATGCGCACGCACCCGCGCAAGGAGGCCGGCGTCGTCGTCGACTTCGTGCCGAAGTCGTCCACGCACTCCGACCGCGTGATCTCGCTGCACTCGCTGCTGGACGCCGACTTCTACCGCGAGGGCGCCCGCGTCACCCCGGCGCCGCGCCGCCGAGTCGCGCGCCGCGCGCGCCGCAAGCTCTCGCCGGCGCCGTGGCTCGTCCCCGTCACCCCGGACGTCGCGCGCCGGCTCGCTGTGATCCAGCGCGAGTGGCAGCGCATCGACCCGAAGTACATGGACGAGGACGAGCAGCGCTACTGGGCGACGATCGCAGCGAGACAGATCCGCTTCGACCAGCGCGCCGACTTCGCGAAGAAGTTCACCGAGGCGCACGCCTCGAAAGCCGCGCTCGAGACGTTCCTCTCGATCTGCGCGGCCGAGAACCCGAACCGACGCCTGCGGATGACCGCGCTCCAGGACCGCGTCTCGATGATCGTCGAGCGAGCCGACTTCGACGACCTGGTCACGCTCGTGACGCAGGCACCGCCCTGGGAGAAGGATCGCTCGGCGGGCGTCCGGATCCTGCTGCGGGCGATCGGCGAGAACAAGGCAAACGCGCCCGATCAGATCCTCCAGCGCTGGACGTGGAAGCTCGCGCGCGCGACCCGCAAGGTGCAGGATCGCCGCGCCAGCGCCGAGTTCCCCGAGGCGAAGCGGCTGCTCGGAGCGGTCGCGAACTCGCGCGGCCACCGCCACGAGGAGAACGTCGCGAAGCTCGCGCAGGTGGCGAAGGCGCTGCCGCTCGAGGTCGGAGCGGCCCTGCTGGCCTCGTCCGAGGGCTACACACCGCGGGCGAACGCAGCGTTCGACCGCGCGCGCGAGGAGCTCGGTCCGACGCCGGAGATCGCGAACGCCCTCGCGGACAACCTGCCCGCGCCGAAGGCGCCCGCACGCAAGTCGCGGCGGCGGCGGAAGCGCAAGAAGGTGGGTGCCGGCTCGCCCGAAGCCACGCAGAACGGCGCCGCCGGAGGTGAGAGCAACAGCGTGGCCGCCGACGTGCAGGCGCCGCCCCCGAAGCGCCGCCGCCGCCGCCGCAGGCCCGCCGCAGGCCCGCCGGACGCGCTCCCGTCCGGCCCGGAAACCGTAATCCCCTCGTAAGCTCGGGCGGCTACCGTTTGGCGAGGTGCTCGTGCTCCTCGCCATCGGCTTCGTCGCGGGAATCGTCACCGCGCTCTCGCCGTGCGTCCTCCCCGTGGTGCCGATCGTGCTCGCCGGCGGCGCGACGGGCCGCCGCCCGCTCGCGATCATCGCGGGGATCGTCCTCAGCTTCACGGTCTTCACCCTGTTCGCCGCCTGGCTGCTCGACCTGTTGGGACTGCCTGCCGACCTGCTGCGCAACCTCGCGATCGCGCTCCTGCTGCTCGTCGCCGCGAGCCTCCTCTGGCCGAAGGTCGGAGAGCTCCTGGCGCTTCCCCTGCAGGCGCTCTCGCGCCGCCGCCCCGGTGACCTCGGCGGCGGCTTCCTGCTCGGAGCGAGCCTCGGGCTCGTGTTCGTGCCCTGCGCCGGCCCGGTCCTCGCCGCCGTCACCGTGATCGCGGCGACGCGCGAGGTCGGGTTGGACGGCGTGCTCCTGACCGTCTCTTACGCTGCCGGTGCGGCCGTGCCGATGCTCGCGATTGTGCTGCTCGGCCGGCGCGCCTCACGGTCGCTGCGCGGCCACGCGGTGGCGGTTCGTCGGGTCGCCGGCGTCCTCGTCGGCGTCGCCGCGCTGGCGATCGCCTACGGGGTCGACCAGGATCTCCAGACGGCTGTTCCGGGCTATACGGAGTCGCTGCAAGAGCGCTTCGAGCGCTCGGGCCCCGCCCGGCGCGAGCTCGAGAAGCTGACGGGCGCGGCCGATCCCCAGGCGGTGGCGGGCGTGGGCGAGCCGCTCCCCGACTACGGCCTCGCGCCCGAGTTCCACGGGATCGAGAGCTGGCTCAACTCCGACGCGCTGACGCTCGCGCGCCTACGTGGCAAGGTCGTGCTGATCGACTTCTGGACGTACTCGTGCATCAACTGCCTGCGAACGCTCCCGTACCTGACCGAGTGGGACGCGCGCTACCGCCACTCCGGCCTGGCGATCGTCGGCGTCCACTCACCCGAGTTCGCCTTCGAGCGGAAGGAGTCGAACGTGCGGGAGAACGCAGTGGAGCTCGGGATCGAGTATCCGATCGCACTCGACAACCGCTTCGCCACCTGGAGCGTCTGGAACAACCAGTACTGGCCCGCCAAGTACCTGATCGACCGCGAGGGGCACGTCCGCTACTACCACTTCGGCGAAGGTGACTACGCGGAGACCGAGAGCGCGATCCGCGAGCTGCTCTCTACAGGCGGTGGCTCCGTGCCGGCGGCGTCGGCACTCTCCGACGAGAGCCCGCACGGCCTCGTTACGCCCGAGTCCTACCTCGGTTACGAGCGGCTGGCCAGAAACGCGGGCACACCGGTGCAGCGGGACCGCGTCGCCTCGTACACCCTCCCGGGCGAGCTCGCCGAAAACGAGCTCGCCTACGGCGGCCGCTGGAGGGTCGAGGAGGAGCGGGCAGTCGCGGGAGCCGGCGCCCGCCTGCGGCTCGACTATCGCGCACGAGACGTCTTTCTCGTCCTCACCGGCCGCGGCTCGGTGCAGGTGCTCGTCGACGGTCGCGACGAGCGACGCGTCGCCGTTACCGGGGATCGGCTCTACACGCTCGTCGAGCGCGGCGATATCGCCCACCACGCGCTCGAGCTGCGGTTCTCGCCCGGCGTCGCCGCTTACGCGTTCACGTTCGGCTAGGGCTTAATGCTCGCGCGGCGGCTCGTCGTCCTGCTGATCCGGCTGCTCGGCGTCGCGCTCGCGCAGATAGCGGGTCAGCTCGGCCGCGAGGGTGTCGCCGGTCGGGAGGTTCTCGTGCTCCTCGAGATCGAGCTCGTCCGTGCGCCGCTCGAGCTCCTCGACGTAGGCCGCGGTGTCCGAATCGGAGGAGACGGCCTCGGTCACCTGGTCGGCATAGGCGTCCTCGGCCTCGGCCAGCTCGGTCGTGTCGAGCGTGACCTCGAGGAGTGCTGCGAGGCGCTCGCAGAGCGCTCGTGCCGCACGCGGGCTGGGTGCGAGCGAGACGTAGTGCGGCACCGCCGCCCAGAGGCTCGCGGCCGGAAGCCCGGCGGCGCGACAGGCGTCGCCGAGCACGCCCACGATCCCGGTCGGGCCCTCGTAGCGCGAGTGTTGGAGCCCCAGGCTCGCGACGAGCTCGGGGTCGCTGGCCGCGCCCGTCACGGGAGCCGCCCGCGTGTGCGGCACGTCCGCGAGCAACGAGCCGAGGGTGACGACGAGCTCGACGCCCAGGTCCTTCGCCAGGTCGGTGACAAGCCCGCAGAACGTCCGCCAGCGGAGGTTCGGCTCCACGCCGAGAAGCAGGACGACGTCTCGATCCGAGCCGGAGATCCGAGCGTGGTAGAAGGCGTTCTCCGGCCACTCGATGCGGCGGGTCAGGCCCTCGTCGAGCGAGACGTGCGGCCGGGTCGCCTGGAAGTCGAGGAATCCTTCGGACTCGATCTCCGCGAAGCGCGTCGCCTTCCAGAGGCGCGCCAGGTAGCCGGCCGCCAGGGTCGCACCCTGACCGCCGTCGTTCCAGCCCCGGAACGCCGCCACGAGGACGGGGCGCTCGAGCTCGGGCTTTCCGAGCATCCGCAGCTCACGGCTCGCCACGGAACCCAGTCTACGCTCGGCTTGGCTGGGCCGGCGTGCGCCACAGGGCCGTCGCGAGACCCACGGTCAACGCCCAGACCCCGCCCGCGAGCACGACGTGCACGAGCACGAGCCACCACGGCAACTCGTTCCGCCACTGGATCTCGCCGACGGCCATCTGCACGAGCAGGAGCCCGAGCAGGCCGAGCGCGAGGGGCAGGAGCAGGCCGACGCGGTCGCGGTGCCGGACGAGGTACGCGAGCAGAACGAGGAAGCCGATCCCGAAGACGGCGGTCGCGCGCACGTGCACGTAGACCGCGTCGAGCAGGTTCCAGAAGCGGTCGATCTCGGCGCTGTCGCCCGGGTGCGGGCCCGCGGCGGTCGAGAGCGCCCCCGTGACGACGAGGGTGCCGCAGGAGGCGACGAGGAGTAGACCGACCCGGCGGAGCCACGGCGGCACCGGCGACGGCACCCGCCCCCGGACGTGGCCTAGCGCCTCGACCGCGACGACGACCGCCCCGGCCAGCACGACGAGCGCGAGCAGGAAGTGCGTCATCACCATCAGCGGGTGCAGGTCGAGCGTGATCGTGAGCAGCCCGAGCGGGGCCTGCGCGACGGTGCCGAGGAAGGTCAGCCCCGCCACCCAGGTCACCCACCCCGGCAGGCCGGGCGTCCGCGGCGCCGCGATCCACGTGACGAGCGTCAGCACGAGCGGGAAGAGCGCGAAGACGCGGTTCCCGAACTCGATCGTCGAGTGGTCGCCGGCGGCCGGGAAGAAGGCCCCGCTCTCGCACCCCGGCCACGACTCGCAGGCGAGTCCGGAGCCGGTCAGCCGCACGAGCGCGCCCGTGAGGATGATCCCGTAGAGCGAGAGCGCCGACGCGGCGGCGATCCGGAGGAAGCGCTCCGGCGAGACCTCACGCAGTCGTGTGCGTGCGTGAGCGACGTCCATCGTTCGAGTGTAGAAGCCCACCGCGCGTCAGCCGCCGCGAGCAGCATGACGCTCAGACGAGTGTGACACCCTCCCCGTGCTCCACTCGGCCGATGTGACACAGGAAGAGCCCGCTCGCCGCGAAGGCCGCCTGCAACACGACCGCCTTCTCCGCCGGGAGGGAGACGAGCAGGCCGCCGGCGGTCTGCGGGTCGTAGGCGAGTGCGAGCGTCTCCTCGCCGACGCCCTCGGCCTCGACGTAGGGGTCGGCGAAGTCGCGGTTGCGCCGGTCGCCACCGGTACGGACCCCGGCCGCCGCAGCGTCGAGCGCGCCGGTCATCGCCGGCAGGCTCGCCGCCTCGAGCACGACCCGGACGCCGCTGCGGTCAGCGAGCTCGTAGGCGTGACCGAGCAGCCCGAAGCCGGTGACGTCGGTGACGGCGCCGGGCGAGAACGCGCGCAGCGCGTCGGCGGCGGCGCGGTTGAGGACCGTCATCCAGCCGTACGCCTCCTCGAGCCCCTGCTCGTCCCGCTTTCCCTCCCGCGCGGCGTGCAGGAGCAGGCCCGTGCCGAGCGGCTTCGTCAGGAAGAGCGCGTCGCCGGGTTGCGCGGTCGCCTTCGACCAGAAGCCCCTCGGATGGACGGTGCCGACGACCGCCAGGCCGTACTTCGGCTCCTCGTCGCGGAGGGTGTGGCCGCCGGCGAGGATCGCACCGGCGCTACGCACCTGCTCGTCGGCCGCGCCGAAGATCGCCGCCAGCGTCTCGTTCGGCAGGCTCTCGGGGAAGGCGGCAATCGACAGCGCCAGCAGCGGCGAGCCGCCCATCGCGAAGACGTCGTTGAGCGCGTTCGTCGCGGCGATCCGGCCGAAGAGCGCGGGGTCGTCGACAAGCGGTGGAAAGAAGTCCAGCGTGAAGACGAGCGCGCGCTCCTCGTCGAGCCGGTACACGGCCGCATCGTCGGCCGGCGCCAGCCCGACGAGCAGGTTCTCGGCCTCCACCGGGACGAATCCCCGGAGCAGCTCCTCGAGGCGCGCCGCGGAGTACTTCGCCGCGCAGCCGCCGCTTCTCGCGAGGTCGGTGAGCTTGACCGCCACGTCTCCAAGATACGCAACGACCGGGCGGCCCCGGCCGTCGCGCCCTCCAGGGGGAGAGGAGAAGCCTGATGTCCTGGCCGCAGGTTCGGCTTCCTCGAACCGGTTCCTCCGCGCTTTCTGAGATAGTCGAACCATGGCTGCGACGCAGCGCTCGGCGCTGATCACCGGTGGCTCCTCGGGGATCGGCCTCGCGATTGGGCGGATGCTCCAGGAGGAGGGGCTCGCGCTGACGCTCGCGTCGCGCACCGCCGAGAAGGTCGAGGCCGCCGCTGCCGAGCTGGGCTGCGAAGCCCTCGCCGCCGACGTCTCCAAGCCGGAGGACTGCGCCCGCGTGGTCGAGGAGCACGTGGCGCGCCACGGCGGGCTCGACGTCCTCGTCAACTCGGCCGGCGTCGGCATCGCGGGACGCGTCGAGGACGCGCAGCTGAAGCACGTCGACAGGCAGCTGAACATCAACCTGCGCGGACTCGTGCTCGTCACGCAGGCGGCGATCCCCCACCTGCGGCGCTCGAGGGGCTGGATCGTCAACCTCGCCTCGATCGCCGGCACCGAACCCGTGCCGATCCTGCCGATCTACGCCGCGTCCAAGGCGGCCGTGATCTCGCTCACCCACACGCTCAGCCAGGATCTCGAGGACGACGGCATCCGTGCAATCGCGATCTGCCCCGGCTTCGTGGACACGCCGATGGCAGAGTTCTCGGGGCTTCCGGCCGAAGAGATGATTCAGCCCGAGGACTGCGCCGAGGTTGTGCGCATGTGCCTGCGCCTCAGCCCCCGCGCCCAGATCCCCGAGGTCGTGATCCGGCGCGCGGGTGCTCAAGGCGGCGCAGGTTAGCTTCGCGACGCGCTTGCCCGAGTGCGCTTGTTCACGCGCCGTCCTCCGAGCTCTCGACGCCGATCTTCTCGGCGCGGGACCGTGGTCTGCGCGAACGGCCTCGGTTTCAGCCCGCGGGCGATCCAGACCCGCGCATTGGGGCGCGTGACGACCCGCCCCTCGTCATCGACGACGAGGAAGGAGAGCCGCACGCGCCCGGCGCAAATCTGCCGTGCCGCGCACGATCGCCACATCCGGGTCTGGCGCACGCCAGAGCGCTACAAGCGTCCGGTTGCCGGCTCCCCCTTGACCCCGAGGGGAGGAGCCGCCGCAGCCTGCCGCGAGGGAGCAGAGGCGACTAGAGCGAATGCCGCGGTGCGAGGCACCCGGCGAGTCTAGCCGTGAGCCTCGAACTAGCCTCCGTCGGCCCAGGAGGGCAGCCCTGAAAGCAGGTCGCCCCACGAGGCAGCGAGAACGGACGCCGTCAGCAGCAGCGACATCAGACGAGTCTTCATGTGCCCCTCCTTTCCATCGTTAGAACCGCATGTCCTGAAGAGCTTCGGCGGCATGGCGGTACTGCCGGGCGGCTTCGCCGTCGTTGCCGCGCCGTGCCGCGAGATCCCCAAGCGCCATCCACGCGCCCGCGCGGTGGCTGACGGAGGAGAGTTGCTCGAAGCTGGAGTCGGCGGCGCGGAAGTGCGCCTCTGCCTCGTCGAGCCGCCCGCGCTCCATCAACGACCGCCCAAGCACGATGTAGGCCTGGCCGATCTCGTCGAGCATGTCCTCGCGGCCTTCGAGCAGTCGGAGCGCTTCGCTCACATGCTGCTCGGCCTCTTCCCACTCGCCGAGGTGCAGGTGGACGGTGGCGAGCCCATTCATCGCCTGGCCGGCTTCGGCCTGCGAGTTGGCCTCGACAGCGACTGCGAACGACGCCTTCAACTGGGCGATCGCCTCCCGCGGCTTCCCGAGCAGCAGGTTGAGACCACCGAGGTTGTTCAGCAGGCGACCGACGTTGCGCTCGTCCTCGAGCTCCTCGTAGAGGGCCTTCGCCTTCTCCGCGTAGCTGCGGGAGAGCAGCCACCGGCCGGTGCGCTCGACGACGAGGGAGGCCTGGAAGTAGGCGGCGGCGGTCTTGCGGCGGTCGCCGAGGCCCTGCGCGAGCTCGAGCGCGTGCTCGACGTCCTCGCGGGCGGCCTCGAAGTCGCGCTGACGCCGGTGACAGCGTGCGCGCCAGTGGAAGATGTCCGAGCGAAGTAGGTCGCACGGGAGCTCCGAGCGCTCGGCCAGCTCGAGCGCCTGCCCGAAGAGCGCGATCGCCGTTCCGATGCTGGAGAGCTTGTAGCGACACACGCCGAGCCGATAGGCGATGTCGGCGCGGTCGAGATCGGAGAAGATCGCTCCTTCGACGAGCGCGCGCACGTCGTTCAGGAGCTGGATGCCCGTGCGGGGATCGCCTTCCTCCATGCGCGCCCAGGCCTCGCCGGAGCGTGCGCGGACGTCGAGCTCGATCGAGTTCGTCGCCGACACGGCGCTGCGCGCCTCCTCGTAGACGGCGATCGCGTCCTTGTACTGGAATGACTTGGTGAGCGCCTCGGCCCGCGAGAGCAGGGTCTCGACGCGGCCCCGCTCGTCGGTCGAGACGCCGCTCGTCAGGAAGGCGGGATCGACGTTCAACCGGCTCGCGAGCCACTCGATCGTCTCCGTCGTCGGGCGCGTCTTGCCGCGCTCGATCTGGCTGACGTACTCCTTGCTGAAGCGTTCGCCGGCGAGCTCCGTCTGCGTCAGGCCGACCGACACGCGCAGCAGGCGCAGGCGATCGCCAAGGCGGGCTCCTGCAGGAGCGGCGGTGCGGCGGGGTGCGGAGGTGGTCTCGGTCATGGCGACGGACGTAGTGAAGCGGACGATCTCGGCGGGCACCTACCCCTTTGCGGGGATCTTTTCGAACTCGCTGCCAGGTGAAGCGACTGTACCACTGAATCACTTGACCGGGTTACTTGACTTTTGGGGACCCGGCTCCTACAGTGGGGCCAGCTTGCACCGTCGGACGCCAGGCGGATGCAAGAGGCGCGCCACCCGAACGGCGACCGCCGCACCCGCAGGACCGTGACCGAGCCGCAGGGTCACGCCCTCGGGAGTGTCGCCAAAGTGGCAGCTTGCCTTCACAGGATCGTCCCCGGAGCCGCAGCCGGGGACGTTCCACGGTCCCGGGCCTTCGCGACGGTGGAGCCCCGCGCTCTGAGAGGATCGTGCCGTGACCGCTCAGGCAGAAGGGTGGGCGTGGACTCCGTCCCGCGAGCAGCTCGAGCGCGCGAACGCCGTGCGCCTCGCGCGTACGCTCGGCTGCGCGGACTTCGCCGAGCTGCATCGCGTCTCCGTGGCGGAGCCCGACCGCTTCTGGCGCGCGGTCGTCTCGGACCTCGACCTCGAGCTCGCCCGCCCCTGGGACGCAGTGTTGGACGGATCGCGTGGGATCGAGTGGACGACCTGGTTCGAAGGCGCCCGGCTGAACGTGGCCACAGCCTGTGTGCATGCTTGGGCGTCCCGGACCCCGGACGCGGTCGCAGCCGTCTTCGCCGGCGAGGACGGAGGGCGCGACGAGTGGACGTTCGCCGACCTTTCGCTCCAGGTCACGAAGCTGGCGGAGGCGCTCGTGAGCCTGGGCGTCCACGCCGGAGACCGGGTGGCGATCTACCTGCCGATGTGCCCGGAAGCGGCGGTCGCCTCGCATGCCTGCGCACACGTCGGCGCGGTGCAGGTGCCGATCTTCTCCGGCTTCGCGGCCCCCGCCGTCGCGCAGCGTCTCCAGGACTCCGGGGCGAACGTGGTGATCGCCGCCGACTGGTCGTACCGGCGCGGCCGCCGCACCCCGATGCGGGAGACGATCGACGAGGCGCTGCGCTCGTCGCCATCGGTGGAGCACGTCGTCGAGTGGTCCCGCGCGGAGCGAACGTGGAGCGTCGAGCTGGGGCCTGGCGAGCTCGCGCCGCTCGAGGTCGACGCCGAGCACCCCTACCTGCTCGCCTACACCTCCGGGACGACGGGGCGGCCGAAGGGAGCCCTGCACGTCCAGGGCGGCTTCCTGGTCTCGATCGCCCGCGAGGCGGCCTACCAGGCCGACATCCGGGCCGGCGACCGCGTCCTCTTCTCCACGGACATGGGCTGGATCATGGGGCCCTGGACGGTGGTGGGAGCGGGTGCGCTCGGCGCGGCAGTGATCTACCTGGAGGGCGCACCGGACTGGCCGGAGGATCGCCTGTGGCGGCTCGTGGAGGACGAGCGCGTGACGATGCTCGGCGTGTCGCCGACGCTCGTCCGGGCGCTGATCCCGAGGGGCGAGCCGGCGGCCGACTTCTCCTCGCTGCGCGCGATCACGACAACCGGCGAGCCTTGGAACGCCGGCCCGTACGACTGGCTGAACGAGCACGTCGCGGGCGCCGGCCGGATCCCGATCGTCAACATCTCGGGCGGCACCGAGGTCGGCGCCTGCTTCCTCTCTGTCACGCCGATGGCGCCGACGAAGCCGGTCTCGCTCGGCTTCCCGGCGCTCGGCCAGGCGATGGACGTCTACGGGCACGACGGCACGCCGCTGCGCGGCGAGGTCGGCGAGCTCGTCTGCACGCGCCCGTGGCCGGGGATGACGCGGGGGATCTGGCGCGACGACGAGCGTTACCTCGAGACCTACTGGCGCCGCTTCCCGGGCGTCTGGACGCACGGCGACTGGGCCTCGATCGACGACGACGGGTACTGGTTCCTGCACGGGCGCTCCGACGACACGCTGAACATCGCCGGCAAGCGAATCGGGCCGGCGGAGCTCGAGTCGGCCGCGCTCGACCACCCATCCGTGGCGGAGGCCGCGGCGATCGGCGTCCCTCACGAGGTGAAGGGCGAGGCGGCGTGGCTCTTCTGCGCGCTGAGGCCGGGCGCCGCGGAAGACCCGGAGGGGATCAAGGCCGCGGTTGCCGCGGCCCTCGGCAAGGCCTTCGCCCCGGAGCGGATCGTCTTCGTCAGCGCCCTCCCGAAGACGCGCAGCGCCAAGATCGTCCGTCGCGCCGTGCGAGCGAAGGCGCTCGGCGAAGACCCCGGCGACGTCTCGACGCTCGAGAACCCGGAGACGCTGGACGAGATCGCGAGCGCAGTGCGGTGACCGAGGAGAGCGCGCGCAAGCTCCGTTGGGTCGACGAGCTCGCCGTCGAGGTCTTCAACGAGCACACGCTCGCCGGCCTGGCGGTCGGCGTCGTCCGGGATGGGGCGCTCGCCCACTTCGCCGGCCTCGGCCTCGCGGACGCGAGAGCCGGCCGCCCCGTCGATGCCGAGACCGTCTTCCGCATCGGCTCGATCTCCAAGACGTGCACCGGGATCGCGACGCTCCAGCTCGCGGAGGAGGGACTGCTCGCGCTCGACGATCCCGTCAACGAGCATCTGCGCGGCTTCCGGATCGAGCACCACGACCCCGCGAGCCCACCCGTCACGATCCGCCACCTGCTGACTCACACCGCCGGGCTCGGAGAGCTCCGCCGCTGGTCGGATCTCGCGCGACCGACGATCGGGTTGGCGTCGAAGCTCGACCGGCCGTTGCCGTCGCTCGCCGAGCTCTACGCGCCGGTCCTGCGCGCGGAGCTCGAGCCGGGAGCGAAGTGGGCCTACGCCAACCACGGGTTCGCCGCGCTCGGCCAGCTCCTCGAAGACGTGGCGGGGGTGCCGTTCGCCGAGCTCCTGCGAACCCGGATCTTCGAGCCGCTCGGGATGGAGCACACGGACGTCCTGCGCACGGAGCGCGTCAAGAGCAGGCTCGCGGTCGGCTACGCACTCCGTCGCGGCCGCCTCAAGCCCGTGAAGGACACGGAGATCGTCGTCGCACCCGCAGGCTCGATCTTCTCCTCGGCGGCCGACATGGCGCGCTACCTCGCGGCGCTCGTGAACGGCGGCGCGCCGCTCCTCCGGCCCGAGACGTTCGAGCAGATGCTGACACCACAGGGGGAGAGCGATGCGCGCATGCCGGCCATGGGTCTCGCATTCATGCTCGACCGGCTCGGCGAGCACCGAATCGCCGGTCACGACGGCGGTTGGCCGGGATTCGTCTCGTCCCTGCTCCTGGCGCCTGACGCGGGGGTCGGCGCCGTCGCCTTCACGAACACCTCGGTCGGCTTCGCGCCGCACATCCTGACCGAGCGCGTCCTCGCCCGGTTGCTGGACGTCCCGCTGTCAGCGGCGACCGAACGGCCCGCGGTGCCCGCGAGCCCTCATCTCTGGCCGGAGCTCGCGGGGGTATACAAGCCACGGCCGGGGGTCGGTACGAACTTCCGCTGGTGGCCGCTCATCGGCGGCGAGGTGGAGATCGCCGTCCGCCATGGGCATCTCGTCGCCCGGGCCTCCTCTCCGGTCAAGGCCCTTCGCCGGGGCGTGCGCCTGGACGCGGCCGACGGCGCCGACCCGCTCGCGTTCGAGGCGCGGCACGAGGACGTGGTGCTGCCGGTTCGCTTCTCGCGCGGCGAAGATGGCAAGATCCGGTCCGTGCGGACGGGATCGATGCGCGGCGGCTTCCTCGAGGTGTACCGGCGGCCGCGCGCGACGAGCTTGCGGCTCTGGAGCCGGGTCGGCGCAGGCGCCGCCGCCCTCGGCACCGTGGTGACCCTCGCCAAGAGGCGCCGCCGATGAAGGCGCTCGTCACCGGCGGCGGGCGCGGCATCGGAGCCGGGGTCGCCCGCGAGCTCGCCGTCGCAGGCTGGGACGTGACGGTCACCGGCCGCACGGCCGAGCAGGTCGAGGAGATCGCACGGGAGATCGGCGGCGCGGCGGTGGTCGGAGACGTGTCGCGGCGAGAGGACGTGGAGCGGATGGTCGCCGCGGCCGAGCCGATCGACCTGCTCGTGGCGAACGCGGGAGTTGCGCTCTGGGAGGAATCCTGGGAGACGGATCCTGAGGAGTGGTGGCACGTGTTGGAGGTGAACGTGCGCGGCGTCTATCTCGCCTGCCGCCTCACCCTGCCCGGGATGGTCGAGCGCGGCCTCGGGCGGATCGTGATCACCGGCAGCGGCGCCTCCTACCTACCGGGCTCGACGTCCGGTGCGTACGCGGCGAGCAAGGCGGCCGTCGGGCGCTTCGGCGAGGTACTGGCGAGACAGGTGGCGCCGAACGGCGTGCAGGTGTTCGTGATCAGCCCCGGGCTCGTCGACACGGAGATGACCGGCGACCAGTTCCCGGACGATGCGCCGTGGACGCCGCCCGAGCTCGCGCCGCAGCTCGTCCTCGCACTCGCGTCCGGACGCTTCGACGCGCTGTCCGGGCGCTACCTCCACGCCGAGCACGATCCGCTCGACGAGCTCGAGCGCCGCATCGAGCAGATCCTCGCCGAGGATCTGAACGCGATCCGCCTGCGCCGCGAGCCCAAGTAACAAGCTGTTACTTCGGTGCGATCCAGGTCTGCTCCGCGACCGCGAGCAGCTCGCCCTCCGCGGTGAAGAGCGCCGTGCCCGCATGGAGCTTCCGGCCGTTCTCTTCCCGCGGCCAGCCCACGACGACGCAGCGCTCGCCCTCGCGCGGCAGCCGCCCGAGGCGCGCGGCCATGCGCCCGAGCACCGCGTCCCCGCGCCCCTCGGACGCAACGGCGTACGCGCCGGAGCAGTCGATCGCGGCCCAGACGACCGGCGGCGAGGGCTCGCGTGCCACCCACGGCGCGGCGACGAGGAATCGGCTGGAAACCCGTCCGGGAAGAATGCGCAGGCCGTCGCCCTCCTCCCGGATCGCGCCGCAGCTGAAGCAACCGCGGAAGGTCTCGGGGCCGATCGGGGCGTAGCGGGCGCTCGCGAGCGCAGCCTCCTCGAGGCTCGGCGGCACGGGCACCTCGATCGCGACCGTCGCCGGCACCGCCTCGGCGACGACGTCCTCGCCGTCCAGGAGCAGCGTCACGCCGCCGCGACGCCGAACGGCCAGCTCCCGCTCGAGCGGTGGGGGCAGCCGTAGCGTCACCTGCGCAGGCCCATCGAGAAACGAGGCGAGCAGCCCCGCCGCAAAGCCTCCGTTCGCCGAGCCCTGCGGGCCTCGGTAGCGGCGGTCGATGCGGATGTTGTTGTTCATGGTAGGTTTTAGCCTCATAGTCGTAAACCTGACAGGTGGAGGAGCATGCGCCTCGCACTCGCGCAGATCAATACCGTAGTCGGTGACCTCGGCGGCAACCAAGAGCGGATCTTGGCGGCACTCACGGAGGCGAGAGCGGCCGAAGCGGACGTGCTCGTCACGCCCGAGCTCGCTGTCACCGCCTACCCGCCCGAAGATCTACTCCTGCGGCCGGCGTTCGTGCGCGCGGCGGAGGACTCGACCCGCGAGATCGCCGCGGCGTGCACCGGGATCGTCGCGCTCGTCGGGACGCCGTGGTCGTTCGACGGCGCGCTCGCCAACGCCTGCGCCGTCTGTGGAGACGGGGAGATCCGGGCGCTCTACCGCAAGCGGCTGCTCCCGAACTACGGAGTCTTCGACGAGGCCCGCTACTTCGTCGCCGGCGAAGAGGGACTCGTGCTCCCGCTCGGCGAGCTCCGGGTCGGCCTGACGGTCTGCGAGGACGTCTGGCGACCCGAGCCGGCCGCCGCCCTCGCCGCAGTCGGCGCCCAGCTCGTCGTCAACCTGTCCGCCTCGCCCTTCCACGTCGGCAAGGCCGAGGATCGCGAGGAGATGCTGGCGACCCGAGCCCGCGAAAACGCCGTGCCGCTCGTGTTCTGCAACGCGGTCGGCGGGCAGGACGAGCTGTTGTTCGACGGCCACTCCGTCGCGCTCGACGCGCGCGGCGAGGTGCTCGCGCGGGCGCCGGGCTTCGAGGAGCACCTGCTGATGGTCGAGCTCGGATCACGCGGGACAACCGTGGCCTTCGAGCCGCCGCTCGAGCAGATGCGGCGCGCGCTCACGCTCGCGCTGCGCGACTACGCGGGCAAGAACGGGTTCACCGAGGTCGTGCTCGGCCTCTCCGGCGGGATCGACTCCGCGCTCGTGGCCGCGCTCGCGGTGGACGCTCTCGGCGCCGAGCGGGTGCACTGCGTCTCGATGCCCTCGCGCTATTCCTCGGATGCGACGCAGACAGACGCGCGGCGCGTCGCGGCCAGCCTCGGCTGCGACTTCAGCGAGATCGCGATCGACCCGACCGTCCGGACGTTCGACGAAGCGCTACCCGGCCTCCAGGGCCTCGCGGCGGAGAACCTGCAGGCGCGGATCCGCGGGATGCTGCTGATGTCGCTCTCGAACTCGCACGGCTGGCTCGTGCTCGCGACCGGGAACAAGTCCGAGCTGTCGGTCGGCTACTCGACGCTCTACGGCGACCTGGCCGGCGGGTTCGCGCCGATCAAGGACGTCTACAAGACCGACGTCTTCCGCCTGGCGCGCCACCTGAACGAGCGGGCCGGCCGCGAGCAGATCCCGTTTTCGATCCTCGAGCGGGCTCCGTCCGCCGAGCTGCGCGCGGATCAGCGCGACGAGGACTCGCTGCCCCCGTACGAGCTGCTCGACCCCGTGCTCGAGGAATACGTCGAGCTCGACCGTTCCCGGGAGGAGCTGCTGGCGGACGGCTTCGACGCCGCTGTCGTCACACGCGCGCTCGAGCTCGTCGACCGCGCCGAGTACAAGCGCCGCCAGGCGCCGCCCGGCGTGAAGCTGCGTCCGAAGGCGTTCGGCCGTGACCGCCGCACGCCGATCACGAACCGCTGGCGCGGTTGACATCTCCTCCTCCGTAAGCTAGTACTTACCGTAAGTGAGCACTAACGGAGTTCTCGATGCGCTCGGCGACGCGACCAGGCGGCAGATCTTCGAGTCGCTGCGAGGCGGTGCTCGCTCAGTGGGCGACCTGGCCGAGGGTCTCCCCGTCAGTCGCCCGGCGGTCTCGCAGCACCTGCGCGTGCTCAGGGAGGCCGGGCTCGTCAGCGACCGCAAGGAGGGCACGCGCAGGCTGTACGGGATCGACCCCGGCGGCCTCGCGAGGCTCCGCGACTACTTCGACGGCTTCTGGGGCGAGGCGCTGGAGCGCTTCGCCGGCGAGGCGCGAAAGGAGAACAGATGACCACGACCGCGACCGAAGCAGTTCGCAAGGCCGTCCTCGTCGACTTCGCTCCGGCGGAGGCGTTCGACCTCTTCACCGCCGGGATCGCCTCCTGGTGGCCGGTGGGCAGCCACTCCTACGGCGGCGACGACGTGACCGACGTCGTGTTCGAGCCGAGGGTCGGCGGCCGCGTCTACGAGGTGACGCCGGCCGGCGAGCAAGAATGGGGAAAGGTGCTCGCCTTCGACCCGCCTAATGGCTTCCTCCTCGAGTGGCTGATCGGCGAGGCCGCCGGAACCGAGGTCGCGGTGCGGTTCACGCCCGAAGATCCAGGCACGCGCGTCGAGCTCGAGCACCGCGGCTTCGGCTCCTCCGACCCGCGCGAGCACTACACGAGCGGCTGGGGCGTGGTGCTGGCAGCGTACGTCGAGACGGGCTCCCGCTAGCTAAACGCCTACGTCCATCGGCTCTCCAGGCGGGCCGTCCCGCAGGAGCGTGGCGAGGAGCTCGGGGAGCCGGCGGGGCGCGAACCGCTCCTGGGATGCGAACAGCTCTGCGAGCGTCCACCAGCGCCGCTCGAGCACGCCCTCGTCGGGCGTTCCCGTCGGCTGGAACACGTCGATCCGGACGAGGTGGAACCGCTCCTGCTGGCCGTCGTAGCCGCCGAGCATGCCGAAGAGGTGAACCCGGCGCCACACTTCTGGACCGTGCTCGAACGCAGCCAGGCCGAGCTCCTCCGCGAGCTCTCGCCGCAGCGCCTGCTCGTGCGACTCGCCGAGCTCGATGCCACCACCGGGAGCCGCCCAGACATCGGCGCCGCAGTCGGAAGAGCGCCAGCGATCGAGCAGGATCCTGTCGGACGGGTCGAGCACGAGCGCCCGCACGGCCTGTCTGAGCCTCATCCGAGCGACTCCCGGAAGGCGCGAAACCAGCGCAGCCGCTCGTCCCAGGGAACCGCTGCGTTCGCGGGGGAGGTCGAGGGGAGCACGAAGAGAGCGATGTCGCCGAGCCGCCTCGACTGCAGGCCGAGCTCGGGCCGCTCCCCAAAGGTGCCCCGATAAGCCTCCTTGCCGACGAAGCCGATCGCCAGCGGGCGCAGCTCGAGCACGATCCGCTCGAGTCGCTCGGCGGAGCCGGCGAAGTCGGCGCTGCGGAGGTCTCCCGAGCCGGGGGTCGTCCGGAGGGCCGCGTTCGTGACGCCGTAGCCGTACGTCAGGAGCTCACGCTGCTCGCTCGGATCGAGGAGCCGCGGCGTGAATCCCGCCTCGTGCAGGAGGCGCCAGAAGTCGTTGCGCGGGTTCGCGAAGTGAGAGCGGGCCGCAGCCGACATGCGACCCGGGTTGATTCCGCAGAAGACGGCGGTCAGCCCGGGCGCAAGGACGTCCGGGACGTCGCTCTCTCCCAGAACGTCAGGCGGCTTCGGGCTCTCGGGAATCGAGCTTGTCTTCGAAGAGGGTGCGGAGCCATTCGCCCGAGACGGCGCGCTGGGCCGCGAGGCGTGGCGAGAGCTTCACGACCTTGACGGAGTCCTCGCTCCGACCCCCGTAGCACCGGGCGTAGCATTCGGCCTCGCTCAGGCTCCGCAACCGCTGCACGAGCCACACCGTAGGCACCCGGCCGGACGGCATCACGGCTCGAGACGCAGCAGGGGGCCGAGCCGCGTGGCGAGTTTGCGGGCGTCGAAGGCCTCGGCCGGCGCGAGGACGCCGACCCCGCGCGCCTCGCCCGCGACCAGCGCCTCGGCGCCCCGGACGAGCAGGAGCGCGGTCAGCCCGTAGGGATCGGAGCCCGAGAGCACGGCGCGGCCGGAGCCGCCGTCGCCGCGCGCCTCGGCGAGCACCGTGAACGTCGCCTTGCGCCTCCCGCTCTCGCTCGGTCCGCCGGGGCCTGCGACGGTCGAGAGCCGCAGGAGGGGCGCGGCCAGCCTCCCGACACGTCCCGCCTGCGCGGCCACCGCCGGAGCCCGTAGGTAGGAGCGCACGTTGCGGACATCGGTGTGGCGTGGCACCGTCAGCGGCTCGGTCCCGCCCCACTCGACCACCGTCCGCTCGCCGAAGGGAAAGCGGACCGTGCGCGTGGTCGCGCCGAAGCGGGAGGCGACGAGGCGGCCGTCCTGCCACGCCAGTTGATCCTGTCCCAGCACAGCGGCCAGCGTGCGTCGCGTCCCCCTGCTCGTGCCCATGCGCCGCACCGAGTAGGCGGCGATGACCTCGTCGAGCTCGCCCTCCACCTGCTCGGCCGCGAGTCGGGCCGCCAGATCACCGGGAACGTAGTCGAACCCGAACGCGGGGATCACGACGACGCCGCGCTCGGAGGGCTGCGCGGCGAAGCGCTCGTGGATGCGCCGGACGTGCTCCTGCTCGCCCGACGTGTCGAGGTAGTGCGCTCCGGACGCGATCGCCGCCGCAACGGGTGCGAAGCCGAGCTCGAGGAACGGTCCGGCGCACGACGCGACGACCGCGGCGCCGTCGAAGGCGGCGCGCAGCGCGTCCTTGTCACGTGCATCCGCCACGCGCACGTCCTCCCCGGCCTGCGCGAGCTCCTCCAGCGCGTCGCGGCGGCGGCCGACCAGCCGCAGCGGCATCCCGGCACGCCGGGCCTCGTCGAGCACGAGCCGCCCCGTGAAGCCGTTGGCGCCGAGCACGGCCAGGGTCATGAGGCCGAGTGTAGGTTCTGCGAATGGTGATCCGCGCACCTCTGGACGTGAGCGCGGTGCGCGCACGGTTCTCAGCGCTCGACCGGCCGATGGCGTTCTTCGACGGCCCCGGCGGGACGCAATGCCCGGACGAGGTGATCGACGCGGTCGGCGGCTACCTCCGCGCCGACAACGCGAATGTCGGCGCTCCATACGGAACGAGCCTCCGGACGACGCAGCTCGTCGAGCGGGCACACGACACGGCGGGCCGGTTCCTCGGCTGCGATGCCGCCGAGGTCGCCTTCGGGTCCAGCATGACCTCGCTCAACTTCCTGCTCACCCGCACGCTCGCGCGCACGCTCTCGGCCGGTGACGAGATCTTGGTGACGAAGCTCGACCACGACGCCAACGTTGCACCCTGGCTCGAGCTGGAGCGCGACCTCGACCTCGCCGTGCGCTTCGTGGACGTCCACGACGATCTGACGCTCGACCTCGACGACCTCGAGCGGCAGCTCTCGGAGCGGACACGCGTCGTCGCGTTCCCGGTCGCCTCGAACGCGGTCGGCACGACGCCCGACGTGGCGCGGATCGTCGAGCTCGCCCACAGCGCAGGTGCGCTGGCGTGGGCCGACGCCGTCCATTACGGCCCGCACGGGCCGATCGACGTGTCCGCCTGGGGCGTGGACGTGCTTCTCTGCTCGCCGTACAAGTTCTTCGGGCCGCACCTCGGGCTTGCCTTCGGCCGGCGGGAGCTGCTCGAGTCGTGGCGGCCCTACAAGGTGCGGCCGGCAGGCGACGAGCCGGTCGGCCGCCGCTTCGAGCACGGGACGCTCCAGCACGAACTGCTGGCCGGCTTCGTCGCCTGCGTGGAGTACGTCGAGTCGCTGGGTTGGGACGCGATCGCCGGGCACGAGCGCGAGCTCGGCCGGCACTTCCTGGACGGCCTGCCGGAGCCGGTGGAGCTGTACGGGTTGCGGACGGTCGAGGGCCGCGTGCCCACGTTCTGCTTCAACCTTCCCGGGCGCTCGGCCGCAGACGTGGCGGCGGAGCTCGCCGCGCGGGAGCTCGCGGTCTGGCACGGCGACTACTACGCCGTCGAGATCATGCGCCGGCTCGGGCTCGCGGGAGCGGGGGCCGTGCGCGCCGGCTTCGTCCACTACAACACGGCCGACGAGGTCGACCGGCTGCTCGCCGCGCTCGAGGACCTGTGCGCATCCTGATCCTCGGCGGGACGAAGTTCCTCGGTCGCGCGATCGTGGACGCGGCGCTCGCGCGCGGCCACGAGCCGACGCTCTTCAACCGCGGCGAGACGAATCCCGAGCTCTTCCCCGGCATCGAGAAGCTGCGCGGCGACCGCACCGCCGATCTTTCGGCGCTGAAGGGCCGCTCCTGGGACGCCGTGATCGACGTAGCGGGCTACGTGCCGGCAGTCGTGCGCCGTTCCGCGGAGCTGCTGCGCGACTCGGGCCGCTACGTCTTTGTGTCGAGTATCTCGGTGTATGCGAGCTTCGACGAGCCCTGGGACGAGTCGGGGCCGGTCGCGGAGCTCGGCGACGCCCGGGCGGACGAGCTCGCCTCGGACTACTCTAACTACGGAGCGTTGAAGGCACTCTGCGAGACCGAGGTCGTGGACGTGTTCGGCGACCGCGCCCTGGTCGTGCGGCCGGGTCTGATCGTCGGGCCGCACGATCCCACCGGCCGGTTCACGTACTGGCCGCACCGGCTCGCGCGAGGCGGCGAGATCCTCGCTCCGGGGCCGCCCGACCGGCTCGCGCAGTTCGTCGACGTCCGCGACCTCGCCGAGTGGACGATCGAGGCGGTCGAGCGCGGCCTGAGCGGCGTCTTCAACGCGACGAGCGAGGGCATCCGTTGGGGCGAGCTGCTCGCCGGGGCGGAGGTCACCTGGGTGCCGGACGCGTTCCTCCAGGAGCACGAGGTCGGCGAGTGGATGGAGCTGCCGCTCTGGATCGCGGGAACCGGCCTGCGCGTGGACGTCGGCCGGATCGTGGCGGAGGGCCTGCGCACCCGGCCGCTCGCCGAGATACTCGAGGGCGCGGCCGGCGCACCCGCGGTCGACGGCGTCGGCCTGACGCCCGAGCGCGAGGCAGATCTGCTCGCCGCCTGGCACGAGGGAACGACGTGAAGATCCGGGCAGCGGTCCTGGAGGCGTTCGGCGCGCCGCTCGAGGTGCAGGAGCTCGACCTGGCCGAGCCCCGGGCCGGCGAGGTGCTCGTCCGCCTGGCGGCGTGCGGCGTCTGCCACACCGACCTCTACACCGCCTCGGGCGCGGACCCGTCCGGTTACGTGCCGACGGTGCTCGGCCACGAGGGTGCCGGCGTCGTCGAGCGGGTCGGCGAGGGAGTTCGCTCGCTCGTCGAGGGCGACCACGTCGTCACGCTCTTCTCGCCGCAGTGCCGCGAGTGCGTCCACTGCCTGAGCCCGCGCACGAACCTCTGCCTGGCGATCCGTGAGCAGCAGAACCTGGGTTACCTGCCCGACGGGACGACGCGGCTCTCGCGCGACGGCGAGCCGGTCCGGCACTTCATGGGCACGTCGACGTTCGCCGAGTACACCGTGTTGCCGGAGATCGCGCTCGCGAAGATCAACCCGGAGGCGCCGCTCGCGGGCGCTGCGCTGTTCGCCTGCGGCCTCTCCACGGGGCTCGGCGCCGCGCTGAACACGGCCCGGGTCGAGGCCGGCTCGACCTGCGTCGTCTTCGGCGCGGGGATGGTGGGGCTGGGCGCGGTGATCGGCTGCCGCCTCGCGGGCGCCGAACGGATCGTCTGCGTCGACCTCTCCGACGAGCGGCTCGCGCTCGCGACCGCGCACGGCGCCACCGAGGCGCTGCTCGGCGGCCCGGAGGCGGTCGAGCGGATCCTCGAGCTGACGGGCGGCTTCGGAGCCGACTACACCTTCGAGGCGACGGGTAACGTCGCCGTGATGAGGCAGGCGGTCGAATCGGCGCGGATGGGCTGGGGGCTCTGCACGATCGCGGGTGTCGCCGGCAAGGGCGAGACGCTCGAGGTCGTCCCGCGCTACCTGATCACGGGGCGGCGAGTCGCCGGCTCGTCGTTCGGCGGCGTCAAGGGCCGCGATGGGGTGCCGGAGCTCGTGGAGCGCTGGCTCCGCGGGGAGATCGACGTCGACTCGTTCGTCTCGCACCGCCTGACGCTCGACGACGTGAACCGCGGCTTCGAGCTGATGGAGGCGCAGGACGGGATCAGGAGCGTGATCGAGCTGTCGTGAGTGAATTGATCGTCGAGCGTGCGGAGCACCCGCAGTGGACGTCGAACGCGTACCTCGTCGCCGAGGGTGAGGGCGGGAGCGGCGTCCTCGTCGACTCGAACGGCGTCGAGGAGCCGCTGCTCGAGCGGATCGAGCGCGACGGGATCTCGATCACGCACGTCCTCGTCACACATCACCACCCCGACCACGTCGTTCGCGTCGCCGAGCTGGGACGCCGTTTCGGCGTGCCGGTCGTGGGCAGCGCGCTAACAGGCGAGGCCGGAGTTCCGCTGGACGAGACGATCGCCGACGAAGACGTCGTTCGCGCCGGCGGGCTCGAGATCCAGGTCTTCGCAACCCCCGGCCACTGCCCGGACCACCTGGCTCTGCTCGCGAACGGCACCGACTGCCTCACGGCCGACTGCCTCTTCCGGGGCACGGTCGGCGGCACCGTCGGCGGCGGGCCAACGGGCTACGCGGATCAGCACAGCTCGATCATGGCGACGCTGATGTCGCTGCCGCCCGAGACGCGCATCCATCCCGGCCACACGCTCCCCTCGACGATCGGCGACGAGTGGGAGCAGAACCCGTTCATCCGCATCTGGCGCGGGCTCGACCCCGAGGGCGACGAGCCGTGCCGCGTGCGCGGCGAGGTGGCGACGCTGATCCTGTTCGGGCCGGACTACGACGGCACGCACAAGGCCTGGGTGCGCTACCCCGACGGCCGCGACGCGATCGTCGGCGGCTCACAGATCGAGCGTTAGGACGACGCCCTCCCCGGCAGCGAGCTGCCCGTCGAACGGCTCGTTCTCGCACCTGCGGTCGGTGGACAGCTCGACCCGGCCGTCGAGGTCGACGCGCTGTCCCTCGGAGCCCAGGTTCACGGCGACGATGCAGCGTTCGCCCCGCCGCCAGGCCCAGACTCCTTCAGGGGCTGCGAGCGCTTCGTACGGTCCGGTGCGTAGGTCGGGGAGCTTGCGGCGCAGCGCGATCAGGTCGCGCGTGAAGCGCAGCGTCGATGCAGGGTCGGCGCGCTGCTCCTCGACGTTCCGCGAGGTGTCCGCGAGCGGGAGCCACGGATCCTTCCAGGCACCGTCGCCCGGCGTCCACGGCATCGGCGTGCGCGCGGGGTCGCGCCCCGGCTCGGCGCGGTCGAGCCGCCGCTCCGGGGGTACGTGCCCGTCCGGGAGGCCGAGCTCGTCGCCGTAGTAGAGAAACGGCGTTCCGCGCAGGCCGAGCAGGATCAACAGGCCACAGCGCGCGAGCCGCTCGTCGCCACCCGCCCACCGGGTCGCGAGGCGCCCTCCGTCGTGGTTCGAGCCCGCCCAGCACGGCCAGGCGCCCGGCGGCAGCTCGCGCTCGACCTCCGCGACGATCGCGCTCATCTCAGCCACGTCGAGCGGGCTGTAGAAGAGCTGGAAGTTGAAGGAGAGGTGGAGCTGGTCGCCGCCGCTTCCGTAGTAGGTCGCCCAGTGCGGCAGCTCGAAGGCGTAGATCTCACCGACCAGGATCCGTTCCAGCTCGTACTCCTCGCAGAGCCGTCGCCACTCCTGCAGGAGGTCGTGGGTCTCCGGCTGGTTCATCGAGTGGACCCGGCGCATGCCGAGCTCGCGTAGAAGCCGGTGATCCTCCGGGCGCGCGGGCGGGTCGTCCCGCAGCTCGGTGTCCTTGTAGAGCACGTTGACGACGTCGAGCCGGAAGCCGGCGATGCCGCGGTCGAGCCAGAAGCGCAGGATCCGCTCGAACTCGGCGTGCACCTCGGGGTTCCGCCAGTTCAGGTCGGGCTGACCGCTTGCGAAGGTGTGCAGGTAGTACGAGCCGCGCTCGGGGTCGAGCGTCCACGAGGGCCCGCCGTCGAAGGGGCTGCGCCAGTTGTTCGGCGGCGCGTCCGCCCACACGTACAGCTCGGGCCGCTCCCGGAACCACGGGTGCCGGTCGGACGTGTGGTTGGGGACGAGGTCGAGCAGGACGCGGATCCCGCGTCGGCCCGCCTGCGCGACCAGCTCGTCGACGTCCGCGAGGGTGCCGAGGTCGGGATGGACACCGAGGTAGTCGCTGACGTCGTAGCCCCAGTCCTCGTTCGGCGAGGGATGGATCGGGCTCAGCCAGATCCCGTCGACGCCGAGCCACTCGAGGTGGTCGAGCCGCTCGATGGCGCCGCGCAGGTCGCCGATCCCGTCCCCGTTCGAGTCGGCGAAGGAGCGCGGATAGATCTGGTAGAGGACGCCCTCCCGCCACCATCGCTCAGAGCTCATTTCCTAGGCATACGCGTCGCGGGCGCGCTGCCAGCGCGGGTCGTCCCGGCGGATCCAGTCGGGATCGATGCCGCGGGCGTCGGCGAGGTCGAGAACGAGGCGCTGGAAGGGGACGATGTCAACGACTGGGTGCCGGGTCGTCACGAGGGTCACGTCGCAGCCGAGCTCGGCGAGCGCGGCCGCAGCGTCGGCGGCGCGCGCGGCCGCGCGTCCCTCGCCTGCGAGCACGAAGCAACGGACCGTCTCGTCGATCGCGGCCAGGTGCCCGTGAAGGAGCTCCTCGGTCCGGTGCGCCTCGGCAGCGACGTGCACGCCCTCGCGCAGCTTCAGCGACGCCTCCTGCGCGGTCGGCCAGTCGCGGCCTGCGCCGACGAGGAGGAAGCGGTCGTGCGCGGAAACGGGCAGCGGGTCGGCCGCCAGCGCAGCGGCGACCGCGTCGGGCAGCCACGAGACGTCCTCGCCGTGGAGCGCGCCAAGCGCCGCCACGGCGCAGGTGTAGCTCGCGGTGTGGCAGTAGCTCTGCTCGAGCTCGGGCGTGGCGACGACGACCTCCTCGCACAGCGCTGCGATCTTCCCGTCGGCCTTGCCGGTCACAAGCCACTTCGGGCCAGCGAACGCCCGAGCGGCCTCCAGCGTCAGCGGCGTCCCGGCCTCGTGACTGACCAGTATTAGCACGTCGGCCTCGGGCGGCTCCAGCACGGCCTCGAGCGAGTCGATCCCCCGGCCGCCGGTCTGCGCCGCGTGGAACGACGTGCCGCAGCCGACCTGGACGGCGCGGCCCGGCGGCAGGCGCCGATCGGTCGGCACAGCGGCGAGCCAGTCCGGCTGCGCGGCGATCGCCGCCCGCATCTTCTCGCCGGCCATGGACGCCTCTATAGCATGGCCGCCGTGGACGTCTTCGAGCGACACACGCTCTCGAACGGCCTGCGGGTGCTGACCGCGCCGCAGCCGCACGCCCAGTCGGTCTCCTGCCTCGTCATGCTCGCCGCCGGCTCGCGCTACGAGACCGCCGAGACGAACGGGATCGCCCACTTCGCCGAGCACATGTTCTTCAAGGGCACGGAGCGGCGGCCGACCGCGCGCGACATCGCCGGCGAGGTCGACGGGATCGGCGGCGAGTTCAACGCGTTCACCGGCAAGGAGTACACGGGCTACTACGTCCGCTGCGCCGCCGCGACCCGCGACACGGCGCTCGACGTGCTCGTCGACATGCTGCGCAACTCCAGCTTCGACCTCGACGAGATCGAGCGCGAGAAGGGCGTGATCATCGAGGAGATGAACATGTACTTCGACACGCCCCGCGACTTCATCGGCGGCGCCTACGAGAACCTGCTCTACGGCGACCAGCCGCTCGGCTGGGACATCATCGGCCGCAAGGAGACGGTGCGCGGCGCGACGCGGGAGACCTTCCTCGACTACGTCGACCGCTGGTACCGGCCGGACCGGATGGTCGTCGGGGTGGGTGGCCAGATCGGCGAGGGGCTGCTGCCGCTTCTGGAGGAGCTGCTCGGCGACCTCGAGCCGCGGGCGACGGGCTCGCCCTCGCCGGTGGCCCCGCGGGCGGACGGCTCACGCGTACTGGTGCACACGAAGAAGTCGGATCAGGCGCACCTCGTGCTCGGCGTGCCCTCCCGCCCGCTCGTCGATCCGGATCGCTACGTGCTCCAGTTGCTCGCGACGGTGCTCGGCGGGGGCATGTCGTCGCGGCTCTTCACGGAGGTGCGCGAGCGGCGCGGGCTCGCCTACTACGTTTTCGGGACGAACCACGCCTACACGGACGCGGGCTCGCTGCACGCGCAGTCCGGCGTCGACATCAACCGGATCGACGAGGCGGTCTCGACGATCGTGGAGCAGTTCCGGCTGCTCGCCTCGGAGCCCGTGCCCGCGGACGAGCTCGAGAAGGCGCGCAACTTCGCCAAGGGCCGCTTCGTGCTCCAGCTCGAGAGCCCGCACGGGACGATCATGTTCGGGCTGCGCCGGGAGGTGCTCGAAGGGCAGGCCGCGGAGCCGACCGACGTGCTCGCCGCGCTCGACGCCGTCACCGCCGAGGACATCCAGCGCGTGGCGCGGGAGGTGCTCGAGTCGGGCTTCCGGCTCGCCGTGGTCGGCCCGTTCGACGACGCCGAGCGGTTCGAGCGGCTGCTCACGGGCTGATGCGGCGGGCGGCAGTCGCCCTGGCTGCCGCGATTCTCTGCTCCGGTTGCGGCGGCGACAGCGGCGCCGACCGCCTCGTGCTCGAGTTCACCGTGGGAGCGTTCGCTGGACAAGCTGAGGTGACGGAGGTCGTCGACTGCGTCGCGCGTCCACAGATCTGCGGCGCCGTGTCCGCCCGACGCGCAGAGCTGCTGCCTCCGCTGCCGAAGGGCATCTGCGCAGGCGGGGTCCCGTTCGCGACGCTGCGGGTCACTGGCCGGCTCGGAGAGCGCATCGACCGCGGCTTCGGCAACTGCGAGGAACTCGTCACGCACAAGTGGATCGGCCTGCTCGAGGCGACGGTGCTGGAGGTTCGGCTGGCAAGCAGCGGCCGAACGCGAACCATGCTGATCTCGTGCTTTCCAAGCGGCGGGACCGTCGCCGACCCGCCGGCGTCCTGCCGCGAACTCGAACGGGACGGGCGACTCTTCCCGCCGCGGCGGCGGATCGGCTGCGGGGACGTAGAGCCAGGAAGCGTCGTCACCGCGTACGGCTACCTGCGCGGGCAGCTCCTGGAGATGCGCAACTTCCTCGCCTGCCGCGAGCCCGCCACCGTGCAGGCCTGGACCGAGCTCCTGCTCGGATTCCACCGCCCGGCCGCAGCCGGCGATTAGCTCCCCGTCGTCGAGAAGTGCTGATAGTCGCCGAAGGAGGCGCCCCACTTCCAGCCGACCGACGCGAAGGCGCGCACGAGGACGCCGCCGCCGAGGGCCATGCCCTTGCGGTAGCGGCTCCGGTCGAGGAACGCCCGACCGGCGGACGGTGAGACGCGCGCGCCCTGGACGTAAGGGTTCTCGACCGGGTTGACGTCGATTGCCTCGCCGTAGGCGTGCAGCGACCAGCGCGAGGTGCCGCCGACGAGGCGGCAGTTGAACCCGGAGGTGTTGTCCGCGGCCATCGAGGACTCGTCGCTCCCGCGGTAGGCGGAGACCGGCCGCAGGCGCCTGATCGGAAACCGCTCGGCCCAGAGCTTCCGGAACACGGTCACGATCTCCGGCGCGACTCGGCGTGCGACCACGATCGAGCCCGACCCCGGCTTCCCGTCGAAGCCCCAGTGCGAGAGGTGCACCGTCCGCAGCTGCGCCGGCGGCACGGGGCAGCCGCGGCGGTACGAGTGACGCAGCTCGGCCCAGCGGACGGGGGCGATCTCGGCGGTGAAGCGGGGTTCCGCCTGGGCGTCGGCCCGGATGCCCCCGCCGAACGCGGCCACCGTCATCAGCGTGGCGACGAGCATCCATCCAGCGTACCCTGGACATCGTGCTCGCCACGCTCGCCCTCGCTGCAGCGATCGCCGCGTGCCCGTCGAACCTCGCAAACGGCCTCGACGACGTGCCGGCGAGCGCGCAGCAGCTGATCACGGTGGACGCGAAGGTCGCGCGGACGACGTACGCGAGCCTGCG
>Ga0136620_10000022_pt1 | contig 58754 bp, 52 predicted proteins | sample AntDrymUQ4162106_2_FD_104806 | JGI IMG/M metagenome (GOLD analysis project Ga0136620, IMG submission 104806) | Polar desert sand microbial communities from Dry Valleys, Antarctica - metaG UQ416 (21.06) | ecosystem: Environmental > Terrestrial > Soil > Desert | place: Antarctica: Dry Valley... | reverse complement strand
GGCGGTAGCTCAGTTGGTAGAGCACCTGCTTTGCAAGCAGGAAGTCGTCGGTTCGAGTCCGATCCGCTCCACAAACACGATCCGCTCCACGCATGGCCCGCGACAACGGGAGCAGGGTCCTGACACTGCGCGAATTGCGTCAGCTCTGATACGGCGGTCGCAACCTTTTGAACATCGGGAAGTGCCCGACGTTGCTCGTCGCCAGATCGGCTCCAAGCTGGTCGGCAGTCGCCGCAACGATGAGCTCAGGACTGCTGATTCCCGGATGGCTTTTCCTCCATTCGCGACCGAGATCCCCGGCCCGTCGTGCGATCGGCTCGTCAAGTGCGACCCAACGAAGCTGCTGGAACAGGCGTTCTGTGGGGACTCGCTCAGCGGTGCGCAAGCCTCGGATCACCTCAACCCGCGAGATCTCGCTGCATGCAGGCACATCATCGAGCCTCTCGACATAATCGACGGCGTCAGGCAGTCCGCGAAGAATGTCGATGATGACGGAAGTGTCGATGACTGTGCTCATCCGCGCCGGCGACGCTCGATCTCTTCCTGACGGCGAAGATCCAGGTCCCGCAGCGCCTCAACGTAGCTCTTCCCATCGGGCAAGTAACTGGCGCTCCCCGCCGCGGCGCGAACGGCGCACCTAAACCGGTCGAGACCCAGGCGCTCGTCCGGCCCGCCTTTGAGGTAGGCGTCGATCGCTTCTCTAATGAGGGTCGACTTAGTCACGCCCGCGGCTGCCGCACGCTTTGTCAGGGATTCGTCCTGCTCCTCGTCGACATAGATTTGTGTCCTCTTCATGATGTATGAGTATACATCGTGAAGACGGAAGAACAACACCATGGCGAGGTCCGAAAGCAGCTTCAGGTCCGCGCAGCGTTTCTCCTAGGACCATCAGACGGCGCCCCAATGAGCGTGTCTTTCCTCGGTCCGGGAGGGAGCCGGTTCGTTCCCGGCCGGGCCATCCTGACGGCGCGCTCACAAGTGCCCCTGGTTTCGAGCCTTGCAACACCGGCATGGCAGCTGAGTTCATGTCATAGTTACCAGGCATCTATCTCGGTTTCGCGGGCAGGGCCTAGATTGATGACAGCTCGATGGGCGGCAGCAAGTGGGAGCGACACACGGATGACCCGTTGCGTTGCTATGGGAGCAGTTCTTTAGCCGGCTCCTGTGCAACCTGGCGGGTTCGGATGATACTTGAGCCAAGTGGGAGGAAACATGGATAGTCCTTCTCAGTTTGGGCGAGCACTACCGATCCTTGCTCGAGGCAGCCGTCGCTCATCGATGACCTGCGCCTATCGATGCGGCAACGCCTGCGCGCACACACCGCCGAACACCAGCGACAACCCCTACTTCGGTGACATCGTGAAGGAAGCGATGAGCCGGCGTGGGTTCCTCAAGACCGGTGCCGCTGCCGGGATCGTCCTGTATGCGGGCGCGCAGGCCCCGTCCGCCCTGGCGCAGTCGAGTACCGGCTCGTCTTCTCGCAACGGCGAGCTGACCTTCGACCCGGTGGCACCCAACAGCGTCGACGATGTGATCGTTCCCAACGGCTACAGCTACGAGATACTCGTCAAGTGGGGGGAACCGATTCTGGCGGATGCGCCGGAGTTCGATTTCAACAATCAGACCGGCGAGGCGCAGGCGCAACAGTTCGGCTACAACTGTGACTACGTCGCCTTCTTCCCCTTCCGCGAAGTCGGGCGTTACAGCGAGCGCGGAGTCCTAGTGGTCAACCACGAGTACACAGACAGCGAACTCATGTTCCGCGACTTCGACCCGACGGGCACCTCCGCCGAGGACCTCGAACGCATACAGGTCGAGTTGATGGCGCACGGCATGTCCGTCATCGAGGTGCGCAAGCGACGAAGCGGCGGCTATCAGCTCGTGCGGAAGTCCGAGTGGAACCGCCGCATCACCGCCACGACACCGATGGAGTTGACAGGTCCCGCCGCCGGTCACCCATGGCTGCGGACGCAGGAGGATCCCACCGGGCGGCGAGTGCTGGGCTGCCTGAACAACTGCGCGGGTGGGCACACCCCGTGGGGCACTTATCTATCGGGAGAGGAGAACTATACCCAGTACTTCGTGAACGTGGGGGGTGTGGCAGACCCGGCCAAAGGGGCGTCCTACGAGCGCTACGGCTTCGAGGATGTGCCCGAGGAGGGGTACCGGGGATGGGAGCGCACCGAGGATCGCTTCGACCTCGCCAAGGAGCCTAACGAGGGCTTTCGTTTCGGATGGGTGGTCGAACTCGACCCCTTCGACGAGGGATTCGCTCCACGCAAGCGCACTGCGCTCGGCCGAACCAAGCACGAGGGAGCCGAGACGACGCTCACCACTGACGGCCGCCCGGTGTGCTACCTGGGTGATGACGAGCGTTTCGACTACATGTACAAGTTCGTAAGCTCCGAGAGGATGGCAAGCGGTGCCGGCCGCCGGGCCCGGCGCCACAACTTGACTTTGTTGGACAACGGCACGTTGTACGTCGCGCGCTTCCACGGCGACAGCCCGCCGGAGGAGATCGACGGTAGCGGTGACCTGCCGAGCGACGGCGCCTTCGACGGCACCGGCGAGTGGATCCCCTTGGCCACCGGCGATCAGAGTCACGTCCCGGGTATGTCTGCAGCGGAGGTTCTGATCAACACGAGGCTTGCCGGCGACAGAGTCGGCGCGACCAAGATGGACCGGCCCGAAGACATCCAGCGCAACCCTGTGAACGGCAGGGTGTACGCCGCACTCACCAACAACACCGACCGTGGCCTGCCCGGCGAGCCGGGACCAGACGAGGCCAACCCCCGTAACGAGAACAAGCACGGTCACGTGATCGAGCTCGCCGAGGCCGGCGACGATCCTGCAGCGACCCGCTTTCGGTGGAAGATTTTCCTCGTGTGCGGCGTCCCCGAGGACCGGTCCACCTACTTTGCAGGATTCGACAAGTCGCAGGTGAGTCCCATCACATCCCCCGACAACATCACCTTCGATGCGGCCGGCAACCTCTGGCTTGCCAGCGACAGCTCACGGGCACTCGAGCAGAATGACGGCTTCTTCGCCGTTCCCGTAGAGGGGCCCGAGCGCGGCTATCTTCGTCAGTTTCTTACCGTTCCCTTCGGTGCCGAGGCGTGTGGACCGCTGATCACGCCGGACCAGGAGACGATCTTCTGCGCAGTCCAGCATCCCGGCGAAATCGACGGTGCGACGCCGGAGGATCCGGCGAGCACCTGGCCCGACGGCAGACAGCCTCGGCCATCGGTGGTCAGCGTCTTCAAGGACGTCCCGGGAGACAAGCGAATCGGGACGTAAGACTCGACAAGACTCTCGCCTGACGATTCATGGTTGCGTAGATTCCGCTTGGGTCAGGGTCGCCGATGATCCATCGCTGGCTTGATCGAGCTGGACGGCGGTAGCGGGCGGCCTCTCATCCGGACAGAAGAGGGACGATCCTCCATGAAGCCAGGACCCTGGGCGGATTAAAGGTTCGCCCGCTCCATGCCGACAACCAGGTTTATGTCGATACCTGCGGGCTCAAGACCAGAGGGCCAATGTCCCGGATAATGGTCGTCGAAGACGACGAAGGCACCCTGATGATGGTGCAGTCTCAACTCAGGCGCAACGGGCATCAGGTGATCGGCGCTACGTCGGGTCAGGAAGCGATCGATTCAGTCATGGAGAAGGGCACGCCCGACGTTGTTGTTCTTGACGTGGGACTGCCCGATATGGATGGGTTGAACTTACTTAGGACCTTGCGGGAACGACTCAATGTGCCCGATCTCGCCGGCATCTTTCTCACCGGCCACATCGAGCAGGAGGATGTCGAGGCGGGGAGGGCGCTGGGAGCTACCTACCTCACCAAACCCTTTGTTGCTTCGGCGTTGCTCGCCGCTATCGAACGCTTCAAGCCGAAGAACGAAACCTGGTAGCAATCGGCCGGTGACACCGACGGCCGCCTAGCCGGTCGTCGGGCCATCTAGGGCATCCCGCCACTTTCCACAGCCGCGTCCCGTCTCAAGCTGCTTCGCTGTCTTGCCGATTGTAGAGGTGACTGGATCGCCACCGCCACTCCTCGAGAGGAGGAGCTTTCTTGCTTGCTCCCCCACGGCGAACATCAGGCGGTGCCGGCAACGGCTGGGAGCGCCGCCGCACCAGCAGGCGGTTCACCGAGCGACTGGCAGCGCTCTCACTCTCGCGCCTCATCGCAGTCTTCGCTCTGCTCGGCCTCCTGCCCCTGGCGCTTCTCATCTACTACAGCATCTCGGTGAGCAGCGCGACCGTACGTCGAGAGGTCAAGGCACGAATCCGGGCGGCAACGACGGTGAGCGCCGAGCTGGTGGAACAGGAGATGCGAGGTGTAGCGACGCTCGTTGATTCCTACGCGAGCCGGCCGCTCTTGATCGAAGCCCTGACCCCCACAGATGGCAGGCCGATTGATCGAGAGGATATCGCTTTCCATATCAAAGAGCTCCGCATCGCCCGTCCCGGAATATCGGTTACCTTTCTCGCGGATCCTGCAGGGAAGCTGATCGACATCGCTCCGTCGACGCCGTCCATCGTGGGGCAAGACTTCAGCTTCCGGAATTGGTACAAGGGCGTGACCAGAACCGGCCGTCCTTACGTGTCCGAGCTGTACCGCTCTGCGGCCGCCGGACGCCCTTGGGTCACCGCAATCGCCGCGCCGGTGACATCAAAATCGGGAAAGGATCTGGGAATTCTCGTCGCGGCCTATGGAAGCGACGAGCTCAAGACCTTTGTGGAGCAATTCGAACGATCTCAAGGGGTCGCTCTTACGATCAGCGATCAAAACGGCGTGCCCGTGGTCGATCCGAGCACTACTCAGCACGGCTCCGACGCGGCCGAAGAGCGTGCAATCTCAGCTGCCCTGGGAGGCTCGTCGGGCATCCTGGAGGAAACCAACGAGCAGGACGGCGCCCTCATCTCTTACTCCCCCGTGAGCAGGATCGGATGGACGGTCACCGCAACCACGCCAAACTCGACCGCCTTCGCGTCAATAGGCAAGCTGCAATCTGCGGTGCTCCTCAGCGGCGGACTGGTGGCTCTTGCCCTGATCGCACAGATCAGCTTCCTTGCCCTGACACTTCACGAGCACAAGAGGGTGGCCAAGCGGCTGCGGGAGAGTGAAGAAGGGAGCCGAATGGTTGTTGAGGCCGCCGGTCATGCATTCGTCTCCATCAACGACCAGGGACTCATCACCGGATGGAATCGGCGCTCCGAGGAGACTTTCGGATGGCCCAGATCGGAGGCCCTCGGGAAAAGCCTCACAGACACCATTATTCCAGAGCGATACCAGAAGGCACACGAGGATGGCATTCAGCATTATCTCGGTACCGGTGAGGGACCCGTCCTAAACCAGAGGATCGAGCTCTCCGCCCGTCACAGGGAGGGCCGCGAGTTTCCAATCGACCTTTCGATCTGGCCGGTCAAAACGACGACGGGCCTTTCATTCAATGCGTTCATCGACGACATCACAGAGCGCAAAGAGGCGCAGGCGGAGATAGCGGCCGCTCGCGACGACGCCCTTGCCGCATCCCGCTACAAGTCGGAGTTTCTTGCGAACATGAGTCATGAGATCCGGACCCCCATGAACGCGGTCCTCGGCATGACGGGCTTGCTCCTCGACGACAGCTCCTTGACCGATGAACAACGCGACTTTGCCGAAACCGTACGTTCCTCTGGGGAGGCGCTGCTGGTCATAATCAACGATATCCTCGACTTTTCCAAGATCGAGGTCGGCGCCATGAATCTCGAGATGGTCGACTTTCCGATCGAAATGGTTGTCGAGAGCGCCGCCGAGCTGCTGGCGAGCTCCGCCCACGAGAAGAACCTTGACCTGGCGACCTGGATCGAAGCAGACGTTCCGCCTGCGGTCCAGGGGGATGCCGGGCGCCTTCGCCAAATCCTCACCAACCTGGTCGGGAATGCAATCAAGTTCACGCATGACGGCGAAGTGTCGATCATGGTCAGTGTCGAAGAGGCCACGGCTGCGGGCGCAATGCTCCGGTTCGAGGTGATCGACACCGGAATCGGGATCAGCGACGAGCAGGAAAAGGATTTGTTCGAAGCGTTCTCGCAGGCGGACGAATCTACGACCCGCCGCTATGGGGGAAGTGGGCTTGGTCTGGCCATATGCAAGCGGCTCGTCGGGCTGATGGGCGGCGACATCGGTGTCGTCAGCGAGCTGGGGAAAGGCAGCAGGTTCTGGTTCACGGCGCCCTTTGAGTCGAGGCCGGTCCCGGAATTGCGGGTTCCCCGCTGGGACCTGCGCGACTTATGCGCGTTGGTGGTTGATGACAGCGAGACCAACCGCCGCATTGTTAATCGGCAGCTGGCCTCCTGGGGCGTGGAGTCCGATGAGGCCGATAGCGCCTACGCCGCTCTTCTGCTGATCGAGGGCAAGAAGGAGCGAACACCACCGTACGATCTCGTGATCCTGGACAAGGAGATGCCCGAGATAGACGGGCTCGAGCTGGCCGCGTCAATCAGAGAGACAATTTCTCTTTACCCGGGAAATGATCGGAAGACAATTGCGATGCTGCTCCTGACCTCGTCGGCCCATAGGCCAACCCTCGAGGAGTTGCGACGCGCCGGCATCGGTGCTGCGATGACGAAGCCTGTCCGGCAGTCCCAGTTGTTCGACCGTATCGCCGACCTCCTGGATGACCCTGCGAAGCCGGGGGGGACCCCGCCACCGGCTTCGCTTCCTGCCGCACCTGTCCTTCCCGTCAACGCCGGTCCCATATTGGTTGCCGAGGACAACCCCGCCAATCAAAAGGTCGTCCGGGCGATGCTGAACAAGCTTGGCTATCGGGCCGATCTCGTCGCCAATGGGCTCGAAGCTGTCGAGGCGGCCGGTCGCATTCGCTATTCGGCGATTTTTATGGACTGCCAAATGCCGGAGATGGACGGGTACTTAGCAACGAGCGAAATCCGCAAGCAGGAACCCAGAGAAACTCACGCAGTGATCATCGCCCTTACCGCAAGCGCGATGAAAGGAGATCGGGAGAAGGCACTTGCCGCGGGCATGGATGACTACATCACCAAGCCCGTTCGTGTAGACGAGCTGGCCCGGGTGCTGACTCGATGGACCTCTGGGTCGGCGCAGCGCCCCTTGACCAAACCCGTGACGGCGCCGCCCGAACCCCCCTCATCTCCCGAGGCCACACTCTCGCCGATCCTGGACACGGCCAGGCTCTCGTATCTCGAGACCGAATGTGGAGACGAGCTCACCAGCGAAATCATCGCGAGCTTCCTCGCACGCGCTCCCGGCAACTTGACGACCCTGCGCAACGCGGTCGAGGCGGACGACGCAGACGGCATTCAGCGGACTGCACATCACCTGAAGGGCAGCAGCGGAAACATCGGGGCAGCGAGGATCACGGCTCTCTGTGCCGAGTTGGAGGCGGTAGGTCGCTCGGGCGATGTAAGCGAGGCTTCAACCTTGCTCGCGAGGATCGAGGAGGGGTTCGAAGTAGTCGGTCCGGCGCTTGTCGCCGCCAATGCTTCGTGGCGGCCCCCAGGCGCCTGACGGGGCAGAGCGCCCCAGCTTCAGGTCCCGAGCCATCGACGGCAGACAGTCGGCCATGTGTGGTCAGCGTCTTCAAGGACGTCCCGGGAGTCAAGCGAATCGGGACAAGATCTCTCGGGTTCACCCTGACGGCGCTCTGCTAGCGGGCCCACCTGGGCCCGGGGATGGGTCGGTTCTATCCCGATCGGGTCCACCCGCTCCCGGGATGTCGATGCGCACCGTTCTCGAGTCTTACCCTTGCCCCAACGTGCTCGAGATGGAGAGGCATTGGGCTGCCCGAACTGCGGCGTTGAGAATCGTCCTGAGGCCAAGTTCTGCCATGCCTGTGGGACTCCCCTAGAGCTCATCTGTCCGAACGGGCATCCGGTCGCCGCCGGGTTTCGTTTCTGCGATGTCTGTGGAACGCAGGTAGCTCAACGGCCCCTGCCCGTCACCATTCCAGAGGACACGCCGTCAGCCGGGGAGGTCACCACCGCGGAGCGGCGCCTGGTCTCCGTTCTCTTCGCCGATCTGGTGAGCTTCACCACCTTGTCGGAGTCTCGGGACGCCGAGGAGGTCCGGGAGCTTCTCACCCGATACTTCGACACGTCCCGCCGGATCATCTCCCGGTATGGCGGGACGATCGAGAAGTTCATCGGCGACGCCGTCATGGCCGTGTGGGGAACCCCTGTTGCGCAGGAGGACGATGCCGAGCGAGCCGTCAGGGCGGCGCTTGATCTCGTCCACGCCGTCTCCGCGCTTGGCCAGGAGGTTGGGGCTCCAAAGCTGCAGGCCCGGGCGGGCGTCCTTACCGGCAAGGCCGTGGTGAACCTGAGCGCGCATGGGCAGGGGATGGTGGCCGGCGATCTCGTGAACACCGCCTCCCGGATTCAGTCGATCGCTCCTCCCGGCGCCGTCTACGTGGGAGAGGCGACGAAACGGGCTACCGAAGCGGCGGTGATCTACGAGGATCCCAGCAATCATTCGGTGAAAGGAAAGACTGAGCTCGTCCGGCTCTGGCGGGCCGCTCGAGTGGTCAGTCTGCGAGGCGGAGTGTTGCGTCCCACCGGCCTCGAGCCGCCCTTTGTCGGGCGAGATCGCGAGCTACGACTTATCAAGGAGCTCCTCGACTCGTCGGCGGAGGAAAAAAGAGCACATCTCTTGTCGGTTGTCGGCGTCGCCGGCATCGGAAAGTCCCGGTTGTCGTGGGAGTTGTTCAAGTACGTAGACGGTCTCGCAGAGACGGTGTGGTGGCACCGGGGCCGGTGCCTGCCATATGGCGAGGGTGCCTCCTACGGGGCGCTCGCCGAGATGGTCAAGATGCGGGCGGGGATCATCGAGGACGAGGAGATCACCTCCGCTCGTACCAAGCTCCGAACCAGCGTTGAGGAGTACATACCGGACGCTGAGGAGCGCAAGTATGTGGAGCCCCGACTCGCTCATCTCCTCGGGTTGGAGGAAAGTGGGGCGCGCGACCGCGAAAGCCTTTTCTCCGCTTGGCGCATCCTGTTCGAGCGCATGGCAGAACGGGCCCCCACCCTATTGATCTTCGAGGATGTCCAGTGGGCGGACGCCGAAATGCTCGACTTCATCGAGTATCTGCTCGACTGGTCCCGCAGCCATGCCTTGCTTCTCGTGACTCTCGCCCGCCCTGAGCTGTCCGATAAGCGGCCCGAGTGGGGCGCCGGCAGACGCAGCGTCACCTCCCTGTACCTCGAGCCTCTCGCGCCTCACGCCATGGAGGAATTGCTGTCGGGCCTGATCCCTGGCTTACCCGCAGATATGCGCGGACGTATTTTGGAGCGAGCTGAGGGCGTGCCCCTTTATGCGGTCGAAACGGTTCGCATGCTGATAGACCGTGGTCTCCTCGTACCGGAGGGCAACGCCTATCGCCCGACCGGGCGGGTTGAGACGCTCGAGGTGCCAGAGACACTGCATGCGCTGATCGCTGCGCGCCTCGACGGTCTCTCGTCGCAGGAGCGGCGGCTCGTGCAGGAAGGCTCGGTACTTGGGAAGACGTTCACCCTTCCGGCGTTGGTGTACCTGTCGGGGCGTTCCGAAAGTGAGCTCGAGTCCCTTCTGGCGTCGCTCGTACGCAAGGAAGTGCTCTCGCTTCAGGCCGATCCCCGATCCCCAGAACGCGGGCAGTACGGGTTCCTGCAAGAGCTCCTTAGGCGAGTCGCTTACGAGACTCTGTCGAAGAGAGAGCGGAAGGCAAAGAAGGTCGCCGCCGCAACCTTTCTCGAGTCTGGCTGGATCGGAGACGAGGACGAGGTCGTCGAGGTCGTAGCGGCCCACTATCTCGAGGCCTACCAGGAGTTTCCGGATGCTCCAGACGCAGAGGACATCCGGTGCAAGGCGCGGGACATGCTGATAAGGGCGGGTGAGCGGGCAGCCTCGCTCGCCGCTCAGTCACAAGCGGAACGCTATTTCGCCCAGGCGGCGGAACTGACCGACGACGCTACGACGAGGGCCGGGCTACTGGAGCGCGCCGGCCAGATGGCTTATCTGGGGGGACGCCTGGATGAGGCCCAAGCTCATTACGAGGTCGCTATGGAGTTGTTCGAATCGGGCAATCACACGTACTCGGCGGCCCGGGTGTCGGCTCGGTTGGGGGATGTTGAATACGACAGGGGGCGGTTGGTCGAACCCGTGGATCGGATGGAACGAGCCTTTGCCGTGCTCTCGGCCGAAGAGCCCGATGAGGTTCTTGCCACGCTTGCGGCACAGCTCGGAAGACTCCATTTCTTCAAGGGAGAGACGGACCTCTCGAGTCAGCGGACCGAGACGGCGTTGGAGACCGCCGAGCGAAGGGGGTATCCGGAGGTGGTGTCCCAGGCTCTCAACACCAAGGCGCTGGTTCTCCTGGCGAACGGGCGGCAAGAGGAAGCGCTTGGCCTGTTGAAGCATTCCCTGGCGGTAGCTCTGGAGAACGACCTCTCCACCGCAGCGCTGCGAGCTTACGTGAATCTGGGCGAGTTGCTCTTCCGGCGGGACCGTTACGAGGATTCGCTGACCCGGTACGAGGAGGGGCTGGCGCTCGCCCGCAGGGTCGGCAATCGCGTCTGGGAGGTGGCGTTGCTCTCGGAGATGATCTTTCCGCTCTTCGTCTTGGGGCGATGGGACGAGGCGGTCGAACGGGGCTCGCAGATTCCCGAGAACGAGATGGTGCTCGCCGACATCATGAACCCGTTGCTGTCCCTGCCCATCATCTATGTGAGCAGGCAAGACCTCGAGGGGGCGAAAAGGCTCCTGTCGATATTCTCGAGATTCGAGTCGTCCGAGGACGTGCAGGAGAGCGCAGCGCACGCCGTCGCGCGTGCAACGGTCCATCGGGCCGAGGGGCGCCTTCAAGAAGCGCAAATCGCTTCGGGGAAAGCCATCGAGTTGGCCCGACGGATCGGCCCAAGCAGCCAAATGCTGGTGGTCGGCCTCGACGAGGCTCTTGAAGCGGCTTTCGCACGTGGTGAGCTCGCCAAGGTCGAGGAGTTGCTCATGAGCGTTTCCGATCTTCAGTCGGCGGAGGTCACACCTACCCTTCGAGCGATCGAAACCCGCTTTCAGGCGCGGCTCTCGGAGGCTCGAGAGCTTGGGTCTCGAGCGGAGGACGCCTTCAAGTGTGCCGTGGGCATGTTCCGAGACATAGGCGCGGTCTACTGGATGGCTGCAACACTCACTGAGTATGGCGAGTTCCTCCTTCGACAGGACCGTGGTGGCGAGGCGGTTCCCCAGTTGGAAGAGGCAAGGACAATCTTTGAGCAGTTGAGAGCCAGGACCTGGCTCGAGCGCGCGGTGGCTCTTCCTGCTCGTGCGAGCAGCGCCGGTTCCGACGAGTGGCCCTGATCCTCCCGAACTATTGGGCGAAGCGAGCGAAGTTGATTCCTTCGTGCTTCGATTGCATCGAGCGTCGCTTCGTGGCGGCCCCCAGGCGCCTGACGGGGAGGTCGCCCGGCTTCAGGTCCCGAAGCCAATACGGTGGTCTGATCGGCCCTCTGGATCGGGTGCTCATAACGCAGACAAACTGAGGAGCAAACATGAATGAATTGTGGCTGGCTCGTCACGGGCAGACCGAGTGGTCGTTGAGTCGTCAGCACACGAGTGTCACCGATGTCGATCTCACCGGCGCAGGCGTCCGGCAAGCCGAGGCGTTGGGGGCGCGCCTGGCCGGCACCCGCTTCGATCGCGTCCTCTCGAGCCCTTCGATCAGGGCGCGCCGGACGGCTGAGATCGCAGGGTTTGCCGATGGTCTCGAGATCGACGACGATTTGATCGAATTCCGGTACGGTGACTACGAGGGCCGAACTACCGACGAGATCCGCAGGAACCGCCCCGATTGGAACCTGTGGCGGGACGGGTGCCCGGGGGGCGAGACGACCCAAGAGGTTGCCCGGCGCGCCGACAGGGTTCTGGGGCGCCTTCAGGGGGACGCGGGAACGGCGGTGATCTTTTCCCATGGACATATGACGAGGATTCTGGCCGCCCGCTCCGTAGGCCTCGACGGCGTCGCCGGAGCGCTGCTCATCTTGGGAACGGCGGCCCTTTCGATCATCGGACGCGAGCATGGCCGTCCGGCCATCCGGCTTTGGAACGACGGGTCGCACCTCAGTGACGCTGCCGGCCTCTGACCCCTCGAAAAGGCAAGGTTTCTCCGGGGCGTGCCGATGGTCGATCCATGAGCTATCGGGCATCAGCGGTCCTCGTGCTTTCCGTCGCCACCGTGTTGGGTGGCTGCGCGCCCGAATCCTCCGTTTCCGAAGGTTCCCGGGGAAGCTCCGAGGGTACCGAGTCGTCACCGGTTCGCAGTCCCCGATCGACGGGTGAGCTGACCCCTACACCTGAAGCGAGTGCGACCCCCCCGGCAGGCGGCGAAGGCACTCCCCAGCCGAGCCCCGGCCCGGTCGGCGCCTCCGAATGCTCCAACCAAGAGACCATCGTCTCGGACCCGGTGCATCGTTCCCCGGGAGCGCTTCGAGGAGACGTCGACGGCGACGGCCGGCCGGAGGTCGTCTGGCTTGCGGTCGACCAGCGCGCCCAGGCGGGCTGCCAGGTGTTCCTGGCTGCAGGCTCGGGCGCGGTGGTCGACAGCCTGCCCATCGTGCAGCCCGAGCTGAACCTCGCGTTGAGCCCGCCGGCGCTGAATGCGTTGGCGGCGATAGACACCGAGCCCGGACTCGAGGTGGTCGTCGACCTGGTCATGGGCGCCTCGACCCGCTTTGTTGGCCTTTTCGGGATGGACTCGGGAGCTCTCGAGAGGTTTCGCTTCGACGGCCCAGGCTCGCTGCCGCCTCACCTATTCGCGTATGGGGGAAGCGTCGCCCACCTCGACGGGGTCGACTGCGCCGGGTCCCGGGGGACCATCGTCATGTCGAGCGCGTCGGCGACCGCCGAACGGTACGCGATCCTGCGCCGTTTCTACCGAGTGCCGCCAGGCAGTCTCACCCTGCTGCCTCGCCGCACCGAACACCACACCGTCGAAGCCAGAGCGTTGAATCGCTTCTCGGAGCTGGCGTCGCCTCCGTTCGCCGGCTGCGCTTGATCCTTGGTCGAAATCTGATCCTGGGTGGACGTTCTCGACCAGAGAAGCTTCTGCCCGAGTTAGTTCACGGCCTGCCGCGTCAGCACCACCCCGGTCACCACGGCGGCCGCAGCGGCTACGGCAGCGGCCGGGAGCAGGGCGGAGCTCGCTTGGAAGACGACTCCTGCGAGCAGCACCGCGACCGATGCCAGACCCGCCGCGCCGGAGGTCGTGATCAACCTGCGCCAGTGAGCGTCGAGCACTTCGTTGTCGATCTGCCCCTGTTGCCTGCGCACCATCACCGCCAGGTCGAACAGCTCCAGGAGCAGCCAGCCTGCGACCGCGAGGGCCGGTGCGTAGATGTCCGGTTGCCGGGCGCCGGAGAGCAAGGCCACTGCGTAATTCGACAAAGCCACGGCGGCCGCGATTCCGGCCCCCAGCCAGCGCAAGGTGATCAGACCGAGGGTCAAAAGCGCGATTGCTAACCCCGCAAGGGCCAGTGTGGCAACGGCAGGTACCACAAACACGGGATAGAGGGCTACCGCAATGCCCAGGAGAGCGCAGTAGACCGACAGGCGCACTAACGCGAGGCCCTCGGAGAGTGACGGAGAAAAGAAAGCGCGTGCAGGGCAACATGAGCGCCTCCCGCCCCCGAGTAGGTCCTTACCCCCGAAGCGCCGAGCCGAGCGCGTTGCACGTCGCGCTGCAACTTCCACGCACGATAGGCCACCTCTGCCTCGCGACCCCGTCCGCAGGTGACCTCTTCTTCCAAAAGAGTATCTATTGCTATGACCGGGAATCCACGCTCGCCGAGATCCGCCAGCGCTCTAACGGCGCGCTCGTCTATCAGAGGCGAGAAGGCCACGACGAGTGCGCCGGGGGGAAGCGTGCCGTGCGGCAGCAATTTGATGTCCTTCCACGCATAGCTGAAGGTTGCGTTGACATCCAGAAGAAATTCGGCGATGCGGTAGGTGTGGCTCCGGCCCATTGAGGCGGTCAGCCATCGGGCGTTTCCCCCGAAGCTCACAAGCCCGATACGATCGTGGTGTCGAAGGTGATGTTGCGCCACTGCGGACGCTCCGCGAACGGCGATGTCAAGTGTGCTTCTGGTTTCGAGCGCAGCATCGGTGAAAGTGTCCAAGAACAGCACAACATCAGAGTTTCGTTCAGGGTGAGCGAGATTGACGTGCAGCTCTTGGGTTCTCGAGGTTACGCGCCAGTTGACCCGGCGCACACTGTCTCCGTAGGCAAATGGCCGGACGGTGGCAAACTCGATGCCCTCTCCCAGGGAGCGCGCCACATGATCGCCACTGTGCATTTGTGTCTCGGCGGTAGGCAGTCCTTGCATCAAACGGTCGTACATCGGGAACACCTTCACGGTTTTCCGCTCATTGATCACGCCTTCGAAGGTGACCAAACGACCGGGGCCATGCATGCGGAGTGCAATGGGACCGACATGCTGGACTCCCCACCGCGTCGCCTGCAACGCCACAGCCTGGTGGCGCTGCTCACCATCGCCGACGAAAAGGGTGAAGCTGCGCGCAGTTGGGTTGGCGAACAACCCCGGGCTGAGGCCGATCGCGACTTCCATCTCAACGGGGGTCTCGAAGGAATTGAGCGTAAGCGTGGCTTCGAGGGCGTCCCCTTCGATGCACCTGTCCACATCGGTTTCGACCGCGGCGCCGGTCGCGGGCAGGTGCGTACGACCAAGACCGATGACGAGGCTCATTACCATAGGGGCAGCCAAAGCCACCAGCTCGGGTTGCCCCAATGTGATTCCGCCGAGCAGAGCCAGGCCCGCTATCACGATGTAGGTCACGAGCTTGGGAGTTGCTGCAGCCGTCATGGAGTCAGCCGGGCCGGCTCCGGTGAAGGGGTGGGCACGCGCTCGAGGATCGCGCGCACGATGTCGTTGCCCTTGACACGGCGGACCCACATCTCAGGTCTGAGACTCAGCCGGTGAGCCAGCGCCGCTTCCGCCACCCATTTGACGTCGTCCGGGGTGACGAAGTCCCTGCCCTCGAGCAACGCCCGGGCGCGCGCCGTCTTGAACAACGCCAACGACCCGCGGGGGCTCGAACCCACCTGGACGTCGGGATGCGAGCGGGTCGCGGCCACGAGATCGACGATGTAGAGACCGACGTCGTCGCTGACATGCACCTGTTCGAGAGCCGACTGCATGGCAAGCAGCTGGCGGGAATCGATGACCCTGTCGAGCACGACTTCGTCGTTGTTGCGCGCTGCGCGCCGTCGCAATATCTCCCACTCTTCATCGCGGTCGGGGTAGCCGACAGAGGCGCGCAGCATGAAGCGGTCGAGCTGCGCTTCGGGCAGCGGATAGGTTCCCTCGTATTCGATCGGATTCTGAGTTGCAATGACGACGAAGGGTTGCTCCAGCTTGCGCGTGATCTCCTCGACGCTTACCTGGCCCTCCTGCATGGCCTCGAGCAGCGCGGCTTGGGTCTTGGGTGGCGCCCTGTTGATTTCGTCACCAAGCAGAAGATTGGTGAACACGGGCCCGGGACGGAATTCGAAGCGGCCGTCGCGCTGATGATAGATCGAAGCTCCGATGATGTCGGCCGGCAGGAGGTCGGGGGTGAACTGGATTCGGTTGAAGTCCATCCCTATGACCTGTGCGAAGGAACTGGCCATGAGCGTCTTGGCCAGACCGGGGAAGTCCTCGAGCAGGATGTGTCCCCGTGCCAGGATTCCGACAAGGATCAATTGAAGCACGTCACGCTTGCCGACGATCACTTTCTCGACGGCGTCGAGGACGCGCAGGCTTAGATCCCTCGTGTTCTGAAGAGAATCCATCAGCCAGGCGATCCTTGGACGCGAGTGAAACGAGGTTGTGTCATTGGAGGTCCTCTATCCGGTCAACCATCCGCTCGATGTCTGCGGTCACGAGATTACGGCCGTAGAGCGCTTCTGCGGGCACCTTCCCGATGAGTCCGCTCAGTTCCCCATCCAGCGCCCCACCCGGCGTAAGGGCGGCGTCTGCGAGGGCCTGGCCATCGAATCCGAGGCGATGGCGGATCAGGGTTCGCAGCAATGGGCGTACGGTGTGGTCGAAGTCGCCCGGCGTGTAGATCTTTCTACCGAGGATGCGCTCGCATCGCACGAGGTCGGCCGGCCGCACCTTCTTGTAGACCGGAGCCAGCAGGATCTGCTCATAGGGAGACTTGCCGCGGGATGCCAGGCTCCTGACCTGGAATCCCGACCACAACCACGCGTAGACGAGCACCATCAGGCCCCAGGCCGTGGCTGCGCCGAGACGATAGCCGGGGCGGATGAAGCCGACCATCCAGGCAGTGAGAGTCAGCGCCCCCAGAAAAAAGGCGGTGCTCATACCGGGACGCCCAATTCGGATCTGACCTCCAGGAGTGCGTCGAGGGCATCTGTGCGCATGTTCTCGTCTATCGGATGGTCGCTGAACTTCGCCCGCTCGAACAACAGCGTGAGTCTGCGGGCACTGGGTTCGGTCACCCCGTTGTTCTCCAAGAGCCTGTGCAGCGCCTCCAAGGCGGTGTCGGATGCACGTCGTTCTACACCCGCCGCGGCTGCGGCTCTCAACATGCGTGCATAGCAGGCGATGACAGCCGCTCTGGGATCCTTGATCGTCGAGAGATCCTCGAGTCCGGCGTCGATATCCGAAAGGAGCCCTTCGTCGGGCCCTTGGTCTTCGGGGCGGGGTCGCTTGTGCCACAGGACGAGAACGAGCGCCGCCAACCCCACGATCACGACGGAGAAGGCCACGGTCACAAGGTATCCGGCCAGACGGGAGGAGACCGTGTCCGGCAGAGCGCCGGAGAGCTCGCCCGCCGGCCGGCGGAGGGCGTCCCTCGCGTCCCCGAGCTCGCCGAGCACGGTGGTCACCAGGGTCTGCAGGCCGGGAAAGCTGACCCACAGGGCCAACAGGATCAGGAGCGCGACGGCGCGCCGCCAAGGAGAAACGGGCCGCCGTGGGCCCGTGATCTGGCGCCGTGCGCTCGCTCGCAGGAACAGAACGGCCGAAAAGATGATGGCCGTGACAAAGAGCATGAGGTAGTCGAACAGGACCGGCGTGTCGGCTACCACGACTTGATCCTGTGAGCCACCCCGGAAAGAGACGCCGGTCTCAGGCGCCAGGGCGGCGGCGATCAGCAGCAATCCCACCGCGATCCCGACCGACAGCAGCACCCTCTGGTTCTTCACCCCGGGGTCCGGTGGGCCGGCCTGTTGCCCACGAGCGCGTCCTCCGGCAATCTCAGGCCAGAAATACTCGAGTAGGGGATCACGTCCCGCTTGCGCACCACCCTTGGTTGACGCCCAGCCTGCTTTACTACTGTCTGCTTTACTACTCTGCCTTACTACTATGAGGGTAGTACATTAGGCATCCACACCCGAACGGGGGAGCACGCGTCAGATGCATCGGTTGATCTTTACCGTGGTCCTTCTGGCCCTGGCGGTGGCGCAGCCCGCCCTTGGAAAATCGCTCGAACTCGCTGCGGTCGATGTGCGGGGGCCGGGGATTACCGGGAGTGTGAACCTGAGCCGTGAGGAGCTCGGCGTCGTTCGCAGCGAGCGCTCGCCGGTCGCGCTGGCCCTCGTTGAACTCTCCCGAGAGCATCCACTCGAATCGCCCACCGCCGAGCTGGGCCCCCGCTATTACCTGGCCTATCACCTCAACCTCGGAGCCGCCCCCAACTTGCGGTCCGAAACGGTAGCGGTGCAGCTGTACCCGTACGCGGAAGGCGGCCCCCTCGCCTACACGCCCGGGGGCCAAGAGCTCTGGAGCGGCCCTGCGTCTCGTTCCGATTACTACCGGGTGCCGGCCGGCTGGTACCGCTACCCGTCGACACTCGTCGACAGGATGCAGAGTCACGGGCTTCCATCCAAGGCCGTTGCATCGAGCGTGTCAGATCGGGGAGCGACGGTGAACCGACTGCTTCTGGTCGCTCTCCTGCTGACGCTTTTGTTCTTCTCTCGCCGGCTTCGGCGCAGGAGCGTCGTGCTGCCGCGTCGCCCCACTGCCGTTTAGCCGCCGGTTCGGCTCGCCACGATGCTCTCGGGCGCGGGCGCCGGCCGTGCCACGAAGCACTATCTTTGAGGGCCATGGCCGATTACGACTTCAGATCGATAGAGGACCGGTGGCAGAAGACCTGGCTGCTGGATAGGGCTTGGGCTGCGCCCGAACGCCCCAAGGGGACCAAACGCTACGTCGTGACGATGTATCCCTATCCGTCGGGAGATCTCCATATGGGTCACGTGGAGATTTTCACCATTCACGACGCGATCGCGCGCTTTTTCCGCATGCAGGGTTTCGACGTCCTGAACCCAATGGGTTGGGATGCATTCGGGCTGCCGGCGGAGAACGCGGCCATAAAGCGCGGGATCAATCCCAAGCAGTGGACCTACGACAACGTCGCGAAGCACCGCCTGTCGATGGAACGACTGGGCTATTCATTCGACTGGGAGCGTACTTTCAACACTTGCGACCCCGCCTACTACAGGTGGAACCAGTGGTTCTTTCTGAGGTTCTACGACAGGGGACTGGCCTACCGCCGCAATGCGCCTGCCAACTGGTGTCCCAACTGCAAGACCGTTCTGGCCAACGAGCAGGTCATCGCCGGTCATTGTGAACGCTGTGGCACCCAGGTGGTGAGACGTTATCTGACTCAGTGGTTCTTCAAGATCACCGACTATGCCGACCGCCTGCTCGACGATCTCGATCTCAACCCGGGATGGAACGACCGGCTCAAGAGCCTGCAGCGCAACTGGATTGGGCGGTCGTTTGGCGCCGAGGTTGCGTTCGACATCGAAGGGCGCGCCGAGCCGGTGACGGTCTTCACCACCCGGCCCGACACTTTGTGGGGAGCGACGTTCTTCGTGGTGGCGCCCGAGCATCCATTGGCGGAGGAGCTTGCCGCGGCATCCGGGCTCGAGGATGAGCTGGCCCTTTTCAGACAGGAGGTCGGGGCTCTTTCGGACATAGACCGCGCCTCCACGGAGCGCCTCAAGAAGGGTCTCTTCCTCGACAAGCATGCGACGAATCCGGTGAACGGAGAATCCATTCCCATATGGGTTGCGGACTACGTGTTGATGGAGTACGGGACCGGCACCATCATGGCGGTCCCTGCCCATGACCAGCGAGACCTCGACTTCGCGCGCGCATACGGGCTCCCGGTAAGAGTGGTCATCCAACCGAGAGAAGCGCATTCCCTGGATGCGGGCTCCCTTACGACTGCGTATGACGGTGACGGCGTCATGGTAAACAGCGAGGGATTCGACGGGACCCCCACCGAAGAATCGGTCCAGCGGGTCACCGACTGGCTTGCCGGACAGGGCCGCGGGCGCGCCGCCAAGAATTTCAAGATCCGTGATTGGTTGATCAGCCGGCAGCGGTACTGGGGCACTCCCATTCCGATCCTGTATTGCGAAAGCTGTGGCGAACTGCCTGTGCCTGAGGCGGATCTGCCGGTTGTGCTGCCCGACATCGTCGACTACACGCCGAGCGGTGAGTCCTCCCCGCTGGCCAAAGTCGACGAGTGGGTCAACGTCGAGTGCCCCAAGTGCGGCGGTTCGGCACGCCGCGAAACAGACACGATGGACACGTTCGTGGATTCGTCATGGTATTTCAACCGCTACCTCGATCCCCACAACGATGAGCTGCCCTTCGATCCCGAGATCGCAGACGCCTGGATGCCGATCGACCAGTACTCGGGCGGCATCACCCATGCGGTCATGCACCTCATCTATGCGCGCTTCTTTCAGAAGGTGCTCGTCGACATGGGGATGGCGAAAAACGGTGAGCCGTACCCGGCCTTGCTGAACCAGGGAATGGTGACCATGGGCGGGAAAGCGATGTCAAAAACGCGCGGGAACATCGTCGAGCCCGCCGAGGCATTCGACCGCTATGGCTCGGACGCACTGCGCCTGTACATGTTGTTCTCCGGCCCTCCCGAACAGGACTTCGATTGGCCCTCGGAAGGCGTGACGTCGATCGGCCGAGTCACGGCTCCGTGGCTGCAGCGAGTGTGGCGCCTGTGCGAGGAGGTCCATGCGCTTGGCGATGTGAATGACTCCGAGATCGGCGGGCCGGACATTGCGCTTCGCAGGGCCATTCACCGGACGATCAAAGTCGTCACCCGAGATTACGAAAGCTTCTCGTTCAACACTGCAATCTCTCGCCTGCAGGAGCTCGTGAACGATGCATACCGACTCCGCTCAAAGGGCCTCGGACATCCGACGGTTCTTCGCGAGCTGGTCGAAGCGCTGCTGAAGATGCTCGCGCCCATGGCGCCGTTCATCACCGAAGAGCAGTGGCATCGGCTGGGTCACGAAGGGTCGATCCATGTTACGCCGTGGCCGGTCTTCGACGCCGGTATGGCCGCCGAGGACGAGGTCACGATGGTGGTTCAGGTCAACGGAAAGGTGCGCGACACCATCGCAGTGCCGTCCGACGTGACCGAGGATCAGATGGTCGAGCTCGCGCTCGCATCGGCCAACGTGCAAGGATTCCTGGGCGAACGGCCCCCCACAAAGGTCATCGCTCGGCCTCCAAAGGTCGTCTCGCTGGTAGCGGCGCGCGACTGACCCGCGCGGGCCCGAAGGGCATTACCGGAGCAACGCCGTCGTCGTCGATGCAAGGTCGTTCTGGGGCGGCGTTACCTTCGCGAGGTGGACTAGAACATCTCGCACCAGGGCGCCCGTTCGGTGGCGAACATGGCATCGGCGCGCCGGACCGCGCCGGGGGTGGCCTCTTCGACCCTCGAGCTCATGAGCAGATGCCCGAAGGTGAAGGCTCCGAGATAGACGCTTCCGAGATCCTCGGCGTCGAGCACGAGGTCGGCTTCCCTTGACGTCCGGGTTGCCGCCGAACCCTCGGGATGCGTGTGCAGTTGCCAGCGGCCCTCGTTCCACGGACAGAAGTTGTCCCGGACCTGGAAGGTGAGCGTGTCCTCCGTTCTGTAACTTCGCGCTTCCAGGGCGCCCCCGACGTCGATGAGCCGAAGGAACAAAGCGTCCTGGAGCCTGAAACGCAGCCTGCTCGGTTCCGTCAACATCAACAACAGAGGATGGTCCGCCGGGAGCCAGTCGGCCTTGATTCGGGCAACAAGGTCGACTCCGAAGAGGAACCGCCACACCTCCTGCATGGCATCCGGGTCGGTCGCCATCACCTCGACCGCTTCCAGGTAGCCCACCGGCGATCCTTGGTCCCAGGTCGGGTGCACCCGGTACAACGCGTACGCCTCGGGGCGCCCTTCGACCTCGACCATCGCGCGCCACATCGGCGGCCCTCCACTGCGGTTCTTCCTCACGTCGAGAAGAACGTGGTGCTTCCACCATAAAGACGAACGGGTGACCATGCCAGGGGTGCTGAGGCGCACGCGGTCGTAGACCTCAGGGAAGATCCTGGCCGCTTCATCGATGTCCACCAGCCGTGTGCGCCCAACGGGTGCAGACGCCCTTCTGAGCACGGCGCGATCGCGCTCAATGTCGATCATGGCCTGCATCGATGCCAGGCCGTAGCCGTAACGCCGGTAGATGTTAGCCTCCGATGCCCACAGAATGGCCACGGGCTCGCCTCGGTCGTGCATGTCGTCGATCTGAAAACGCATCATTGTTGTGAGCGCTCCGCGCCGGCGGTGGGTCGGAAGCACCCCCACCGCGGTTACGCCGGCGGCCGCCACCGCGCCGCCCGGGACCGTCATCTCGTAGGAGATCGCCGCTGCAGTTCCCACCATCTCATTTCGATCGAAGGCGCAGACGCAGCGCTCGATCTCCGTGACCTTGGTGTAGTGCGCCACCTCTTCATCCGGAAGCGTGTCTCCAAATGCGGTCCCCGTCGTCTTGAGGAAGGTGGCCAGCTCGTCTTCTCGCAATCGCCTGACGTCCAGTTCCATGGTCGCTGTGAGATTAGTGCCTCGTTAGTGCTTCGGCGCGGACGCGGGACGCTGTGACCGGCGTCACCGGTGCCGCGCCGGACTTGTTGTTTCCTGCGGCTATGTCGGAGATCATCGTGCCACCCGGGTGGCGGGACCGGATCGAGGATTTCGCCGGTCGCCGCAGACACGCCTGGCCCGTCGTCGCGATCGCAGCGATCGCGGTCCTCGGGGGTTTGTTGCTGTGGAGTCGAGGCGCGCCGGCCGACATCGCCCCTCCGGCCCGGGAGCCCAGGCCCGCTGCGGCGAGCGACACGGTCGAGGGTGGGGCAGCGCCGGCGCCGGGCGCCGAGCCGTCCGAGCTCCAGGGTGGGAACGTGCCGGTGACCCAGGACGTCATCCTCGTCCACGTGGCCGGAGCGGTTCGCCGGCCCGGCCTCTACGAGTTGCACGCCGGCGCCCGGGTCGCCGAGGCAATCGACGCGGCGCGCGGTCCCCGGGCGGGCGCCGATCTCAACGCCGTCAACCTGGCCGAGCCGCTGGTCGACGGGGCCAAGCTGGATGTTCCCCGGGTCGGTCAATCCCCGGCGCCGTCCCCGACCGGCACCGGCACAACCGGCTCTTACGGAACCACCACCGACGGGGCGGCGCCCGCCGTCATCCCGCTCAACTCCGCCGATCAGGCGGCCCTGGAGACCATTCCCGGAATCGGACCGGTCACCGCCACGGCGATCCTGGAGTACCGGGATCAGATCGGCGCCTTCGAATCCATCGATCAGCTTCTGGAGGTGTCGGGGATCGGCCCGGCCACGCTCGAGTCGATTCGCCCCTACGTAACGGTCTGACCCGGCGTGGGCGGCGCCTTTGCCCGCATCTGGCTCACCGCCGGAGGTCTCTGGGTTGGAACCACCTACGGGTGGAGCCATAGGCTGGGCTTTCCGGCGCTGGTTGCCGTTTTGGCGGCGGCGGGCGCCTTGGTTCTGCGTCGCCGTCCGTTCACCCGGCTGGCGGCGATCTTCTCCGTGGCGGTCCTCATTGGAGCAGTGGGGGCCGGGCTGCGCACGCAGCGGACCGCACCCGTCGAGGCCATGGCGCACGGTGTCCCCTCCTGCACCCTGTCGGGCCGAATAGTCGAAGCCACCGGCCTGGGGACGCTGGCGGCGGTCCGCCACCTGTCTTGTGAGGGTTGGGCCCCCATCGACCGTCCCGGCAGTGTCTTCCTCGATGTCCGGGGTCATCCCGGCGGGACCGTGCAGGCCGAAGGTTGGTTGATCCCGTTGACCGAGGACCCCTTCGACGTCGCCCGGCGGCGGGCAGGAGGAGACGCCGCCTTCGCACCCACCACCGTCGACGTCCAGGGCCCCCGTGGTGGGGTTTTCGCGCTCGCCGCCTCGATCCGAACCGGCCTGGAGCGCGCCACGGCGGCACTCGACCCCAGGGTTGCGGCGCTCGTGCAAGGGTTGACGCTGGGCGACGCGGATTCGCTCGATCCGGCTTCGGTCGAGCGTTTCAGGTCCGCCGGTCTGGCGCATCTGCTTGCCGTATCGGGGACCAACGTGGCGATCGTCCTCGGAACGGTTGCAGTGGCGGCGCGCCGGCTCCCCCACAAGCTGCGAATCACCGCCGGGGGCGCGACCCTCGTTCTCTTCGTCGTGGTGGTGGGGCCGGACCCATCGGTGCTGCGCGCCGCCGCGATGGGAGGGATCGGGCTGATTGCGCTCGGCCTGAACCGGACGTCCGAGCCCTTGTACGCGCTCGGACTGGCTCTGGTCGTGCTCCTGGGAGCGCGTCCTGCACTGGTTAACTCGGTCGGGCTGCAGCTCTCGGCCGCGGCCACGGCCGGAATCGTGCTGTGGAGCGGCAGCCTCGCACGCCTGCTGCCCTTGCCGGGGCTGCTCAGCGTACCGCTGGCCGTCACTCTGGCCGCTCAGGCGGGAGTTGCACCGGTCCTGATCGGCGCCTTCGGAGAGCTGTCGGTGATCGCTCCAGTTGCGAATCTTCTTGCCGTTCCTGCGGTTGCGCCGGCCACCGTCCTGGGAATCGGAGCCGGGCTTGCCGGCGCAGCCCACCCGGTTCTCGGGGAACTGGTGGCGCGCCCGATCGCCCCGTTCGCGTCATGGATCCTGTGGGTCGGCGACATCTGCGGCGCGCCGGCGTGGGCGGCCGTCGATATCCCCAAAGCCGCCGCGTGGGGTTTCATCGCTCCCTTGATCGCCGCTGCCGGAGCCGCCTTGCGAGCTCGCCGCCACGGCAACCGAAGCGCCGGCCGGTAGAGTTGCAGACATGGACGGGTGGCACTGGATCGTGAGGGATCCCTCCGGCGGCGAGCTGTCCTCGAGCGAGGATCTCCCCTCACGAGAGGAAGCTGAAGCGTGGATAGGCCGTGAATGGAAGCACCTGCTCGATCAGGGCGGGGAGTCGGTGACTCTGGTTGGTGACGGGGACGAGCACTACACGATGGGCCTGAAGGCCTTTTGAGCGCCGCCTGCTATCTCCTCCAGGGGGACGAGTTCCTGGCCGAGGAGGCTCTGGAGATGTTGCGTGCTCAGGAGGGCACCGACCCGCTTGCCGAAGTGTCTCTGGATGCAGACGTGGACCCGGCCGAGCTTCTGACAATTCTCGGGACGGCGTCGTTGCTGGGCGGCAGGCGGCTGGTGATCGTGCGTGATGCCCACGGTCTCAAGAAGAGCCAGGCAGCGGCACTCACCTCTTACCTCGGATCGCCCTCGCCGTCGTCCGTTCTGGCCCTTGTCGCAACCGGCAAGACGCCCGTGGACTCGGTGGTCCGGAAGTCCGGAGAGGTTATCGCCCTGGACGCGCCGAGGGGCAAGCGGCTGGTGGGATGGATCCGCGCACGGGCACGGGAGCAGGAGCTGAGACTCGACGACCGGGCGGCGTGGGGGCTACTGGATTCGGTGGGTGGAGGTCTGAGGGGTCTGAGCTCGGCGCTGGCCCAGCTGTCGGCGGCCCTGGGCCCCGGCGCCCGGGTGGGCGCCGAGGAGGTGCAGCAGTTGTTTCAGCGACTCGCCGATGAGCGCATCTACGCGTTCACGGACGCGATCGGAGACCGCCGGTTGGACGTCGCCATGACCACTCTGCGCCGCCTGCTCGAACAGGGTGAGGAGCCGCTGGTGCTGTTCGGCGCGCTGACCGGTCACAGTCGCCGGATGCTCCGGGCGCAGGAGGTCGCCGAGCACGGTGCCCGTGCGGTGGGTGACGCCGTGGGGCTACCGGGGTGGCGCGCCGAGCGGCTTACCAGGCAGGTTCGGGGCTACCGCCGGGACGAGCTGGTCGCTGCCATGGGGATACTCGCCGACACCGACGTCGAGCTGAAGGGGGGAGATCTACCGCCCGGAGTGGCGCTCGAGCGGGCGGTGATCCAGATCGTGGGCGCCTATTCCCCGGCCGAGAGATAGGGGGGCCCGGGCCCGCCCGGGAATGACAGAGGGGGTTCAGCCGGAGGGACGGAGGCGCTTGGCGAGGCGCGCTTTTCGGGTCGCCGCTCGGTTCTTGTGGATGATCCCACTCGACGCGGCCTTGTCGAGGGCGGCCGACACCTTGCGGTACTCCTCCTGTGCAACTCCCCGATCGCCTGAGTCCACCGCCTCCTCGAAGCGCTTCACCTGGGTCCTCAGAGAGGAGCGCGCCCCGCGATTGCGCAGCCGGCGCCTTTCGTTCTGGCGGTTTCTCTTGATCTGACTCTTGATGTTTGCCATGGAAACTGAATACTCTCCTCGCGACGACCGGGACCCTGTGGGCCCGTCCAAGATAACAAAGGTGTCACCGGCGCACTGAATCGGTCGATCTTCCGAGCGCCGCCGAACCGCCCCGGACGAGTATCCAGGGATCTGGGTTATTTTTGCATGGTAGGTATCTGGGGCGAACTGGGAACGAACGACCTTGATCAAGCGGAACCAACAGGCTGGGGGCAACCTATGAAACGCGTCATCGTCGTATCTGTGGTCACGGGATTCTTGTTTGCATCACTTCCACCCGCCTTTGCGGCCCGGCCCATGTGCTACGGCAGGAAGGCAACGATCGTCGGTAATGCCCGGAACAACGTCATCCGGGGCACCCGGCGCGCCGATGTGATCGTGGGCCGCGCCGGAGACGACCGGATCCGGGGTCGCGGCGGGCGCGACCGTATCTGCGGCGGCAGCGGGGACGACAGGATTGCGGGCGGCGACCGCAACGACTCCATGAACGGCGGCGGCGGTTCGGACCGCATGACGGGGGGCACCGGGGGCGACATCATCTACGGGGGAACCGGGATCGACGGCCTGACCGGGGGGAGCGGCAGTGATTTCCTGCGCGGGGGCACGGGCGGCGACACCCTCACCGGCAAGGACGGAAACGACGTGGCCCGGGGCGGAACCGGAGCCGACACCATCTCCGGGAACGACGGAAACGACAACCTTGCGGGTGAGGACGGCGACGACAAGAGGATCTCGGGTGACGACGGCGACGACCACCTCTGGGGCGGCGAAGGTCACGACCTCGCATTGTTTGCCGGTGAGGGCGAAGACAGGGCCTTCGGCGGCAACGGAAACGACTACGTTGCCGGAGAGGAAGGCGATGACCCCGAGTTGTCCGGCGGTGAGGGGATCGACGCAGTCGAAGGCGGCGACGGTGACGACGGGTTCGTCTCGGGAGGCCCGGGGAACGACCGCATCACCGGCGGCAGCGGAAACGACGTGTTGGACGGCGCCGAGGGCGACGATTCCCAGATAGACGGCAATGACGGCGACGACATCCTCAGCGGCGGTGACGGAAACGACCGGCCGTCGGGCGCTGTGGGCGCCAACGGCATGACCGGGGGCCCGGGCTTCGATGTGATCGACGGGGGGGCCGGGGACGATACCGCGGACGGCGGTGACGGAGACGACACCATTGACGGCGACGAGGGCAACGACACTCTCACCGGAGCCGCGGGGTTCGACATCATGACCGGCGCCGGCGGTGACGACGGGCTCTCGGGCGGCAGCGACGACGATAATCTCGATGGCGGAGACGGAGTCAACACCAACGACGGTGGCGACGGCAGCGACACCTGCATCAACCCCACCCCGGACGAAGGCGCGACCAACTGCGAGTTGCCACCTCCTACTCCCTAGGGCGGGGAGGGGCGACGCAACATAGCGACGGAGTCGTGCGCATCTAACCGTCCTTGCTAACCTCGCAGGATGGATCAGGCGCAACAGCGGTCGTTCGCAGTCATAAGTCATGTCGACCATGGCAAGAGCACACTGTCGGACCGGCTCCTGCAGATCACCGGGACCGTATCGGACCGTGATATGCGGGAGCAGTTCCTCGATCGAATGGACCTCGAGCGCGAGCGCGGCATAACGATCAAGGCCGCGGCCGTACGGATGAGTTACACAGCGGCCGACCAGACCACCTATCAGCTCAACCTGATCGACACTCCCGGACATGTCGATTTCGGCTATGAGGTGTCCCGCTCACTGGCTGCTTGCGAGGGAGTCCTGCTGCTGGTCGATGCGGCTCAGGGGATTCAGGCACAGACACTGACTAATCTCTACCTCGCGGTGGATGCGGGACTCGAGGTCATCCCTGTACTGAACAAGATCGACCTTCCGGCGGCGCAGCCCGAAAAGTACGCCGCGGAGATCGCCAGCCTGATCGGCTGCGATGTGGCGGATATATTTCAGATCTCCGCCAAGACCGGACAAGGGGTGCCGGAGCTGCTCGATGCGGTCGTCGAGCGCATCCCCCCTCCTTCGGGCGATCCGGACGCCCCGCTACGCGCTCTCGTGTTCGACTCCGTCTACGACGTCTACCGGGGGGTGGTCGCTTACGTAAGGGTCGTCGACGGGTCGCTGAATGCCCGCGCGCCGATCAGGTTCATGGTGGCGGGGCATGACGCGGAGGCCGACGAGATCGGGATCATGTCGCCGGACTCGACTCCGGTGGTAGAGCTCTTCACCGGTGAAGTCGGCTATCTCATCTCCGGCATAAAGGACGTGAGCCTAGTGAAAGTCGGCGACACGGTGACGCCGAGACCGGCCCCCGACGTCGAAGCGCTGCCCGGTTACCGCGAGCCCAAGCCCATGGTCTTCGCCGGCATCTATCCGATCAATGGTGACGACTTCCCGTTGCTCAGGGATGCGTTGGACAAGCTCAAGCTGAACGACGGGGCGCTCGTGTACGAGCCAGAGTCCTCCGGCGCCCTCGGCTTCGGTTTTCGATGTGGGTTTCTCGGTCTGCTGCACATGGAAATCGTCAGGGAGCGACTCGAGCGGGAATTCGATCTCGAGCTCATCGTCAGTGCTCCCTCTGTTGGTTACGAGGTGCAACTCGACGACCGCAAAAAGGAGGTCGTAAGGAATCCCAGCGAGATGCCCGACCGGTCGCGCATCGAGGAGATTTACGAGCCCTATGTATCGGTGATGGTCGTCACCCCTTCGGAGTACACCGGCCCCGTGATTCAGATGTGCCAGGATCGGCGCGGTGAGCTCAAAGAGATGCACTATCTATCTCCCGAGCGCGTGGAGATCCGCTACCACATGCCGCTCGGCGAGATCATCTTCGACTTCTTCGATCAGCTCAAGAGCGCAACCAAGGGATTTGCCTCACTCGACTACGAGCCCGTCGGCATGTTCGCATCTGACCTCGTCAAGGTAGACGTCCTCCTCAATTCCCAACCCGTCGACGCGTTCTCGACGATCGTGCACCGCAACAAGGCTTACGACTACGGCAAGGTGATGACAGAACGTCTGCGGAAACTGATCCCCCGGCAGATGTTCGATGTGCCGATACAAGCGGCGATCGGGTCGCGGGTCATCGCCCGTGAAACCGTCAAAGCCAAGCGCAAAGACGTCTTGGCGAAGTGCTACGGCGGTGACGTCTCCCGAAAACGCAAGCTGCTCGAGCGCCAGAAGGAAGGAAAACGGCGCATGAAGCAAATCGGGTTGGTCGAAGTGCCTCAATCGGCGTTTATCGAAGCCTTGCGGATCGACCCCGACAACAGCTCGGCATGATGGCCACCCGGCTGAGCGACCGCACCGGTTGCTGGACCGCCGATCCAGGGTTCGGCGTCTACGTGCACATTCCGTTCTGCAGACATCGCTGTCACTACTGCGACTTCAACACCTATGAAGGGCAGGAGAGCCTGCATCTCGCATATGTGGATGCCCTGGTCGCCGATATCGAGAACCGTGACCCGGGGGGCCGGTCTGCGACGTCGATCTTCTTTGGCGGCGGAACCCCAACGTTGTTGCCCGCTACGGAGGCGGGGAGCATCCTGCGTGCGGTGGCCCACAACATCGGAGTGGACGCCGGCGCAGAGGTGACGATCGAGGCCAACCCCGAGACGGTGGACGAGGCGAAGTTCGTTGCGCTGCTCGAGGCAGGGTTCAACCGCGTCTCTATTGGCGTCCAGTCGCTGGCCCCCGAGGTGCTGGCGCGGCTGGGGCGGACACATTCTCCCGAACGAGCTCTCGAGGCAGTCGACGCCGCCCGGCGCGCCGGTTTCGAGGAGGTGAACGCAGATCTCATCTACGGCTCTCCATGGGAATCCACCTCGGATTGGAGGACATCGTTGGACGGCGTCGTTGCGGCCGGCCCCGAGCACATCTCCGCCTATGCGCTCACGGTCGAGGACGGCACGCCGATGCACACGCTGGTCGCCTCCGGCAGAGCCCCCGATGTCGACCCCGACATCCAGGCGGAGCGCCATGAGCTCGCGTCCGAGGTGCTGGCTGCGGCCGGGTATGAGCGCTATGAGGTGTCGAACTGGGCCAAACCAGGGCACGCGTCACGGCACAACGTCCTCTACTGGTCCGCCGGCGACTATCTCGGGTTGGGGGCCGGCGCGCACGGACACGACAACGGGCGCCGTTACTGGAATGAGAGACTGCCGCGCGACTTCGTGACAAGGGTGTCCTCGAGAAGTTCCACCGAATGCGGCAGCGAGCTTCTGGACGCCGGGACGCGCTCCGGCGAGGCCATGATGCTTGGGCTCCGTCTTGCATCGGGGGTCCGGCTCGACGAGTTCACGCTCCGCTACGGCCGAGAGTGGCTTGATGATCATGCCGCCGTGGTAGCCGAGCTCGAAGCCGCCGGTTTGCTCGAGCATTCCGAAGGGTGGCTTCGGCTGTCCGCCGGCTCCACCCTGATAGCCAACGACGTCCTCTGTCGTCTCCTCTAGCTAACAGTGCCTCGGTCACTCTCTGTGGGAGCCATGCCTGCCCCCGACCTCTACATCGCAGTCATCGGCTCCGGGTCCCCCTCTCCGCATGAGGCTGCACTTGCACAGGAGGTCGGCTCGGAGATCGCAACCGCAGGCGCGCTTCTGGTGTGCGGCGGGCTCGGCGGAGTCATGGAGGCCGCCTGCCGGGGGGCGAAGTCCGCCGGCGGCACCACAGTGGCGATCCTTCCGGGTGCCAGCCGACGCGACGCAAATCCCTACGTCGACGTCGCGCTGCCCACGGGGATGGGTGAGATGCGAAATGCGCTGCTGGTGCGCGCCTCCGACGCGTTGGTGGCGGTGGCGGGTGAGTTCGGAACTCTGTCCGAGATCGCCTTCGCTCTGAAGACCGGCGTGCCGGTGGTGGGCCTGTCCACCTGGGAGTTGGCGCGTGAGGGCAGTGTCGTCAACGCAATCGAGCGCGCCGAATCGGCCCGCGACGCGGTGGAGACGGCGATGAGAAGGGCGCGCGAGCCGGCGCGCCGCGTTCGATGACCCATGCCATCATGTCCCCATGGCCTACTCGGGCAATCTTACTTGCCGCGACTGCGGGTTGACGTTCACCGCAAGCTGGGGCTCGGTTACGGGTGCCGACGAATATCGCTGCTCGAGCGACCACGTCGTCTACGTCGAGGCTGGTTGGGGCACGGTGTTGAGCGCGGGCGGGTCCGTCCCCGCCGGCACGACGCTCGCCGAGCTCCGCGGGCTGTGCCCCCGGTGCTCGACCGAGCTGATCAGCGGACGCCTGCCCTCGTGCCCGGTGTGCCGGGGGCGGGACCACGACGTCATGCTGAACTAGCGCACCCCCGGCGCGCAGGCGCTCTGACTGGCACTCAACGGGCGCGAGTGCTAAATAGCGGGGTTGCGGGGTAAACTGACACCCTATGGCCTCCACCATCGAACGACTCGACGACAGAAAAGCTGCGATCCTGCGCGCCATCGTGGTCTGTTACGTCAGGTCGGGCGAGCCGGTGGGCTCGAAGACCCTGGTCGAGCGTTACCGGCTGGGCGTTTCGCCTGCGACGGTCCGCAACGAGATGGGCGCACTCGAGGACTTCGGCTATATCTACCAGCCGCACACATCCGCAGGGCGTATCCCGACCGACACCGGCTATCGCTATTACGTCAACGTCTGGGGCGGCGGCGTCACCCTCCCCGAGGCGGAAAGTCAACGGGTACGTCGGTTCTTCGGAGAACCCCGCTGGGAGCTCGAGGAGGCTCTAAGAAACACGGCGTCCTTGCTTTCAAGCCTCACCGCAGACGCGGCCATAGTGTTCGCCCCTTCCCTCGACCACAGCGTCGTTCGGCATGTCGAGCTCATCAGCCTCGCCGGACCCCGCGCCATGCTTGTTCTCGTTACCGACACAGGGCGCGTCGAAAACCATGTCGTGTGGGGTCCGGAGAGAATCGACGAAGTCCAGTTGGGCAGCGCGTCGGAGATGCTGAACCGTTTTGTAGTTGGAGTGCCTCTCGAGAGGGCAGCGTCAACGATTACCGACCACCTCGAACGCTTCCCGCTCGAGCTGCGCGGCACGGTTTCCGCCGTGGCAAGGGTGCTCGATGAAGAGATGTCGATTGGCGAAAGCGAGAGGGTGTTCCTCGAAGGCACGTCCCACATCGTGGACGAGCAGAAGTTTGCGGACCTCGAGACGGTCCGGCAGGTCATCGGCGCCCTCGAACACCGTCGCACCGTACTCGTATTGTTGGCTGATGCGATAGCTTCGAGTGAGGTTACCGTTCGCATCGGCTCTGAGAATCAGCTTGCCGACATGCAGTTTTGCTCGGTCATCACCGCGCCCTACGGTTCGGAGGGACATGTGATCGGTTCACTTGCAGTCATCGGCCCGACCCGCATGGACTATCTGCGATCGATGGCGGCGGTCAACGAGGTGGCTGCGAACCTCGGCCGGATGTTGACCGGCCTCGAGATCTAAGAAAGGCGCCACATGGCCCAGAACCACTACGCGGTGCTCGGCGTGTCGCAGACCGCCTCTCCCGAGGAAATCAAGAGGGCTTACAGGCGCCTGGCTCGGGAGCATCACCCGGATACCAATCAACAACATGCGGCTTCGGGCGATCGCTTCAAAGAGATCACGCACGCATATGAGGTCCTTTCTGATCCCGAGAAGCGTCACCGCTACGACACTTTCGGCGACGAGCGCGCCGCCGACGGGGGATTCGGTGATTTCGGGGGATTGTCCGATCTCTTCTCGAGCTTCTTCGGGGGCGCGGGACAGGGGGGAGCGGCCCGGGGTACCGGCCGGGGCGCAGACCTTCTCGCCGAGGTCGAGCTCACCCTCGAGGAAGCCTCCGTGGGCGTCGAACGTGAGGTGAGCATCTCGACGCTCGACGGATGCACCGAATGCCGGGGCAGCGGAAGCGCACCGGGAACCTGGCCGTCCCCGTGCTCTGAATGCGAAGGGACCGGTCAGGTTCAGCAGGTCCGGCGGACGGTGTTCGGGAACGTGATGACCGCCTCCACCTGCCGGCGGTGCAGGGGCGCGGGCGAGGTCATCCTCGATCCCTGTCCGCGTTGCGCAGGCAAGGGGCGGGTTGCCGTCGACCAGTCGCTCACCGTCTCGGTGCCCCCGGGCGTCGAGGATGGAGCCCAGCTCCGGGTCTCTGGCCGCGGCGAGTCGGGGATGCGCGGAGGCCGCAAGGGCGACCTCTACGTCGCGATAAGGATCGCCCCGCACGAGATCTTCCGGCGCGCCGGAGAGGACCTTGGCTGTGAGGTCCCGATCCCGATGACCGTGGCTGCACTGGGGGGGACCGTGGACATCCCCACGCTCGAAGGCCACGAGTCGGTCGAGGTTGCCCCGGGCACCCAGTCCGGCGAAGTGGTGAGGCTGGCCTCCAAGGGAATGCCCCGGCTCGGAGGCCGTGCCCGGGGCGAGCTCGTCGCCTGGCTCCGCGTCGTGACCCCGACCGATCTCGATGACGAGCAGTCGGACCTGCTGGGACGATTCGCCAGGCTGCGCGACGAACCGGCTGGGGGCCGGAGCCTGTTAGGCAAGATCAAAGAGGTCTTTCACTGACCCGGTGAGCTCGACGCCCCGTTTCTTCGCGCCGCCCGAGGCGTGGGGCGATGGCTCCGTCACGCTGCCGCCCGCTGAGTCGCACCACTCCCTGAGGGTGCTGCGCATGAAGCCCGGAGATCCGGTGAACGTCCTGGACGGCAGTGGCCGGCTGGCCTGGTGCTCGGTCGAGGATGTGACCGGAGACCGGCTCGTTGCAACCGTTCGCAGGGTGGAGATGCAACCACGTCCGCAACCCGCCATTGCCGTGTACCAGGGCGCGGCAAAGGGCGCCAAGCTCGAAGGTGTCGTAGAGCGTTTGGGGGAGCTCGGCGCGGCGGAGTTCTGGGCCTTTGACTCGGCCCGCTCGGTTGTCCGGTGGACGCCCGACAAGATCGAGCGGATGACCGAGAGATGGCGCGCCAGGGCGCGCTCGGCCGCCAAGGTCGCCGGAAGCGCCTGGGTGACCGAAGTCGGAGGGGCCCTGGGATGGGACGAGTTGACATCGAGGCTCTCGGACGAGCGGACATCTCTGATTCTGTGGGAGGAGGCGTCCGAGCCGCTGCGCGATTTCCTCCCCCCCGATCCGGATCGTATTGCGCTCGTGGTCGGCCCGGAGGGCGGGCTGAGCCGTGCGGAGGTCGACGGGTTGGCAGCCGTGGGGGCCCGGCCGGTGTCACTGGGAGCGCGCATCTTGAGAACCGAGAACGCTGCCGTCGTGGCGGCGGCGGGGATTGCGTGGCACTACGGGCTCATCGGGTAGATTGCGCGCATATGTCCAACTCCGGCGCGCCCACCGTCGCCTTCACCACCCTCGGTTGCCGCTTGAATCAGGCGGAATCAGATTCCATGGCCGAGCAGATGGCCGGAGCCGGTCTCGGCCCTCCGGTCCCAGGTGAAGGCCCCGACATCGTCGTCGTCAATACCTGCACGGTGACGCGCGAGGCGACCAAGGCGTCGCGAAGTGCGCTTCGACGGGCGACACGGGCGCATCCCGCTGCCAAGGTGGTGGCCATCGGTTGCTACGCGGTGTCGGATCCCGAAGAGGTTGCAAGCATCGAGGGCGTCGACGTGGTCGTGGGCAACGACGACAAAGAGCGTATTGCCGAGATTCTCGGAGACAGGGCACCGACTTCGCCTCTGTTGCAGATTGCATCGCCGTCCCGGCGATCTGCCGGTCAGGCCGTCCGAGTGAGGGCCAACCTCAAGGCGCAGACTGGGTGCGATGAGTGGTGCAGCTTCTGCATCATCCCGAAGACGCGTGGCCCGCTCCGCTCTCTCGACGCCGACGGCCTGGTCGACGAGGCGCGCCGCAGGGTCCAAGCCGGAGCGCGTGAGCTGGTGCTCACCGGTGTGCATCTGGGCAAGTATGGCTACGACCTCGGAGGCGACGAGCGCTCGCTCGTCCGGCTCTGGCGGCGCCTCCTCGAAATCGACGGTGTCGAGCGCCTGCGACTTTCATCGATTCTGTCCCGCCACCTCACCGAAGAGGTCGTCGGCTTCATCGCCTCCGAACCAAGGATGTGCCGCTACCTGCACGTTCCCCTGCAGTCGGGGTCGGACGAGGTGCTCGACAGGATGCACCGGCCCTATCGGATCGCCGACTACGTCGCTTCGCTCGAGCGAGCCAAGGCTCTGATGCCGGACGTCGCCCTTGCAACCGACATCATCGTCGGCTTCCCCGGCGAGACCGAGGAGGACTTCTCCGCAACGATGGCGATCGTGCGCAGGCTCGCCTTCTCCAAGCTCCATGTCTTCCGCTACTCGGCGCGCCCGGACACCGCCGCCGCCGGCATGGACGACGAGGTCCCTCCCGAGGTGAAGAAAGAACGGTCCAGGCGGCTCATCGCCCTGGGCAACGAAATCCGGTCGGCCTGGCTGGCCGGGCACCTGGGCTACCGGCTCGACGTCCTGGTCGAGGACGAGCGAGAGGTCGAGGGTGTGTGGGTTTGCTCCGGTCAGACCGACGATCACGTGCGCGTCTTCTTCGAGGGCCGGGCCCTGTACGGCTCGATGGTCTCGGTGGAGGCGGCCCGGATCCGCTCAGACGGGATCGAGGGACGACTGCCCGCCGTGGTGGCGCATAGTTGAGCGATTGCCTCTTCTGCCGGATCGCCGCCGGTGCCGTCGATGCCGATGTGGTCCACAGCTCGGACGGGGTCATGGCCTTCCGTGACGTCAACCCCCAGGCGCCGACCCATCTGCTGGTCATCCCGCGGGAGCATGTCGCGTCGGTCGCCGACCTGACGGCATCCCACGAGGAGGTTCTGGTGGAGGTGTTCGAGGTCATCAGGAGCCTGGCCGTGCGGGAGGCTCTCGACGGCGGCTATCGGGTGGTGACCAATGTCGGGGCCGATGCAGGGCAGAGCGTGGACCACCTCCATTTCCACCTCCTCGGGGGGCGGGCGCTGGGATGGCCGCCCGGTTGAGGGCGATGGGCGGGCCGGCCACACCGGGCGGCGGGCTCGATGGCTCGGACGGTTTGCTCTACGCCCAGGCTCTGTCACGCCCCAGTGAGCGTTCCCTGGGGAACCACACCTTCGGACGCCGGCGGCGTTTCCCCCCTGCGACGTTAAGCTCGAGAGGCCAAATATGCTGACTCAAACCCAGGTAAAGATCCTCGTCCCGAACACTCAGGCCATGGTCGAGCTGCTCGGGCCAAAGGATGAGCTTCTCAAGCTCATAGAGGCGTCATTCCCCGGGATCGACATTCTCGTCCGCGGCAACGAGATCGTTCTCTCGGGTGAGACGGGCGATTCCCAGCGCGTTGCCCGGCTCTTCGAAGAGCTGCTTCGTCTCCTCGAGGGGGGAAGCTACCTGAGCGCCGAGTCCGTCAGCCGCTCGATCGAGATGATCAGGACCGAAGACGCCACCAGGCCCTCGGACGTGTTGGGGGCCACCGTGCTCATCACTCACACCGGCAAAGCGATCCGTCCCAAGACGCCGGGACAAAAAGGCTACGTCGACACAATCAGCGACAACACCATCGTCTTTTCGATCGGGCCCGCCGGCAGCGGGAAGACGTACCTCGCCGTCGCCATGGCCATCCGGGCGCTCAAGGCGGGCGAGGTCTCGCGCATAGTGCTGACGCGTCCAGCGGTTGAGGCGGGAGAGCGGCTCGGCTTCCTCCCAGGCGACCTTGCGGCAAAGATCGATCCTTATCTCAAGCCGCTCTACGACGCTCTTTACGAGATGCTCGAGCCCGAGACCTTCGCGCGCTTCGTCGAGCAGGGAACGATCGAGATCGCACCGTTGGCCTTCATGCGGGGACGCACGCTCAATGATTCGTTCATCATCCTGGACGAGGCTCAGAACACCACCCCCGAGCAGATGAAGATGTTCTTGACCCGTCTGGGCTTCGGATCCCAAGCGGTGGTTACAGGGGACGTGACACAGGTCGACCTTCCCTCCGGCGCACGCTCGGGGTTGGTCGTGATCGAAGAGGTGCTCACCGATATCCCATCGATCGCCTTTACCCATCTCAGTGCTCGCGACGTCGTGCGGCACAGAATCGTCCAGGACATAGTCGAGGCTTACCGCCTGTACGCCGAGAGCTCAAGTGCTTCGCCGCGCGAGTAGCGCCCGGACCGGCACCTCGTTGGATAGCGCGACCAGACGCCCGTGGCTCGCCGCACGAGCGCGCCCGCCGTGCAGTGCCGCCCTGGACGCTGGAGTTGCTTTCTAGATGGACGTTTTCCTGGCCAACGAACAGGAGCTGTCGGTGGACGAGGCGCGGCTTACTTCTTTGGCCCGTCATGTCCTGGTAACCGAGGAGATCGATGAATCCGCCGAGCTGTCCATCCTGTGCGTGTCGCCCGATCACATCCGAGAGCTGAACCTGCGCTTTGCCGGCAACGACTACGCAACCGACGTGCTCGCCTTTCCCATGGGTGAGGACGACCAGGGCGAGCTGATCCTGGGCGATGTGGTCATTTGTCCGCACGTCGCTGAAGAGAACGCGACTCGGATGGGTCATAGCCTCGACCGCGAGGTGGAGACCTTGCTGATCCACGGGACTCTGCACTTGCTCGGTTATGACCATGCCGGCAAGGAAGAGAAATCTCGAATGGACAACCGGCTGCTCGAGGTGTTGCGATCTTTCGACGGGTCCGAGGCTTGATGAATGACCTCGCGGCCATTGCCGGCATCGTTCTTCTGGTCGTGGTTGCTGCGCTGATGACCATCGCCCAGAGCGCGATCTCGCGTATGAGCCGGGTGAGAACGCATCACTTGTCGCAACAAGGCTACCGGGGGGCAGGGTCTCTTCAGAAAATCATGGAAAGCGTGACACGTTTCATGAACGTGGTGGTCTTGGTCAAGGTGGCGGCGCAGATCGGAGCCGCCATTCTGGCCGGGGAACTAGCCGTGAGCCACTGGGGGGGCCTCGGCGCAGTGGCTGCGATTGTGCTCATGACCTTGGCGATCTTCGTCCTCGGCGAGGTCGTTCCGAGAACAGTGGCCCTTCAGCATGTCGATCGCGTTGCGATGGTGGCTGCCATCCCCGTCTATCTGCTGGGCAGGATCTTGGGCCCCCTGGGCCGTGTGCTTGTGATCAGCGGGAACGCATTGATGGTTGTGCTTCCTGGTAGAGGGCTGCCCAGGGGCCCCTTTCTCGCTGAAGAAGAAGTGCGGGATCTTCACAAGGGCGATGACGATGGTGAGGAGTTCGAGGAGGAAGAGCGGGAGCTCATCGACTCGATCTTCGATTTCGGTGGCACCATCGTTCGCGAGGTGATGGTCCCTCGCCCCGACATGGTGACCGTGCCTTCGGACACCACCCTGGATCATGCGCTCGATACAAGTCTTACGGCAGGTTATTCGCGCATTCCCGTCTACGAAGGCGACAGCGACAACATGGTAGGCGTGACCTATGCAAAGGACCTGATGAAGCATATCCACGATTCCAGCGCCAGCGTTTCGTTGAAGGACCTGGCGCGCGCTCCGCTGTTCGTTCCCGAGCAGAAGAAGGTGGCCGAGCTGTTACGAGAGATGCAACAACAGCACGTGCACATGGCCATAGTCATCGATGAGTACGGAGGCACTGCGGGCCTAGTGACCATCGAAGACCTGATCGAGGAGATCGTGGGCGAGATCGTTGACGAATACGACCAGGAGGAGCCTTTGGTCGAGCCGATCGACGACGACACGATCCGTGTCGATGCAAAGATGCAGATCAGTGAGGTCAACGAGCTCCTCGGCGCCAACCTGCCACATGAAGAATGGGACACGGTCGGTGGACTCGTATTCGACTTGACCGGCCGGGTGCCGGTTCAGGGCGAGACGGTCCGGTACGACTCCATCGAGTTCCGAACCGAGCGGGTCACCGGCCGGCGCATCAAAAAGGTTGTCATCACGAGGGCTCCGGTCGAAACAGAAGCTCCCATCGAGTGACACCGGAACATTTCCGTTCGGGCTTCGCGGCAGTGGTTGGGCGGCCGAACGTGGGGAAGTCAACTCTCGTGAACGCTCTGGTTCGGACGAAGGTCGCGATCACGTCATCCAAGCCGCAGACGACACGCGGTTCGATCAGAGGCATTTTGAATGACGACAGCGCGCAGGTGGTGTTCGTTGATACGCCCGGCTATCACAAGCCGCGTACGTTGCTGGGCGAGCGCCTCAACGCGCTCGTGCGGAAAGCGTGGTCCAGCGTGGACCTCGTTCTCTTTGTCGTGGACGGCCGGGCCGGGATCGGGCGCGGCGACGCCAGGGTTGCCCAGGATGTTGACGTCGCGAACTGCCCTACCTTCTGTGTGGTCAACAAGATCGACCGCCTGACGCGCGACCAGATCGCCGTGCGTCTAATGGAAGCGTCCGAGCTCGGTGACTTCGCCGAGTTCGTGCCGATTTCGGCTGCGACCGGGGACGGTGTTGGGCTGCTCCGCGATCTCGTCACCGCTCGTATGCCGCAGGGGCCGCTGTACTACCCGGAAGGTATGAGCTCGGACATTCCGCCGCCGGCATTCGTCGCCGAGCTCGTGAGGGAGAAGCTTCTGGAGCGAATGGGGGACGAGCTTCCCCATTCCATTGCGGTGGTGACCGAGGAGTTCGAAGAGCGGGGCGACGGGGTGCTCGAGATCGACGCCTCGATCTTCGTGGAACGGGAATCCCAGAAGGGGATGGTCATCGGCCGGGGCGGAGAGACGCTCAAGGCGGCCGGGACCGAGGCCCGCCATGAGATCGAGGCTCTGTTCGGGTGCAAGGTGTTCGTGCGGCTCCAGGTCAAAGTCGAAAAGGACTGGCAGCGACGCGAGCGCGCGCTAACACGTCTCGGCTTTGACGTTTAGGCTCGATCCGTGCCCCAAGCGACCGTGAAGACCTACGACTCTCTATCACGCACCGGCGTGCTCCTCGCCGATGACGGAAGCACCGAGTTCCACATCGGTCCCGAGGCGATGGAGGCCGGCATGTTCCGCTTTCTCCGGCCGGGCCAGCGGGTCACCTTCGACTTGGTGGACGAAGGGGGCGAACTGGTGGTCCGCAACCCCCGCATCGGAATTGCCTGACTACCAGATCCAGGTCGTGGTCAGGGCGGCGGTCTGCCCCGGCTCGACCGTGATCAACCCGGTGCCCTCGGTTCCCGCTCGAGCCAGCGCCGGAGCGTTGGGCCAGGCGGTCTGCGGCTCGACGCAAAAGCCGGCTGGGGGCGTGTGGACGACGAGCGTGTCCGCGGGCGGCGACCACTCGATGGCCATCGTCAGATCGGGCCACGTGATCACTGCCGGCGGGCGCGACGAGACGTAGACATGGTCGAGGAGACGCTCGCCCAGCGCCGGGCCGGTGCGCAGGTCGGTCACGTCATCGACCGGGCGCCGGGTGCCCGTGGGGATGAGGTCCTCGTCGAGCTCCAGGACCTGATCTGAGTCGACCTTCAAAGCGGTGTCGCCGAGCCGCCTGAACCATGGGTGCCACCCCATCGACAGCGGCATCGAACGATCCGCGGCCTCGGCCTGGAGGACGAGCGTGAGCGAGCCGGGGGCCAGGGCGATCTCGTACCGGAACGATCCTCCCCAGGGCCACCGGTCCCCTGTGAGCATGCATGACACCGATGCCGACGAGTCCCCGGCACTTTCCACTTCCCAAGCTTCATCCCGCACGAGGCCGTGGATCGCCTGGCTGCCGAAGTTCGCCGGAAAGGTGTGGGTGTCGTCTCCCCAACGGATCTCGTTGTTGCTCAGCCGTCCCACCCACGGGGCCATGAGGAAGCAACCCCACAGGAAGTCGGCGAGCTCGGGGGCCGCGCCTTGGGGAGGTGCGGTGAGCAGCCGTTCGGCCCCGCCCGCGACCAGAGAGGTCAGACGAGCGCCGTCCTGGGGATTGATCGAGACGCGGTCTCGTCCTGCGGTCAGCTCGATGGACACGGTGAGGATGCCTCCTTCTTCGACGCCGGGTGGGGGACAGTGTGCCGCAAAATGGGTCTCCTCCAAGTTGACGCTGGTACGGGAGATCACGCCGACCGCCGGTACCCTGAGCCTATGCCGGGACTCTACAAAGACGAAGGCGTGGTACTGCGGGCGATCAAGCTCGGCGAGGCCGATCGGATCGTCACGTTGTTCACGCGCGATCACGGGAAGGTGCGCGCCGTGGCCAAGGGTGTGCGGAAGACCAAGAGCCGCTTCGGTGGGCGGCTCGAGCCCTTCTCCCGGGTCGACCTCATGATCTACCGGGGCCGGAACCTCGACACGATCACCGCCGCCGAGATCCTCACCTCCTTTCACGAGGTGCGAGACGATTACACGAGGCTCACCTCCGCTTCGGCGCTCGCCGAGCTCGTCGAGAAGATCACACCCGATCGTGAACGTGCCCTGGCGGTTTATGCGTTGATGCTCGCCGGTCTGGGGGCTCTCGCAAACGGCAACGAGGGGACAGTGGTCCCTGCGTTTCTCATCAAGCTCTTGTCGTTGTCGGGCTACCATCCCCAGCTCGTCGTATGTGCCGGTTGCGGCGAGCCGCGCCTCTTGGGGGGCTTCAGCCCATCGTTTGGAGGGGCCGTGTGCGAGCTTTGCTGGCGCGAGGATCGCGATGCGCTCCGACTGGGCTCCGATCGGATTGCGCTGCTGGGGCATCTGCTCAGGTCCGACTTCGGCCAGCCGGCCGATCCCCGGGCGACCCTGGAGGTGACCGATGCCTTGAGGCGCTATACCGAATATCACCTCGAACGGCCGTTGAGAAGCTTTGGGCTCCTCGCTCCCCGCTGAGAGCCCGGCGGGGATCTCACCCGACCGGCTTCCCGGCCACGTCGGGATCATCATGGACGGCAACGGGCGCTGGGCCGAGGCCCGGGGACTGGACCGCAGTCTCGGCCACGAGGCCGGGGAGCGTGCCCTGTTCGATGTCGTCGAGGGAGCGCTCGAAGCGGGTCTGAAATACCTGTCGGTGTACGCATTCTCGACCGAGAACTGGGCGCGGCCCCCGTCGGAGGTCGCTTTTCTGCTCGGCTTCAACCGAAGGTTGTTGCGCCAGCGTCGCGACTATATGGTCGATCGGGGTGTGCGCTTGAGGCGACTCGGCCGGCGCGACCCCATTCCCGACGATGTCTTGGAGGAGTTCGATGCGGCTGAAAAGGCGACCAGGGCCAACCACCGGCTGGCCCTCCAGGTGTGCTTCAACTACGGGGGGCGCGCCGAGCTCGAGGATGCGGCGGCGCGCGGTTCCATACCCGGGCACCTGTACGCTCCGGACCTGCCGGACGTCGATCTGTTGATCCGAACCTCGGGTGAGAAGCGGCTGTCGAATTTCCTGTTGTGGCAGTCGGCATACGCCGAGCTCTACTTCACCGAGATGCTGTGGCCCGATTTCAGCCGCGCCGCGCTGTTCGAGGCCCTGCGCGACTACGCGGCGCGTCGCCGGCGTTTCGGAGGCCTCGACGAGCCCGGGCAAGGGCAGCCCGGATGAGCTCGGACCTGAACGGCGTGAGCTCCTCGTCCGGCGACCGGCCCATCGAGAGGAACCTCTTGCGTCCCGTGCGGGAATTCCTCGATACCGAGGTGGTGGGGGCCGGTGTGCTGCTGGCTGCAACGGTCGCGGCGCTGGTGTGGGCCAACTCGCCCCTCGGCGCGTCCTACGAGACCCTGTGGACGACCAAGCTGATGATCGGACTAGGCCGGTTCGTCCTCGAGGAGGACCTTCGGCATTGGGTCAACGACGGTCTTATGGCGATCTTCTTCTTCGTCATCGGGTTGGAGATCAAAAGGGAGCTCGTCCGCGGGGAGCTGAACGAGCTCAAGAAGGCGGCACTGCCGGCCATTGCTGCTGTCGGCGGCATGATGGTCCCTGCCCTGATCTTCCTGGCGCTCAACCAGGGCACGGGGGCGGCAGCAGGGTGGGGGATCCCGATGGCCACCGACATCGCCTTCGCGCTGGGGGCGCTTGCTCTGTTCGGCCACAGGGTTCCGCCGTCGTTGAGGGTGTTCCTGCTCAGCCTCGCGATCGTGGACGACATCGGCGCCATCCTGGTGATTGCCCTTTTCTACAGCGAGGGCATCCAGGTGACGCCGCTGTTGCTGGCGGTTGCCGGAATCGCAGTCGTGGTGCTCATGCGCCGGGTCGGGATCTGGTGGGTGCCGATCTATGTGGTCGTCGGTACCGGGATATGGCTTGCGACGTTGATCTCGGGAGTGCACGCAACCATCGCTGGGGTTGCTCTGGGCCTCGTCACCCCGGCGCATCCGCTCGACCCGGCGTCTCTGGAGCGAATCCTTTCTCAGAGCGCGGGGCCGTCGTGGTTGAAGCCCGAGGTCGCCCGGGACGCCAGGGCCCGCTTTCAGGAGGCGGTTCCGGTCGCCGAGCGCCTGGCCCATGCGCTCCATCCGTGGACGAGCTACCTCGTGATCCCCTTGTTCGCCCTCGCCAACGCCGGGGTTGTCTTCGGGGCGACTGCAATAGGTGAGGTCCTGGCCTCGAGTGTGACCCAAGGGGTCGTCCTCGGGCTCGTGGTGGGCAAGGTGGTGGGCATCTGGGGGTTTGCCCGGATCGCTCAGCGACTGGGAGTGGTCCAGCTGCCCGAAGGCATCTCCTGGATGCAGATCGCGGCTGCGGCCAGCTTTGCGGGCATCGGTTTCACCGTCTCGCTGTTCATAACCGACCTCGCGTTCACCGATGAGGCCCTCGTATCGGAGGCTAAGATCGGCATCCTCGTGGCTTCGGCGCTCGCAGCCATCCTGGGATCGCTCGCGCTGCGGGTCTCCCCGGGAGAGTACCGCTGAGCCCGGCTCTTACCAAAGTTACTGTAAGATTCGGAAGATGACGTTCTCAATCGACGGTCGCCCGGACATCAACGGCCGGCCGCTGTTGGACAGCAGGCCCGATCAGAGCCTCTACGTTCGCAGGGCGCACGACGAAGATCTGGTTCGCTCCGCGATCCGGCGCTACCTCAACACGCTGGTCCTCGGCCCCCGTGGGGCGGGGAAGACCTCGTTTCTGCGCGCCCTGGCCTATGGGCTGCGCCGTGAGGGAGTCCCATCTTCCTTCGTCGAAGGGGGCACGTCCACCGACGCAGGTGCACTGGTCGAGCTCATCTCCCGCAGGGTGGGGGAGGTGTCCGGTCGCACCCCCGGGAGCCCGGGAGCGAAGGACGCGCCTCTGCTGGAGGCGGTTCGGGCTCTTCATTCCGTCGCCGATCCCGAGCGCCGCATGGTGGTGCTCATGGACGGCCTGCCGTCCGCCGACGACGCGCATTCGCTGTTCGGGCGGTTACGTGATGAGCTCTGGCGGCTGCCGTTCACCTGGGTGGTGGCTACCGACGACGACGATCGGGCGGCATTGCTGACCCCGCCGGCGGATGCCTTCTTCGAGCTCGTGATCGAGCTGCGCCCGCTCGCAATCTCACAACAGCAGGAGCTCCTCCGCAAAAGAGGTATCGGCGACGCGGTTGCGCTGGCGGAACAGGGCACCGGGAACCCAAGGGAGTTGCTGGCGCTTGCCCGCCTCGTTGCGACCGATGGATCCAGTCCGGCGGCGCTCGCGCGTGCCAGGCTCAAGCGGCGCGCCGAAGCCCGCCGCCTCGGCCGCCCCGCCGAGATGGTCGTTGCCGAGCTCGAGGCATCGGGCCCCCTGAGCGCCTCGGACGAGCGGTTGTTGGGGCGGCTCGGATGGACCCGCGAGCGGGCGGTTCAGGTGCTCAAGCAGCTCGAGGCGGCCCGGCTCGTAACCACCTCCTTGCAGAAGGGGCCGAGCGGCCGGCCCCGAAAGCTCTACGGCCTCGACACCCGAGCGCCACTCGAGCCTGAATCAGACGTGCCGTGAGCTACGAGCAGCTGCTCGAGCTCGATGCCCGGCGAGCCTTCGAGGCAACCCACCGGTTCGAGGACCTCGCCCTCTTCCATGTGCCGTTCGACGACCTCACCGGCGCGCCGGCGACCGAGGCGGTCCTGACGCGCATGGCGGGACGGGAGGGACGCGTCGCCATCGTGGGGGGAAGCGGCAGCGGGAAGTCGAGCATCATCGCGTCGGTCCTGGGCCCCTTCGCCGACGAGCTGCCCGAACATGTCGTCCCCCTTCGCATCCCGGTGGCGGGCGAGCCCGATGAGACCGTCACCCAACCGAGGGCGTTCGTGCGTCATCTCATTGCCACGATCACCCGCTGGGCAAGTCCCGAGATGTTCAGCCAGGCCGAACGGGAGGAGCTCGAGCGAGGCGCGTCGCAGCGCAGCCGGCGCGCCGGCGCTGAAACCACCCGCAAGTTCCACATCGGCGCGCCGGCGTGGTTTGCGGACGCAGGTTTTGCACTCGAGGTCAAGACAACCGGCGAGGACATTGAGAGCGCCGCCTCGACGGTCGACGTCGTCGCCGAGAGCCGGCGCATGATCGATCTCTTCCGAGCGCATGGCAGGGCGCCGCTGTTCGTCATCGACGACTCGGACCACTGGCTTCGCATCCCCGAGCTGGACCGATCGCCGCTTGCCAATGCCTTCTTCAATCAGAACGTCAGAACCTTGGCCACCGAGCTGGCGTGCGGCTTTGTGATCGCGGTGCACGACGACTACCTGGGCTATCCCGGTTACATCGAGACCGAGAGCCTCTTTTCGACGGTCATCCATGTCCCCTGGTTCGAAACCGGACACGCCGCCGGCCCCATCGGCGAGATTCTCCAGCACCGGATGGATGTCCACGAAGTTGCTGCCTCCGTGGAGGAGGTCTTCGATGCGGAGGCGGTCACCGGGCTCGAATGGCACTACTTCACCGGGGCTGCCGGCAGCCTCCGGGACGTTCTACAGGTTGCGGACCGTTCGGTGCAACACGCGTGCTCGGACGCGGAACCGAGGGTTACGAAGCAGTTGGTGATCCAGGCGCTGACCGAGTTCCGCTGATGCATCCGGGACCCGCCACTGGTCATGCCGGGCGGCGGGGACCGCCCTGTTCGGGCCCGGGGTCCTGCTGGGTCTCGTCCGGTTTGTCCCTGTCTTCGTCGTCTTCGGGGGTCCGCGCCCCCGGGCCAATTGCAGAGGCGAGCACGCCCGAATTGGGGAGCGCGACGGGACCGGCTTTGGTGGCCAGGTTCACGTAGAACAGCCCCATGTCGGTGACCACACCCTCGTACTCCCCGCCGAGGGGGCCGGAGCGCATCACGAGGTAGTCGCCGAGCTTGAACGGCCGCACCACCAGGAGCACGATGCCGGCGAAGAAGTTGCCCACCGTTTGCTGCGCGGCGATGCCGATGACGACGCCGGTGACTGCGCCTCCCAGCAGCAGTCCTCGTATGCGCAGCCCTATGACGCTGAAGGCCATGAGCGCAATCACCGAGTAGCCGATCAGCTGGACGAAGAAGGTCAACGGGGTTCCCCGCTTTTCACCCAGGCTGTCTTCGGCCGATCGCACGGCGTTGGCGATCGCGCGTATCGCGATGACTCCTGAAACCACGATTACCGCCGCAATGCCGAAAGAAGCGAGAGAGCGGTTGGCGATCTCGAGGGTGCTCGCGGCCACCAGCCCCGCAAGGGCCACCACGATGCCGGCAACCGCCCTCTTGAGGTGGGGGCGCGCCGCCTGGGCGACGTCGAAGGCCTGCTCTTTCATCGTCCGAGGCTAACGCGGCGCGCCGGGTGCCCGAGAAGCCGGCCCCCGGACGCTCCTCTCCGCACTAACTAGGTCTTCTTGACGGCGCCTGTGGAATCGGGTTCCGAGGGCGGGCGGTTCGTTGCCTCGACCAGGACCTCCTGCACACGCCGGCGCTGCATCCGGCGCACCCTGAAGCTCCAACCGTCGTGCTCCACCAGGTCACGGCGCTTGGGGATTCGGCCGAGGCGAACCATGAGCCACCCCGCCACAGTCTCGTACTCGCCCTCGGGGAGATCGATGCCCAGGTAGGCGGCCACCTCGTCGATGCGGATGTTCCCGGGGATGATGTGGCGGTTCTCACTCAGGGTCTGGATCCCGACCTCGCTGGCGTCGTGCTCGTCGCGTATCTCGCCGACCAGCTCCTCGAGCAGATCCTCTAGCGTTACGACACCGGCGGTCCCTCCGTGCTCGTCGACCACCAAGGCAAAATGTGTGCGCTCTCGGCGCATATCGAGCAGGACCGGGTGCAGTTTTCGCGATTCGGGCACCACGATCATCCGCCTTATGACCTGCCGGGATATGGGCCGCTCCCTTTCTTCCTGATCGACCCTCAAGAGGTCTTTGATATGGAGGAACCCGAAGACCTGGTCGAGATCGCCTCCGTAGACCGGAAGCCTCGAATGCCCGGTGTCGAGGACCACTTCCTCGACATCGGCAGGGGAGGCCATCGCCGGGATGGCGACGACCTCGGTGCGCGGGATCATGACCGCGGCAGCGTCTTTGGCACCGAAGTTGATCGCTCCGGAAAGGAGCCGGTGCTCGAAGTCCCTTATGAGGCCTTCCTCGGCCGACTCGTTGATCATCGCTCCGATCTCGCCTGCGGTGTGCACATCGGCCCGGTCATCGGTGGGCTCGACCCCCAAGGCACGGGTTCCGGCATTCCCCATTGCATTGAATATGGCGATGAACGGCCTGAAGATGTTGGCGTAGAGCCGGAAGGGAATGGCTATCAACAGCGCGGCTCGCTCTGGATCGGCGATGGCTATGTTCTTGGGGGCCATCTCGCTGATGACCATATGCAGAAATGTGATGATGATCAGCGCCACCACGAAGGAAACCGAATGGGCGATTGTGTCGGGGACGTCGGTCACAGATTCGAGTGCCGACTCCAGCAGGTGAGCGACCGCAGGCTCCGCCACCCAGCCAAGGCCGAGCGAAGCCATGGTGATCCCAAGCTGCGCCGCCGAGAGCATGAAGGAGAGCTCGCGCGTGGATTTGAGCGCGGTTACCGCCAGGGCGTTGCCTTCCTGCGCCCGTTGCTCCAGCTTGGAGGGCCGGCCGGCAATGACTGCGAACTCCCCTGCGACGAAGAAGCCGTTGGCCAGAAGCAGAGCGATGGCGGCCGCTATGGCGATGGCAGTCACGTGACCTCCTCCACCTTGCGTGCGGCGGGCGCGGCCACGAGCACGGTGTCGATTCTGCGGTTGTCCATCGACACAACCTTGAACTCCCAATCCCCGAAGTTGGTTTGGTCACCCGGTTCGGGGATGCGTTCGAAGCGGCTGAGGAGAAAGCCGGCGAGCGTGTCGTAGTCTCCTTCGGGAAGGGCCAGCTTGGTCACATCCTGCAGGTCGTCCCGGTGCAGCATTCCCGAAACCAGGTAGACACCCGCGGGCGGCCTGGTGAGCTCGAGGGACGCAGAAGGGTCGTACTCGTCTTCTATGTCCCCGACGATCTCCTCGAGAAGGTCTTCTATCGTCAGGATGCCCGACGTTCCCCCGTATTCATCTAGAACGATGGCGAGGTGCTTTCTCTCGCGCCGCATCTGCGCCAAGAGCGAACCGAGCTTCCGGGATTCGGGCACCAGCAGCGGATCTTGCATCACCTCTGTGACCAGGGCCGAGGTCCGCCCGTCGTATGGGATTCGGTAAATGTCCTTGATGTGAGCCAGGCCGATGATGTCGTCCAGGTTGTCTCTGTAGACCGGAAACCTGGAGTGTCCGGTGTCAACGGCCACCGACACGAGGTCGGCCACCGACGAATCATGCGTCAGGGCCGCCACAGAGACGCGCGGGACCAGTGCGTCACCTGCGGTCTTCTCCCAGAAGGAGATCGACCGTGCCAGCAGAGCCGCCTCCTCTTCCGGGAGCTCGCCTTCCTGGCGCGAGGACTGAATGAGCAATTCGAGCTCTTCGAGCGACCGGACCGAGCTCAGCTCGTCGCGCGGCTCGATGCCGAGGGCGCGAACGAGAGCGTTGGCCGAGGCATTCAGGAGCAGGATCAGCGGTTTGGCGAGAAGATTGAGCAGGCGCAGGGGCGCCACGATTGCGAGGCCGATCTGGAGGGGTCTGGCCACGGCGAGGTTCTTGGGTATCAGCTCGCCGAGCACCATCTGGATCGCCGTGGCCAGCACCAGGGCAAGGGCGACCGACAGCCCCAGGGCCGAGCTCGCCGGCAGCCCCAGCCCCTCCAGCAGGGGGGCCATGGCCTCGCCGATCGTGGGCTCGACGATGAAGCCGACCAGCAAGGATGTGATCGTGATGCCGAGCTGGCAGCCGGACAGCTCGAAGGAGAGCTCCTTGAGCGCATTGGACAGCGAGCGCGCCCCGCGATGACCTTCCTCCGCCAGCCGCTCGACCTTGTTGCGATCTGAGGCGACAAGCGCGAACTCAGCCGCTACGAAGAAGGCGGTGGCAAGAGTGAGCAGAAGGATCGCCGCAAGGCCGATCGCGACGTCTATCGCCCCCACCTCCCCAGGAGGCAGGAGAGGTCCGGGCGCCTCCACCCGGGAGCAGAACTCATGGCGTCTATCATGCCTCCTATGGCCGAAATAACGCTGGACACGATCGTCAATCTGTGCAAGCGCAGGGGTCTCGTGTTTCCTTCCAGCGAGATCTACGGCGGCCTCCGTTCGGCATGGGACTGGGGACCCTTGGGGGTCGAGCTCAAGCGGAACGTCAAGGCGCAGTGGTGGCGGTCGATGGTCGATCTAAGGGGCGACGTGGTCGGGCTCGAGAGCTCCATCCTGATGGCGCCTTCGGTGTGGGAGGCCTCGGGTCACGTCGCCACCTTCACCGACCCGTTGGTCGAATGCACCGCCTGTCACCACCGTTACCGGGCCGACCACATCGACCTCGGCCGCGCCTGCCCCAACTGTGGCCGGGGGCCCGTCTGGACCGAGCCCAGAAACTTCAACCTGATGTTCAAGACCTTCATGGGGCCGGTCGAGGACTCTGCAAGTGCCGCCTACCTACGCCCCGAGACCGCCCAGGGCATGTTCGTAGACTTCGCCACCGTCCAGCAGACGTCGCGCAAGAAGATCCCGTTCGGGATAGCGCAGCAGGGCAAGTCGTTCCGTAACGAGATCACCCCCCACAACTTCGTCTTCCGGACGCGCGAGTTCGAGCAGATGGAGATGGAGTTCTTCGTCAAGCCGGGTACGGATGAGGCCTGGCACGATTACTGGGTCAACCAGCGCATGAGCTGGTATTCGGATCTTGGCATTCGCACCGAGAGGCTCCGTCTGCGCGAGCACGAAGCGGACGAGCTGTCCCACTACGCAAAGCGCACACTCGACATCGAGTACGACTTCCCGGGCATGGGGTGGTCCGAGCTCGAAGGGATAGCCAACCGGACCGACTTCGATCTCAAGGCACACTCGACCCATTCGGGGCAGGACCTTTCCTATTACGACCAGGAGACCGACGAGCGCTACGTTCCCTACGTCATCGAGCCGGCGGCGGGAGTCGAACGCCCCACATTCGCGTTCATGATCGATGCCTACAGGGAAGAGGAGGCGCCCGCCGCCTCGGGAAAGATGGAGCGCCGGGTGGTGCTCGCCCTCGACAAGCGGCTTGCGCCGACCAAGGTCGCGGTCCTTCCACTCTCCAAGCACGCCGATCTCGGCCCCGTCGCCGAGCACCTCGCCGATGACGTGCGGCCGCACTGGATAACCGACTTCGACGTCACGGGCTCGATCGGAAAGAGATACCGCCGGCAGGACGAGGTCGGCACCCCCTACTGCGTCACGGTCGACTTCGACACACTGACCGACAATCAGGTGACGGTGCGCGACCGCGATTCGATGGACCAGGAGCGCATCCCGATGCAGGGATTGATCGAGTATCTGCGCAAGAGGTTCGAGCCATGAAGCTCACCGGCACGGTCACGGTTCACGGCGGCGAGCCTGCGAAGAGCGCCGTGGTCGAGGTCCTCAACCCCTCAGGAGATGTCCTCGACCAGGTTCAGGTCGATCACGGGGGGCGTTATCTGTACCACCTCAGGTCGGGACTGTGGACGCTGAGGGTATGGGATGCGCACGGTCACAGAGGAAGGGCCGAGGTGCAGCTCGGCGACACAGACAAGGTCTTCGATCTCGATCTTGACGAGGAATGAAAGGGGTCACACACGGTGACTACTACGAAATGGGTCTATGACTTTTCCGAAGGGGACGCCTCCCAGAAGAACCTGCTGGGAGGAAAGGGCGCCAATCTGGCCGAAATGACCACCCTCGGGTTGCCGGTGCCCCCCGGGTTCACCATCACCACCGAAGCCTGCAACGCCTACCGGAAGGCGGGCCAGAAGTTTCCCGAGGGTCTGTTGGACGAGGCGGCGGAGCACCGCAAGGCGCTGGAAGAGGCCATGGGCCGCGCCATCGGCGATCCCAAGGACCCCCTGCTGGTCTCGGTGCGCTCCGGCGCGCCGTTCTCCATGCCCGGAATGATGGACACGGTGCTGAACGTGGGTCTCAACGATGACAGCATCCAGGGTCTGATCGCCCAGACCGAATCGGAGCGCTTCGCCTGGGACTCCTACCGGAGGCTGCTGCAGATGTACGGCAAGACCGTCATGGGTGTCGAGGGCGATCTTTTCGAAGAGGCGATCGAGGCCGCCAAGGAAAAGAAGGGCGTGTCCAACGACCTCGAGCTCGACACCGACGACCTCAAGGATCTGGTCGGCAGCTTCAAGCAGATCGTGGCCAAGGAGGCCGGCCGGGACTTTCCGCAGGATCCGACCGAGCAGCTGCACCTGTCGATCGAGGCCGTGTTCAGATCGTGGGACAATCGGCGCGCCAGGGACTACCGGAGGCGCAACAAGATCTCCGACGACCTCGGGACCGCGGTCAACGTCCAGTCGATGGTCTTCGGCAACAAGGGCGAGGACTCCGGGACCGGCGTAGCGTTCACGCGCGACCCTTCGAGCGGCGAGAAAAAGCCCTACGGGGACTATCTCGTGGACGCCCAGGGCGAAGACGTCGTTGCCGGGATCCGCAACACGCTCAAGCTCGAGGACATGGGAGAGGTGCAGCCCGAGGCCTGGGACGAGCTGCAAGGTCACATGGGGACACTCGAACGCCACTTCAAGGACATGTGCGACATCGAGTTCACCGTCGAGCAGGGAAAGTTGTGGTTGCTCCAGACCCGTACGGGAAAGCGCACCGCCCTCGCCGAGTGGGCCATCGCCTACGACATGGTCGAGGAGGGTCTTATCGATGATGTGAAGGCGGTGCGTGATCGTCTGACGGCAGACAAGCTCGATGAGCTCTTCAAGCCACGAATCAAAGCCGAGCTGAAGGACTCGACGGAGCCGGTCGCGACGGGCCTGAATGCGTCTCCGGGGGCAGCCGTCGGCCGGGTGGTGTTCACCGCAGACGACGCGTCGACGTGGGCCGCGGACGGCGAGCCGGTGATCCTCGTGCGGCGCGAGACGACCCCGGACGACTACCACGGCATGATCGCGGCCCAGGGAATCCTCACCTCAGCCGGCGGCACCAACTCGCATGCGGCGGTCGTGGCGCGCGGCGAAGGCATCCCGGCGGTGTGTGGCGCCGATTCGATCCGGATCGACCGCAAGGCCAAACAGTTCAAAGTGAAAGAAAAGACTGTGGCGGAGGGCGACTGGATCGCAATCGACGGCACCGATGGAACCATCTATGCGGACAAGCTCGAAACTGAGCCTTCCGAGCTTGAGAGCGCGATAACCGGCGATGAGGCCGGGCGCAGGAGCGTCCTGTGGCAGGCCTACGAGCGGTTCATGTCGCTCGCCGACGAGAGCCGGCGGCTCAAGGTGCGCGCTAACGCGGACACTCCCGACCAATCGACCAACGCCCGAATACGCGGTGCCCAGGGTATCGGCCTGTGCCGTACCGAGCACATGTTCCTGGGTGAGGAGCGCGTCCGGGCGGTCAGGAAGATGATCTTCGCCGACACCGAAGAAGAGGAGAACGAGGCCTACGACGCCCTCCTGCCCCTGCAGCGGGGGGACTTCGTCGGGATCTTCGAGGCAATGGACGGGTTGCCGGTGACGGTGAGGCTGCTCGATCCGCCCCTGCACGAGTTCCTGCCGAACCACGTCGATCTCGCCATTGAAGTCGCATTGGCCGAAGAGCGAAGCGACGCTGAGGTCAAGCTGCGCGACGAGACCATCTCGCTCGATGCAGCCCACACGATGCTGCGGAAGGTGGAAGAGCTGCAGGAGGCGAACCCGATGCTGGGGTTACGGGGTGTGCGCCTGGGGATACTCAAGCCGGGACTGTACGCGATGCAGACGCGGGCCATCATCGAGGCGGCCTGCGAGGTCGCGAAGAACGGCGGTGACCCCAAACCAGAGATCATGATCCCGCTCGCTGCCACAGCCGAGGAGCTGCGGCAAATGCGCGAGGAGCTCGATCCGGTGGCCAAGGAGGTCATCGACGCAGCCGGGGTCGATATGCACGTCGAGTTCGGGACCATGATCGAGCTGCCTCGCGCCGCGGTCACCGCAGGTGACATTGCCGAGCATGCCGACTTCTTTTCCTATGGCACGAACGACCTAACGCAGACCGCGTTCGGATTTTCCCGCGATGACATCGGCAAGTTCCTGGCGATGTACGAAGAGCGCAAGCTGGTTCCGGCCAACCCGTTCGTAACGATCGACCGGCCCGGAGTCGGGCGCTTGATGGAGATAGCGTCGGCCGAAGGCAAGGAGGCAAACCCTGCCATCCACCTCGGGATTTGCGGAGAGCATGGCGGCGACCCCGATTCGGTGACCTTCTGCGAAGAGCTAGGGCTCGAGTACGTGTCGTGCTCGCCGTTCAGGGTGCCGGTGGCGCGACTGGCGGCGGCCCAGGCGGTCCTCGGAAAGGCGGAGTCCAGCTCCAAATAGCCGTGTGGTGCGGGCCACTCGTTTCCTCAGTTCCCCCGGCTTTCGGCTAGCGTCGGATTGTGGACGCCAGCTACCGGGAACGCACCGAGAGGCTCGAGCTCGAGATGTTGTCAGAGAGGGCCCAGCCGGTGTCCCGCTCGGGCGGGCGGGTCGTGGCCGAGCCCGAAGACGACATCAGAACCGCGTACCAACGAGATCGAGATCGCGTCGTCCACAGCAAGGCGTTCAGACGTCTTGCCCACAAGACGCAGGTCTTCTTGGCGCCGGAGGGCGACCACTACAGGGTGCGTCTGACCCACACCCTCGAGGTGACACAGGTGGCGCGGACGATCGCTCGCGCCCTGAGGTTGAACGAGGACCTGGTGGAGGCGATCTGTCTCGGTCACGATCTCGGACATACGCCGTTCGGCCACCAGGGAGAAGAGGTCGTGGCCCGGTTCCATCCCGGCTTTCGGCACAATCTTCAATCGGTCCGGATCGTCGAGGTGCTCGAGCGCCTGAATCTCACCTCGGAGGTGAGAGACGGCATCGCCAACCACACCTGGTCGATGCCGATGCCGGATTCACTCGAGGGACAGATCGCCCGATATGCAGACCGGATTGCCTACATCAACCACGACATCGACGATGCAATCAGGGCGGGAATACTCGCCGAGGGGGAGCTGCCCGAGGCGGCCATCGAGGTGCTCGGCGATTCGCACTCTCGTCGCATACACACGATGGTGGCGGATCTCGTCGACGCATCTGCTGAAGGTGACGCCATTTCCATGAGCACAGAGGTGTTCGATGCCATGGGGATCACGCGGGACTTCTTGTTCGAGCGGGTGTACCTGGGCCGGGGCGGACCGCCGACCCCGGAAGCGGTTGAGCTTATCGTGCAAGGACTGCTTGAACACTTCGAGCAGAACGGCGCGCCGAACCACGAAGGTTTCGCGCCTTCGCCGGCGGGGGCTCCAGGTGACATCGACGAACGCGTGCGAGCGGTAGATTACGTGGCAGGGATGACCGACCGCTTTGCTTTGAGAGTATTCGAGTCGGTAGTGGGCGAGCTCCCTCCTGGTGTGGGCGTTCTAGGATGATCGGTCCTTTTTCACCCGCCTTCGGGTTTCTGAGGTAAGCGGGGCAACAGTGGCAAGAATCAGAGAAGAAGACATCGATGCGCTCCGGGACAGCGCGCACATAGTCGATGTCGTGGGCGCGTATACTCCGTTGAAACGCTCCGGGGGGCAGACCTTCAAAGGGCTATGTCCTTTCCATACCGAAAAGACGCCCTCGTTCACGGTCGACGCCGCCAAGGGTCTGTGGCACTGCTTTGGTTGTGGGCGCGGCGGCAACGTCTATCACTTCGTTCAAGAAGTAGAGAGCCTGCCCTTTCCCGAAGCGGTCGAATGGCTGGCGCGCAAGAACGGATTCGACTTGCGGTACGAAGAGTCGCGGCCGGGAGAGCAGAGAACCCAGGGGCTCAAGGCCCGTTTGTTGGAGGCGAATGCAGCAGCCGCCGATTTCTTCCAACGGGCATTGCTCACATCACCGGACGCGGGCCCGGCGCGCAGCTATCTCGAAGGACGCGGGTTCGGCGCTGAGGTAGCGCGGCGGTGGCAACTGGGGTGGGCGCCGGGGCGGGACGCTCTCTGCAAGGAACTGTTGGCCCACAGCTTTTCCACAGATGAGATCACCCGGGCGGACCTGGGCCGAAAGAGCGAGCGCGACGGGAGTCTCTACGACACCTTTAGGGGCCGCATTGTTTTTCCAACCAAGAGCCTGCAGGGCGACGTCGTCGGCTTCGGGGCGCGCGCAATGGGCGATGCCCAGCCGAAGTACTTGAACACCTCCGAGACTCCGGTTTTCGCGAAGTCCCGTCTGATGTACGGGCTCGATCGCGCCAAATCAGGCATCTCCCGCGGTGTTGGGATAGTCGTGGAGGGGTACACCGATGTCATAGCGCTGCACGAGGCGGGCATCACCGAAGCGGTCGCCACGAACGGCGTGGCGCTGGGGGAGTCGCATTTTGAGCTGCTCAAGAAGTTCACCGATCGCATCGTGTTGATGTTCGACGCGGACGAGGCGGGCAAAGGCGCAACCGACCGGAGCTTCGGGATTCATCAGCGGATCGGCCTCGAAGTTCTGGTTGCCCCCCTTCCTGCGGGCCATGACCCGGCGGACGTCGTGGCCGAGGACGGCGCGGAAGGTATCCGAAAGGTGATGCAGGGGGCCGAGCCTCTGTTGCAGCACAAGCTCGAGCAAACCATCGAAAAAGTGACGCTCGATACCCCCGAAGCGCGCTCCAGGGCGGTCCGGGAGGCTGCGAAAGTGCTAGTCTGGCAACCCGATGTAATCGCTCGACACGAATATGCATTCATGGCGGCACGGATGATCGGAGTGGACCCGGACTCAGTTCAAAGGGCGGTAAGCGAGCAACTCGGAGCCACCTGGGAGCGGACCGATGCGATCGAACGTGATCGCGACCGCCGCCTCCCCGGACATGTGAAGGTAGAATTGGAGGCGTTGCAAATTTTGACCACTCGCACTCAAGAATCGAGTGCCGGCATGCCCAAGTTGTCCGAGAAGAGCTTCACCTCTCCGGCTCGAAGGGAGCTCTTTCGCAACCTCTCTCCGGGCGCATTCAGCAGCATGGCCAGCGCCGCCGAGCAGCTTTCGCCGGATGCCTTGTCGCTCTACACCGAGCTGACGGTCGGCGCAGAGCAACCAGGCGGAGATGTGCGGCCCTCGGAGGTATTCGCTCGTTTGCACATCTTTCAGCTCGAGCGCGAGATAAAGCGCCGCCGGGCGACGCTCCAGGACGTCAACCCGCTCAACGACCCAGCCAAACACGACGATCTATTTACCGAGCTGGTCGGCCTCGAGGCCGAACGGCGAGACTTACTACGTACTCTCCGGGGGGATGAAGCATGACGGAGCCGGGGTTCACGAAGTCGCCGGTAGGTTTGGAACCTGACACTCGGACCGGCGCTACGCTTACGGAGATCGCACCCGACCGTATCGAAGTGGAAACAATTCTGCGAAACGCGCGCGCTGAGGGATCGATAACCGGCGCCGATCTTGCAGAGAAGTTGTCTGTGCTCGACCTTACCCCTGATGCCACCGACCTCATCTATCAACGCCTTATCGACATGGGCGTCGATATTGTCGAAGAGGAGGGGATCGTCGAAGAGGAAGAGGAACCGGCCGATCCGGCGGAGACGTCCTCCGATGTTGACGAGGGACGCGCAAAGGCGCGCCGAGAGGTCGAGCTTGCGCTCAAGGCGCCGAGCAACGATCCGGTGCGGATGTACCTCAAAGAGATCGGAAGGGTCCCTCTTCTTACGGCTCAGGAAGAGGTTTCTCTGGCCAAGAGATATGAGGCCGGGATGCTTGCGACTGAGCGGTTGGCATCGGAAGGCGACCGCTTGCCCCGCGCCAAGATCGCCGAGCTCATGGTGGTTCAACATGACGGGACACTCGCCAAGCGTCACCTGGTTGAGGCGAACCTGCGTTTGGTCGTTTCGATCGCGAAACGTTACGTAGGGCGAGGCATGGCCTTCTTGGACTTGATCCAGGAAGGCAACATGGGGCTGATAAGGGCGGTAGAGAAGTTCGACTACGACAAGGGATTCAAGTTCTCGACCTATGCGACTTGGTGGATTCGTCAAGCGATAACACGCGCCATCGCGGATCAGGCGCGTACGATTCGAATCCCGGTTCACATGGTCGAGACCATCAACAAGCTGTTGCGCATCCAGAGGCAGTTGCTCCAGGACCTGGGTCGCGAACCCACCACTGAGGAAATCGGCAAGCAGATGGAGCTCTCTTCCGAGAAGGTGCGGGAGATCCAGAAGATCTCTCAGGAGCCGGTATCACTAGAGACTCCGATAGGCGAAGAAGAAGACTCGCACCTGGGTGACTTCATCGAAGACTCAGAGGCTGTCGTTCCGCTGGAGCGTGCATCATTCCGTCTGCTGCAGGAACAGCTCGAGTCGGTGCTTCATACGCTTGCCGACCGTGAGAAGGACGTCATCCGTCTAAGGTTTGGATTGGTCGACGGTCAGCCCCGCACGCTCGAAGAGGTCGGCAAGAAGTTCGGTGTTACACGCGAGCGCATCCGGCAGATCGAATCGAAGACGCTTTCGAAGCTCCGGCATCCCTCGAGGAGCCAGAAGCTCCGGGACTACCTCGAGTAGAGATGAGTTGAGCCGGCGAGGCGCCGGCTCACTCTGGATCCTATGCGGGCTTGTGCCACCCGCCTCGTGCTCAGATGGTGGGAGGGGGCGCCACCGACAGCGTTCCGTCGCTTTGGTTGCTGCTGTTGCGCCGCTGGCTCACTGAGGAGCCGACCTTTTCGCGGCCTTCCTTGGCCTTCTCGCGCGCCTGCACGAAGCCTGTGCCGACCGTGCCCTTCGCCTTGCCGGTGGCCTCTTTGACTTTGGGGGACTGGAGCATGTTCTCGTACAGCCGCATCAGCTGGTCGTAGCGCTCGGTGCCGGCCTTGGCGCCAAGCACGTACCCGGCCCCGAGTCCGATGAATAGTCCAACGCGACCTCTCATGGCGGTCTCCTCCTGGGTAAGGCGGCAGTGATTGAGCTTCCATGGTATGCCCCAGAAAGAAAGCCGCCAACCCACCAGGGGGGTCCCGGACTCCGGAGCCGGCGCCGGCGCGTCCCCGGGGATCCCCGCCCCTCACAGTTGGCCCCCTGCCCTTAGGATGTGACCGTCGTTCCGGGGTAGCTCAATCGGCAGAGCGTCCGGCTGTTAACCGGTAGGTTGCGGGTTCGAGTCCCGCCCCCGGAGCTTTGTGATGTCGCGGGGCATCGTGGACGGGTGTCGCGGGGCATAGTGGACACCTTCACCCTAGGTCCCGGGGCTGATAGTCCCTGCTCGGATCGAGCTCGAAGTCCCTCAGCAGCACCCCGTCTGGGTCGATGATCCGGATGTGTCGTCCGGCGACGAGCAAGACGATGCGGGCACCTCCACGGCTAGGGGGGTCCACTATGGCCCGCGACATGTTCGTTCAGCCGTGTCCACTATCCGGTGGAATCACACTCCGCCCCCGGTGAAACCAGGCACCGCCCCCGGAGCTCCCGCAACTCCGTCCAGCGCAGCAACTCGGGCACCCCTGCCCAAAAAATCCGGTGCCGGGTAACCCGGGTTTCCCGGAGCCACTAGGCTTAGATGGCTCCGAAGCCGAGTGGGGGCCGTAGCTCAGTTGGTCAGAGCGGCGGACTCATAATCCGTTGGTCGCTGGTTCGAGTCCAGCCGGCCCCACGAATGCAAATGTCCACGTAATGTGAAAATCTGGCACCTCTGTCCCACATCGGCTCCGGCACCTCTGTCCCACTGCTCGACCCGGCTTCGGCTCCTGGGCGACAGTGGCTCCGGCACCTGCGTCCCACCAATTCCACCACTTCAGACCCCGACGCGGTCATCACTTGTGCTCACCCGAGCCAAGGAGGATCTCGACAGTAATGGGTCGAGCCTCCTGGCGACAAGCGCGTCGAAAGTGGGCGTT
>Ga0136620_10000021_pt1 | contig 58792 bp, 72 predicted proteins | sample AntDrymUQ4162106_2_FD_104806 | JGI IMG/M metagenome (GOLD analysis project Ga0136620, IMG submission 104806) | Polar desert sand microbial communities from Dry Valleys, Antarctica - metaG UQ416 (21.06) | ecosystem: Environmental > Terrestrial > Soil > Desert | place: Antarctica: Dry Valley... | reverse complement strand
GGTGTCGACTCGTACGTTCTCGTCGTCGGGAGTCGGATCACCGGCCCGGTAACGGGTCATCGAGGCGATCACCTCCTCACGAAAGAAACGAAACTGTTGACCCCAACGCAACGCCTCCAACTCACCACGATGCACCTTGTCGCGGACATCGCCGATAGTGCAATGCATCATCTCGGCGACATGGGCAGTAGTGAGGATGGGCGGGTAGAGGCGACGCAACTCGTCGGCGGGGTCGGCTGTGCTCACAGCTATCGATCGTACCCAACGATGTACCGGCGGGAAATAGCCTCGCATCGTCGCATCGGACGCTAGAGAGATCGGAATAACTACGTGCGCCTATCGGGCGCCTATCGCATCAAGAACCCAGCCGGCACGAACCCAATCCGTGACGAGACTCACCAGCAACAAAACCCCTGATAGGTGCGCATTTCCGATGACAAAGCGGTACTGCGCGGGACCCAGCAGAACTGTCGATAAATGACTGGGGGTCAAGAGGACGCCAGTTCAAATCTGGCCAGCCCGACCACCAACCAAACCTTAGGTTCGCGTGGTTGCATAGCCACCAAAATCGCCTTCAGAACAGTCGCAGTCGGTCAGGGGCGGATCAACTCCACGTGCCGACCAGTTGCGGCGACGAGGTACTCGAAGTCATCGCGGTCCAGCGTTACGATCTCGTCCCCGTCTGCGGCGAGAAGGACGACCGCAGCATCGATGACGTCGGACAAGCCTGTGGTGCCAAGCAACTCGCCGGAGGCCCGGCCGAGTGCGCGGTCAAGCGGGCGGACATCGACCCCCTGAAGCGCATGTGCCAACCGTGCCTGCCGTGGGCCGCCGCGCCACACCTGTCCCAGCGCGCCCCCGTGGGTTACCGGAATCTCGCCGGCGAGCTCGGATGCCTTGAGGCGAACCCACATCGCTCGCTCGTTTCGTTCGAGGGCGATCAGGGCGCCGCTGTCGAGCACGAGCGTCACGCGGGGGGCCTCGTCTTGTTTCGCGATCGTGCTTTCGTCGTTCGGCCCCTGACAACAACCGCGTGCTGTCGATCCGCCCGCTGTTGAGCTGCGATCTCGCCGGCGGTGATCTCGCCGAACTCCCTTTCGTAGTCCGCTATCGCCGCCCGCAGATGAGCCAGCTGTTGGTCTCGGTGCATCTTCTCTTCCAACGCACCGTTCACCCAGCCGCTGAGTGAGTCCGCTTTGCCCTCGGCCACGGCGCGGTTTCCGGCTTCGACAAGTTCGGGATCGACGGTCACGGTGAGACGCCGCTTCGATGGAGTCATACTTCGATGCTAACAGCAGTAGTACTCCGTGCACCTCGCATCTCGCCAGCCCGACCACCAATCAAACCTTAGGTTCGCGTGGTTCCATAGCCACCAAAATCACCTACAGAACACGCCGATCACAACGGAGTCGCCGCTGGCAAGCTCGATGACTGTGGCTTCGACATCCGGCGTGTGCTTAACCATGACCTACAACGATGCGTCCAGTCTGAGGTGGGATCTGGCAGGAGGCGAGGGTGAGTGCCAAGCGGACGGATCGGAGAGCTGAACGACTTGCGTTCAAAGAGGAATGGTGCCACCTCCTCGTGTCTACGGAATGCCGAACCGGTATCTGAGGGCTGCAACATCGGCAATGTCTTTCGCCTTCAGTTGGTAGCCGAAATGCGAGCGGATCTGGTATTCGGCCGACCGGCAGCGAACCTCACGCCCGCCGATGTACCCGATGCTGGCACGAGCCTCTCTCGGAATGACGTCTACGTTCTGGGCTGGGCCGTAGATGCCGTCGCCGGTGTCGTCCAAGACGATGACATGGAAGTCGATCTCACTGCCGCCCGGTTCCCCCATCACGAAGTTCCACGCTCTGGTGTCGTCACGCGGAATGTCGCCAAAGCCGGCTTCGAGCAGCGCCTCGCGAAGAATCTGCGCCTCCGTTTCGGAGACAACGATGTCGTTGTCCGCGTGCGGACGGGTCTGCTCGTCGAGTAGCGCATCGACGCCCCAACCCCCACCGATCCAAACCGTGATCGATAGGCATCGAAAAGGTCGAGGTACAAGTGAACCCTGGCGACGGTGGCCTCGCGCGTCACCAAGTCAGGTCGCTAGCCGCGTGACGACCCAGGCGATGCCTTGGCCCAGCCTGTAGAGCAAGTAGATCGCGGCGAGGACAATGAAGATTCGGAACCCCCAGGGGCTTGGCAAGTCCGGGGCGGGCTCCTCATCAGGAAGGAACGGATCGGTCATCGCTTGCCGCTTCGAGTGAGGATGCGAAGCGGGGTGCCCTCGAAATCGACCTCCTCTCGGAGGCGGTTCTCGATGAAGCGGAGATAGTCAGAGCCGAGCTCGCCACCGGCGACGAAGAGCACGAAGGTGGGTGGGGCGACCCCGGCCTGGACCGCGTACTGGATCCGTGGCCGGCGTCCTTTGCGAACGGGGGGTGGATGGGCGGCAGCCCAGCGCGAGATCATTCGATTGAGCTCACCAGTGGCGATGCGACGCTGCCGCGCCTCGAGACCCTGCTCGATGAACGCCCCCAAACGTTGTAATCGAGCGCCGGTGAGGGCCGAGCCGCGCATCATTGGCGCCCAGGGCACAAACCCGAGACGGTCCTCGACGCTGCGGGTGGCGTCTTCGCGTTCCTCGAGACTCTGCGCCCGATCCCATTTGTTCAGCAAGATGGTGATGGAAACCCCCGCCTCGACCGCTTCATCGATGATTCGTTGATCCTGCTGAGTGACGCCCTCGATCCCATCGATCAAAACCACCGCAGCGTCGGCTTCGGCCAGCGACCGGCGGGCGCGATCGACGGCGTAAAAGTCGGCCGACTCGGTGATCTGTGGGCGCCGGCGAATCCCAGCGGTGTCGACAATCACGAACCGAGTCCCGTCGATCTCCGCCTCAACGTCGATGGGGTCACGGGTAGTGCCCGGGGTCGGAGAGACGATCACCCGCTCCTCCCCCACGAGCCGATTAAGCAAGGTCGACTTGCCGACATTAGGTCGCCCAATCAACGCCAGCCGCGGCAAGTCGTCCTTCGCGGGCACCGATTCGTCGGGCGGCAGGAGCTTGACCAAGCGGTCGAGGAGCTCGCCCATTCCCCGGCCGTGCAACGCCGAGACACCCATCGGCTCGCCGAGGCCGACCGCCCACAGGTCGGCCAACGCTTGTTCGTGGCTTCGGTCGTCGATCTTGTTGGCCGCGAGGATGACGGGTACGTCGGCCCTGCGCAGCAGGTTGACCACCCCTTCATCATCCTCGGTGATGCCGACCCGCGCGTCGATCACGAGGAGGACGAGATCGGCGCCACTCAAGGCAATCTCGGCTTGGGCCTTGATCGACTCGCTGACCGCCTCGGCGGGATCGCGTTCCCAGCCACCAGTGTCCACCAGCGCAAAACTGCGGCCGTTCCAGTCTGCTTCGAAGTTGCGACGATCACGGGTCACACCCGGCCGCTCCTCAACCACTGCTTGCCGTCCCCCGACGATCCGGTTCACGAGGCTCGACTTCCCAACGTTGGGGCGGCCAACGACTGCCACGATCGGAAGCCGGCCGCTCATCTCCCGGCGATAAGTGAAAGCGCCTCGGTCGCAGTCCACTCTCGATCACGTTCGAGGGGTCCGGCGCCAGCCTCGACGGCGGTGAAACCAGCCTCGACCAAATGCTGCAAAGTGGTAACGAAGGAACGGAGCTGAGGAGGGAGGGGGAAGTATTCTTCTTCGTCGGTGACCGCGAGCAGTTCGAAGCCTTTAGCCGGGTTCAAGCGATCGATGACCTCGGTGACCAGATGGTCGGGGGCAGATGCACCGGCGGTGAGACCGACCACACTCACCTCCAGAAGCCACGCCTCTTCGATGTCTGACGCACGGTCGATGCGGTGGGCGTCCACGCCGTGCTCGCGCGCTACCCGCACCAAGGCCTGAGTGTTGGAGGAATTCTCCGACCCGACGACCAGGATCAGCTCACATTCCTTGGCAAGCGCCTGCACCGCCTCCTGGCGATTGGTGGTGGCGTAGCAAAGGTCGCTCTTGCGCGAGGTGACGAGGTCTGGGAACCGAGCTGAGGCCCGGTCGAGCACTTCCTGCCATTCATAGGTTCCGAGCGTGGTCTGCGCCAAGAGTGCGACCTTGGCTGGATCTGCGGCGTGAAAACGATCGAGTCCGTCGTCCGGCTCGACGAGGGTCATCTGCTCGGGGGCCTCGGCGAGGGTACCGAGAGCTTCGTCGTGGCCGCGATGGCCGACATAGATGATGTCGAATCCATTGTTGGCCATCCGTTTGACCTCGTGGTGGACTTTGGTGACGAGCGGGCAAACTGCATCAATGACGACTGCCGCTCGATCAGCCGCCGCGGCCACGACTTCGGGAGAAGATCCATGCGCGGAAAGCATGATGGGAGCCCCAATGGGGACATCGCCGATGTCATCGACAAATCGCACCCCGACCCGTTCGAACGCCTTCACCACCCATTCGTTGTGGACGATCTGGTGGTAGCAGTACACCGGCGGCTCGAAAAGGCGGACCATCCAGGTCAACGCCTTGATGGCCATCTCCACGCCAGCGCAAAAGCCCCGCGGCTCGGCCACGACTACTCGGTCGATCATCGCTGAGAACGCTAGACGGGTGGCCGGAAAACCTCGTCGACCGGAAGCATCTGAACGATCCTTGCCACCACCGCCTCAACCCCCAGGTTGGTCGTGTCGAGACGAATGGCATCAGCCGCCGGCCGAGACGGCGAGGCCGCCCGGGACGCGTCAGCGTGATCACGCCGAGCGAGGTCTCCTTCGACTTCTTCCTCGGGCTGGCCGGTCTCCTCGGCGCGACGGCGGACCCGCTCCGATTCGCTGGCCTCCAACCAGATCTTCAGCTCCGCAGCGGGGAAGACCACGGTCCCGATGTCGCGCCCCTCCACCACGACCGGCTGCTTTTGACCAGCCACCCATTGCCGTTGCTGGCGAACGATGACCGCTCGCACCCGTCCGTGAGCAGCCACGGTTGACGCTGCGGCGGTCACCTCCGCTGAGCGAATCTCCTCCGAGACAGCCTCGCCATTGAGCAGCATCAGCCCGTGCTCCTGTCGTAGGCGGAGCAGTTTGACAACCTCGAGCACCTCGTCCTCATCTTCGAGATCGACACCAGCGCGCAGCGCCGCCAGAGTCGCCGCCCGGTAATAGGCGCCGGTGTCGAGATGCAGCCATCCCAACCTTTCGGCAAGTTTGCGGCTGACAGTCGACTTCCCGGCGCCGCCGGGCCCATCGACGGCAATTAGGTTCACAGTTGGTCGAGCACCGAGAAGTAGCGCGGCCAGGTCTTATCCACGACCTCGGGATGGTCGATTGCGATCCCCGGTTGACGCAAACCGACGAGGGCCATGCTCATCGCCATACGGTGATCACCATGGGTATCAATCACTGCCGGCTGCAGTGACGAACCACCCTCGATCAGGAGATCATCGCCTTCGACCCATGCTTTGGCGCCTATGCGCCGAATCTCGGACACAAGGGCAGCCAGGCGATCGCTCTCTTTCAGCCGGAGGTTGCCGACCCGGCGCAGCCGGCTTGTCCCGTCTGCAAATAGACAAGCCACTGCCAGGGCGAGAACCGCGTCAGGTGCCCTTTCCATGTCGACTGAGACCGCGTTCAGCTGAGGAGGCCCCAGCAAATCAAGGCGATGCGGGAAGCGCCGCACCTCACAACCCATCGCGGCGAGAACGGTGAGCAACTCGAGATCAGGCTGAGTCGACCCTGCCGGGATTCCCTCGATTCCGACCACTCCCCCGGTGATGGCGGCCGCCACCAAGGGATAGGCCGCCGCCGAGGCGTCTGCTTCGATCTCGTAGCTCGCTGCGGAATACCCGGTAGGAGCGACTTGGAAAGCTCGGTCGGCGACTTCGACCTCGGCCCCGAACGCAGCCATCACTGCGATGGTCGAGTCGAGATAGGAGGCGGAGGCCGGAGGCGCGGTAAGCACGATTTCAACGGGGCCTTCGGCCATCGGCGCCACCAATAGCAACGCCGACACGAACTGCGAGGACCGCGACGGGTCAACCAGGACGCGACCGCTCGGAAAACCACCCTGGCCCTCCACTACGAAAGGAAGGCCGCCGTTATTGGCCCGGGCGTCGATGCCGACCATTGCCAGCGCCGTCGCCAATTCGGCAAACGGTCTCGCCGGTAGTCGACCCTGGCCGGTGATCTCAACGCGGCCGTTAACCAGTGCGCCCAAGGCGGCGAGAAAACGCGCTGTCGTTCCCGATTGGCGAGCGTCGATCTGGCCGGCCCCAAGCCGGCCCCGCGTGCCGACGACGAGCCAGGGATCATCGTTGTCATCAATTCGCACCCCGAGGGTGGCGAGACCGACACGCATGGCCTCGGTGTCGTCGGCGTCGAGAGGTCCGGCGAGGCGGCTCACTCCCCGAGCGAGAGCCGCGGTCACCAACGCGCGGTTAGTGAAGCTCTTGGAACCGGGAGGACGGACCACCGCTTCGATCGGACGTGTGCGCGGCCGCACCAGGACCGGGGAGGACATCAAGTGAGATTACGGGCGTGCTCTGCGCCCAGACCCGCAGCGGCGTAGAGCGAATGGACTTCGGAATTGGTGAGCCGCCGCCATTGTCCGGCTCGCAGCGAGCGATCGGTGATCGGTCCGATCGCAGTGCGGACGAGCTTGCGAACCGGATGACCGACTGCTTCGAAAAGCCGCCGGACCTCGCGATTGCGACCCTCCCCGAGGACCAACTCGACTTGCGCGCCCGTACGCGATCTGGTGGTCACCCGGGCGCTGCGCACGCGCGCCGTTCCGTCCTCCAGCTCGACTCCCTCCCGAAGTTGGCGCAGAGCCGCGGGCCCTGGTTGGCCCTCCACCTCCGCCAAATAAGTCTTGTGGATTCCGTAGCGGGGATGGGTGACGGCGTTGGTCAAAGTCCCGTCATTGGAGAGGAGGAGAAGGCCTTCAGTGTCGTAGTCGAGGCGGCCCACCGGCACCACCCGCGGCTGGGGAGGGACCAATTCCACCACGGTCGGCCGGCCCTCCGGATCAGAGGCTGAAGAGATCACCCCCAGCGGTTTGTAGAGAAGGTAGGTGACCAGGTCGGGTGAGACTGGAAGCGGCACCCCGTCGACGGCGACAGTCGCCGAGTGCGGGTCGGCCTTATCTCCCAGCCTGGCGACTCGACCATCGATGGTTACCCGTCCCGCCTTGATCAGGTCCTCCGCCGCCCGCCGGGACATCAATCCAGCAGCCGAGATCAGCTTCTGGAGCCGTTCGCTCATCGATTCGGGCCGAAAGTTTCCTCGAGAGCATCCATGACCGAAGCGGGGGGGACATGATCGGCAAGGGGTGGCAGCTCGGCAAGGTCATTGACGCCAAGCTTCTCGAGAAACAACGCCGTCGTGCGATACACGGCAGGATTCCCGGGCGCCGCCAACCGGGCCGCCTCCTCGATGAGCCCCCACCGCTCGAGGGACCTGATGGCGGACTCGGCGTCAACCCCTCGGATGTGGGCAATCTGGCTGCGCGATACCGGTTGCCGGTAGGCGATCACCGCCAGGGTCTCCAACGCCGGCCCCGAAAGACGACGGGCGCTGGCCGTGGCGGTGAATCGCTCGAGATACGGGAAGGCGTCCGGATGGCTGTAGAGGCGCCAACCTCCCCCAGCTTGCCTCACGACCAAACCGGCACGCCGGGCGGCATGCTCGTTGCCAAGCTCGGTCAGCGCGGCTTCGACCTCGCGCCGGGGCAGCTCGAGCACCTCGGACAGCTCTTCGACCGGAACCGGCGCCTCCGCGACAAACAGGATCGCCTCCAGCGCAGCCTTGATGTCCATCAGGCACTCCTCAAGTCGACGATAGGGGCGGCTCGATGCTCGATCCGTATCGGGCCGAGCCATTCGTCCTGGGCCACGCTCAATAGCCCCCAACGAGCAAGTTCGAGCAGCGCCAGGAAGTAGGCCGATACCTCCGAGCGCCGTCGAGCTTCCCCGACAAGCTCATCGAAAGATGCCTGCACGAGCTCGGCCATTCGGCCCTGGATGTCGGCCATCGCTTCCTCGACGGAGGGGAGGTCGAGATCGAGGTGATCGAGGTCGGGTGCGCTTCCGGCCCTGTCCAAGACTCGATTAGCGATGAGACGCAGGGCGTTGCCATCTACCAGAAGGACAAGTTCGCTCGGACGCTTCGGAATCGCCTGGTCAAGACCCCCGGTCCGCGCCAAGAATTGGCTGGATTCGGCGAGCCGGCGTAGGAACACCGCCGCCACGTCTTTGAACGTGACACAGAGCAGCAGCCGGGAGAGAAGACGATCCCGCTCCTCGATCAGGGCCAACTCTTCATCGAGATCGACCGTTTTCGGCGCCGGAAGAAGATGATGGGCCTTCAACTCGATGAGGGTGGCCGCGATCAGGATGAATTCGCTAGTGACTTCGAGGTCGAGATCGGCCATCTCGTCGAGACAGAGCAGGTACTCCTCAACCAAGGCAGTCAGGCTGACCTCGGTGATGTTGACCTGATGGCGAGTGATCAGCTGGAGGAGCAGGTCGAGGGGACCGGCGAAGACGGCGGTGGAGACGTTGAAAGACATGAAAAAGGTGGGTTCAGTGTGGCCTTTCAGGGCGCATCAGGTCAAGGACCGCTACCGGTCGGCTTTCACCAGTGTCGCCCAATCCGCCGGCGAGATCGATGGGGGCCGTTCGCCGTGATGGTTGGCAGCGAAGTCGATGACGGGCGGCTCCGCCCCCAAAGCGCGGAGCTCCTCGGCACCGAGGCGACCATGGTCGAGATAGATGCCACCCCGCCGGCCCACCGGCAGGCCGACCTTGGCCGCGGCGGTTACAAACGCCCTTCCCACCGGGGAGAGGTTGGCGTGGCGCTTACCGATGTCGTGGAGAAGGGCCGCTCTGATCAGCTCGGGTCGGCTTCCCACCCGTCGACCGGCCGCATAACCATGTCTTTGATCCGCCTTGCCTTGAGCGAAAAACGCAGCGTGCCCACAATCAAGCGACGCCGTCACCCAATCCCGCTCGAGCGGAGAGAGGCCGGCCGCGGAAATGACCCGAAAGAACCGGCCGACGAGATGTCGCCAAGAACCGATCCGGGTCAGGAGGCGAGCTTCGACTTACAGTCGATGCAAAGAGTGGCCTCAGGTCGCGCCTCGAGCCGCGCCGCGCCGATCTCCCGGCCGCAGTTCTCACAGATCCCGTACTTGCCGTTATCGATCCTGGCCAGAGCGACGTTCACCTCATCGAGCTGATGCTTGAGGGTCTCGACCAGAACCAGCACCTCGGTTCGCTCGGCCGTCGCCGCGGCGGCATCGGCGAAGCTTTCACCGAAAACGACGTCGCCCCGCAACTCCCCCGACTCTTCGGACCCGAGCTCAGCCAACTGGTGGATGAGCCGCTTTTTCGCCTCATTGAGGTTGGCGCGGACCGATTCAAACTTAGTTGCCGTCATGTTGTTACCGACTTCTGGGATGAGAGAGGAAAAAGACTTCGACCAGATGCTGTGGCGAAACCCGGGTGTAAACCTGAGTGGTGCTGATTCTAGCGTGACCGAGCATCACTTGGACCGATCGGAGGTCGGCGCCACCCTCAACCATGTGGGTGGCGGCGGAGTGGCGCAGGGTATGCGGTGAGATGGTGGCCGGTGCGATTCCGACCCTGCCGGCATGGTGACGGACAAGGCGAAACACCGATTGGCGACTGAGGCGGCCGCCGCGCAAATTGAGAAACACGGCGTCGGCATCTCGGCCGCGGCGGGAAATCTCTAAACGATCCGGGAGCCAATTGAAGATCGCCTCAACGGCTTTCGACCCAACGGGGATGAGCCGTTGCTTGTCGCCTTTCCCGGTGAGAAATGCGGTGCGCTCTTCGAGATCGAGATCACCGAGGTTTAGGTCGACGGCTTCGCTTACCCGGGCCCCGCTCGCATAGAGAAATTCGAGCAAGGCGCGATCACGCCTCCCGGCGCGGGTGGCGAGGTCCGGTGCTTCAACCAGAGCCACCGTCTGGTCGATGGTCAGCGCCTTGGGAAACGGATCGCGGGGGCGGGGATGCTCGAGAAGGCGGGTGGGGTCCTGGGTTTCGTGGCCCTCATGCACGAGGAAGCGATGTAGTCCGCGCACTGCCGCCAGCTTGCGGGCGACGCTGGCTGGTGCCAGCCCCCGCCGATCGAGATGGTCCACGAAGCGGTCGAGGTCGGCCGTCTCCGGGGTGCGGCGAGCGAGGAACTCGAGGTACTGATTGAGGTCGCGTCGGTAGGCCGCCAGGGTGTTGGCTGCCAACCCCCTCTCGACCGTGAGCGCGAAGAGATACTCCTCCACGCCGGCCGCGAGGTCGGCCATCAGCGGCCGGCGAGCACCGCCGCCGGTTCCACAAACTTGGCCCCGAGGCTGTCGGCGACGGCTGCATGAGTGACCTGATCATCGACGATGTTCACGCCTCCTTCGAGTTCGGGGAAGCGCTGAATCGCCGCCGAGACGCCCCGGTTGGCGAGGGCGATGGTGTAGGGGAGGGTGGCGTTGGTAAGTGAATAAGTCGAAGTGTTGGGCACGGCTCCGGGAATGTTGCCGACCGCATAGTGGACGACGTCGTGGACCGTGTACGTCGGGGCTTCGTGGGTGGTCTCGTGGCTGGTCTCAAAGCAGCCTCCCTGGTCGATGGCGACGTCGACCAACACCGACCCGCGTCGCATCCTCTTCACCATCTCCTCGGTGACGAGCTTGGGCGCCGATGCCCCCGGAACCAACACCGTGCCGATCACCAGATCGGCGTCGGCGATTTGCTGTTCGATCGTCAGCCGGTTGGAGGCCATCGTCACCAGCCGGCCCTGATAGATCGAATCGAGCCAACGCAGCCGCCCCAGGTCTCGGTCGAGGACCACCACCTCGGCCTGCATGCCCACCGCGATCGCAGCGGCATTAGTGCCCGCAATACCTCCCCCGATCACCACCACTTTTCCCGGGGCGACCCCGGTGACCCCGCCGAGTAGCACACCCCTCCCTCCGTGCGCCTTCTCGAGGAAGTAGGCCCCGACCTGGGTCGCCATTCGACCGGCGACCTCCGACATCGGCGCCAAGAGGGGCAAGCTGCGATCGGGCAGCTGGACAGTCTCGTATGCCACGGCCACGATCCCTTTTTCGCGGAGACCGGCGGCGAGCTGGGGATAGGCCGCGAGGTGGAGATAGGTGAAAAGCAAGGTGCCGGGTCGGAACATGGCGACTTCGGCCGGTTGCGGTTCTTTGACCTTGACGATCATGTCGGCCTCGCCGAAAACCTCGGCGGCGGTGGCGACGATTTGAGCTCCTTGGACGACGTACTCGTCGTCGTGGATCGTCGAGCCCTCTCCGGCGTTGGCCTCCACCACGACCCGGTGGCCCCTTTCGACCAATTCTCGAACGCCACCGGGAGTGAGCGCTACGCGGTACTCAGCCGTCTTGACCTCAGCGGGGACCCCGATGATCACCGTTCTCTCCTTTTCCGGTCCCAGAGCAGCAACGCGATCTGGGTCTTGGAATCGACGATTTCGCCGGTTTCGATCCTATCCAACGCCTCGTCAAGGCGGCAGGAAACAACCGTCGAATGAGTCTCTTCGGCTCCCTCGGGCTTGCGTTCCCCAAAGGTCAGATCGGTGGCCGCGTAAACATGGAGGATCTCGTTGGTGAATCCCGGAGATGGATAGAACGAGGTGAGAAAGGTCCAACTGCCGGCAGTAGCCCCGACCTCCTCGGCCAATTCTCGCTTTCCGGCAATAAGCGGGTCCCGATCGGAGGGATCGAGCTTGCCGGCAGGAATCTCGAGTAAGTCCACTTCGACCGCGGTCCGGTATTGGCTAACGAGCCATATCTGCTCGCCTTCGATTGGGAGCACACCTACCCCTCCGGGATGAAGGACGACGTCACGCGCCGCCGCCCGGTTCCCGTCGATCAGATAACGGTGATCGAAGTGGAGGAAAACGCCGGAGGCCAGCCGTCGGTGACCGAGCCGACGAAGACTCATTGGCGAGTCGGTTGATCGATCTCGTCCAATTCGCCTTGCCGAGCTCGAAGACCGACCGCCGCACCCACCAACCCGACGAAGAGCGGATGGGGATCGTCGGGTCGAGACTGGAACTCGGGGTGGGCCTGGGTAGCAACAAAGAAGGGGTGATCGATGAGCTCGATGAATTCGACCAGGTTCTCGTCTGGCGACATGCCCGAGAGCCGCATGCCGGCCGCTTCGAGATCGCGGCGGTAGCGGTTGTTGACCTCCCAGCGGTGACGATGGCGCTCGTAGACGATCTCCTGGCCGTAGAGCTTCCGGACGAGACTGCCCTCTTCGAGCTTCGCTGGATAGCGACCGAGCCGCATCGTGCCTCCCATTTCCGACAAGTCGTGTTGGGTCTCCATCAAGTCGATCACTGGATGAGGAGTCGTCGGGTCGAATTCGGTGGAGTTGGCATCCGGGTGCTTCAGCACGGATCGGGCGATCTCGATGACTGCGCACTGCAGCCCGAGGCAGAGCCCGAGGAAGGGGATGCCGTTTTCGCGGGCGTAGCGGATGGCAAGGATCTTGCCTTCCACTCCCCTCGACCCGAAGCCGCCCGGGATGACAATCCCTTCGACCCCTTCGAGGTGGGCATCGGCCAGCAACCCGCTCATGTCCTCGGAGGGGATCCAGCGCAAGTCGAGTCGACGATCAAGGGCGGCGGCGGCGTGGCGGAGCGACTCCACGACGGATAGGTAGGCGTCCGGCAGGTCGACATACTTGCCAACGATCCCAATCGTCACCGATTCGGTGGCGGCCTTGGCCCTTTTCACCATCGCCTGCCACTTGGTGAGGTCGATGGGCCCGGTGACGAGGTCCAAACGCTCGCACACCACCGCATCAAGGCCGCCCTGCTGGAGCAGGAGGGGAACCTCGTAGATGTCGGCCGCATCGGGAGCGGCGATCACCGCTTTGGGAACTACGTCGCAAAACAAGGAGATTTTCCTTCTGACCTGGTCGTCGATGGCGCGGTCGGATCTGACAACGATCACATCGGGATGGATTCCATGGCTGCGGAGCTCGGCCACCGAATGCTGGGTGGGTTTGGTCTTGAGCTCGTCGGAGCTGGCGATGAAGGGGACGAGCGTCACATGGATGTAGAGGGCGTTGGCCCGGCCGATGTCGTTGCCGAACTGACGGATCGCCTCGAGAAAGGGGAGGCTTTCGATATCCCCGACAGTGCCCCCCACCTCGGTGATGACCACGTCGACGTCGTCTCCGCCGAGCTTGCGCATTCGAGCCTTGATCTCGTTGGTGACATGGGGGATGACTTGGACCGTATCCCCGAGGTAGTCGCCGCGGCGTTCTTTCTGGATCACCGACAAATAGATCGAACCGGCCGTGACGTTCGAACCCCGTCGAAGGGCCTCGCCGGTGAAGCGCTCGTAATGGCCCAGATCGAGATCGGTTTCGCCGCCGTCATCGGTGACGAAGACCTCACCGTGCTGGAAGGGGTTCATCGTTCCGGGATCAACGTTGATGTACGGGTCGAGTTTCTGGTTGACGACTCGCAGCCCGCGGGATCGGAGGAGACGGCCCAGGGAGGCAGCAGTGATTCCCTTGCCGAGCGAGGAGACGACCCCACCCGTGACAAACACATATTTGGTCACGGGAGGTCAGAGTACCAGGCGAAAACAAGAGACAAGAGACCAGGGGTCAGAGATATCAGGCAGCGGCATCGATAACGATGAGTAGACGGCGTAAGAATCATCGACCATCGAAATCACGTCGACAGCCATTCTCCGGCATCGGGTAGCTCGAGACGAAAGGTGCCATCGTCAAGCCTGGCGGGAATCAAGGCAACGGCCTCCCCAGCTCCGGGCGGGGTCAAGAACGCGGCGACATTCGGGTAAGGCGGCTCGATCACGACAGCGAGCCTGGTCGCTACCAGCGAATAGTCCCGAGGTGAGCGCATGCCGGAACCGCTCGAGGCGCGCTGAGCCCATTGAAGGGCTCCACCTCGATCGTCTCACCTGCATCGTCTGAGATGGTCATTCTCGGCGGATTGGGCATCGGACCGACATCGCCAGGGGCACCTGGCCACCCGCGCCCCTGAACTCTTGTGTAACTGCAGTACCGCTGAGACCGCAGGCCGTCACCGACAGGAGAGCGACGACAGCCAGCCGCGTCATCCTGATCGCTGTTTCACTAGTTGAGGCCGAGCACAGTTAAGAGAGCGGCGTCGACCTCCCACTGCTCTTCGATCGTGAGGTGCCCAGCGAGGTTGCCAAGACGGCTGAGATCAACTGCGCCTACCTGCTCGACGAGAACGCGAGTCGACTTTCGGCCGACTTCAATCTCAGGTCGAAAGGAGGCGGGCCTGGCGCTCGTGGAGGTCGGCGCCACCAACACGACGGATCGCGGGAGGAAAGCGTCTGATTGGACTACAACGCCATACCGCCGACCCCGCTGCTCGTGTCCAATGCCCCTCGGAATCCTCAGCGAGTAGATGTCACCTCGGAGCACGAAGCTTCTCCATTAGGTCGGCGACGGCGAGCATCTCGGCTCGGTCGTCAACATCTGCCTCCAACGCCGCGACCTCGTCTGCCAGAGATCGCTTCTCGCGCAAACGGGAAGCCGCGGCCACAAGTGCTAGACGAATCGCCTCAGAGCGAGTCATGCCCGTAGCCTCTAGTTGGCGTAGGGCGCGAACTGCTTCCTCGTCAAGTCGAACGGAGATCGCGGCTCCCATCCCATCAATGTAGCACACTTCGTCATACGCTGCCCCTCTCCCCTGGCGGCAGCCGGGGGAGTCCCGAGCGCAGCGAGGGGGAGGGGGCGCTGTCCGAGCTCGTTACACGGGACCCACTCGTCAGTTGATGCGTGACTTGCGATCGCCCCAGATTTCGTCTCGCAACACGTACTTCTGGATTTTCCCCGTCGAGGTCTTGGGCAGGCTTTCGACCAGGTCGACTTCGTCAGGGGCTTTGAAGTGGGCGAGGCGCCCACGCACATGCTCGATGATCTCCGCCGGACTTGCCTCGGCCTCCGGTTTCAACACCACATATGCCTTGGGACGTTCGCCCCAGTGGTCATGTGGCATCGCGATCACCGCGCACTCCATCACTGCGGGATGGCTGACGATCGCCTGCTCGACCTCGATAGTCGAGATGTTCTCTCCTCCCGAGATAATGATGTCCTTCGCCCGGTCGCGCAGTTCGATGTAGCCGTCGGAATGCCAGACGGCGAGATCCCCCGAGTGGAACCAGCCGCCGTGGAAGGCCTTGGCCGTGGCTTCGGGGTCGTTGTAATAGCCCGACATCACGTTGTTTCCCCGCATGACGACTTCGCCCATCGTTTCTCCGTCCCGGGGAACGTCGTTCATATCGTCGTCGACCACCCGTATGGGATCGGCCCCGATCATGGCCACCCCTTGTCGCGCCAGCATCCGCACGCGGCCGGTGCCACTCTCCCAATGCGACTGCGTCTCGCATACCGTGATGGGGCCGTAAGTCTCGGTCAACCCGTAAAGATGAACTACGTCCATGCCGAGGGCGCCGAGCTGATCGATGATCGTCGGGCTCGGAGGTGCGCCGGCCGTAGTAGCGGTAAAGGTGCGACCGAGGGGGGCAGCCGCCGGGTGATTGGCGAGCGAGATCAGCACCGTCGGTGCGGCATTGAGATGAGTTACCTGTTCGGTCTCGATCAACTTCCAGACCGTGACGGGCTCGACGGCCCGCAGGCAGACGTTGGTGCCGCCGATGCCGGTGATCGCCCAGGTCGTGCACCAGCCGTTGCAATGGAACATCGGCAAGGTCCAGAGATAGATCGAGTCCGGGTGGTGGCGGGAATGGAGAAGCTCGGCCAATGAGTTCAGATAGGCACCGCGATGGGTGTACTGCACACCTTTGGGTCGCCCGGTGGTGCCGGACGTGTAGTTGATCGAGATCGGCCGGTGCTCATCGTCGACTCGCAGTGGCAAGGGATCATCTGAACCACGTTCGAGGAGGGCCTGATAAGCGATAGCGCCCGCGGGCAACGTGCCCGATCCGTCAACCAGGACCACCATCTCCTCGACCTTCGGCTCGAAGTCGGTGAGGCCGCTGAGGACACCGGCGTCGGCGACCAGGAGCTTCGCGCCCGAGTGCTCGAGGATGTACTCGATCTCGGGGGCCGAGAGCCGGGTGTTGATCGCCACGAGGATCGCCCCGAGCAATGGCACGGCGAAGTGGGCGACGAGCATCTCCGGGACATTGGGGAGCAGAAACGCCACCCGATCGCCGTCTCCGATTCCGCTCGCCCGCAGTGCCTGCGCTTGGCGAAACACCGAGTCGGCGAACTCTCTATAGGTGAGGCGTCGGTCGCCGTAAACCACCGCTTCCTTGTCGGGAAACACCGATGCGGAGCGTTCGAGGAAGAGGAGCGGAGTGAGTTGGGTGACCGAGGTCGGATCGGGACTGAAACTCACCGACCGCTCCACGTCGGAGATCGCTTCTCGAGGAAGGCACCGATCCCCTCCCGAGCGTCGTCCATCTGGGCGTTCTTGACCATCACCGATCTGGTTTGCTCGTAGGCGGTGTGCTGGTCGACATCGACCTGCTGGTAGAAGGTCTGCTTGCCGAGGCCGATCACCGCGGGTGAGTAGCGAAGAATCGACGCGACCAATTCCTTCACCGCTTGCTCGAGCTCGTCATCAGCAACGACCCGGTTGATGAGTCCCCAATCGGCGGCGGTTTGGGCATCGATCATCTCGCCAGTGAGCAGCATTTCCAGGGCGCGCTTGCGGCCGATTGCCCGGCTGATGGGAACCATCGGCGTTGAGCAAAACAGACCGATCCGAACTCCGGGGGTGGCGAAGCGTGCCGATTCCGAGGCGACTGCCAGATCGGCGGCGGCAACGAGCTGGCAGCCCGCCGCAGTGGCCACTCCATGGACACCGGCGATCACAGGCTGAGGTATGGCGGAGATCTTTTCCATCATCACGGTGCAGCGCTCGAAGATCTGCTCCAACTCCGCTTCCTGGGCGGCCAGAACTTGGGACAGGTCGTGACCAGCAGAAAACACGGGGCCATTGGCCTTGATCACCACCACCGCCGTTTCGGGTGACAGATTTTCCAAGGCATCGATGAGAGCGTTCATCATCTCGAGGCCAAGCGGGTTGCGACGCTCGGGGCGATTCAGCGTAATTGTCGTGACGGCTCCGTCCTCATCGATCAAAACAGGCGTGGTCATACGAGAAAACCTATCACGTGGCCGAAGCCACCAAGTTCAGGTGAGTCGGAACTTGTTTTTGACAGTCGCGGGGAACGGAGGGTCATCGATCGTCAGGAAACGGGCATCGCGCTCGCCCCGGGTTATTTCGACGGTGTCGTGCTCGGCCAAGTATCCGAACTCGACTCCGTCGACGCTGACCCGCACCGGGCGATCGGAGCTGACGGTGATCGAGATCCGGGAGTCTTCTGGGAGGACGACGGTGCGGTTGAAAAGCGAATGAGCCGCCACGGGGGTGAAAAGGAGTGCCCGGATGGCCGGGTCGACGAGGGGTCCACCGGCCGAGAAGCTGTAAGCGGTCGAACCGGTTGGGGTCGCGGTGACCAGGCCATCGGCGCGGTAGGTCAGAAACTCTTCGCCATCGATGGTCACCGTGAGAAAAACCAGCCGCTGGCTGTGGATCTTCTCGACGACGATGTCATTGAGCCCATCCATCGAGCGGCCCTCTCCGATCCGCGCCGACACGGTCATCCTTCGTCGTTCGGTCAAGCGGCCGGCGGTGATGGCATCGACCACATGCTCGAGTTCGTCCGTTGAAACTTCGGCCAAAAAGCCGATCGTTCCGAGGTTGAACCCGAGCACAGGGATATCGCGGGCGAGGGCTCGACGGGCCGCTTCGAGCACGGTGCCGTCGCCGCCGATCGCCAGCATGATCTCGGCCCCGGCCTCACCGATGTCGCGACCGATCGTTTGCGCCGTGTAGGCGTCTCCGGTCAGGTCATGGCCGGCGGCCACGAGCCGGTCGGCCAGCTGGCGGGCGAAATTGGCCGGCGCCGGCCGGCTGGGATGAACGGTCAAGCCGATCTTCATCTGGAGTCAAGGCGGGCCATCGCCGCGAGATCTAAGACTCGTCGAAGTCGTCGAGGGCTTCGGCGAGTTCGTCGGCGATTTGATTGGCGACTGCAGGTGCCTCAGCTGGATCGAGGCGGCCCAGCTCTGCGAGCTGCTCTTCCAACGAAGAAAGCGCCGGATCGGTAGGGTTCACGTCTTCCATGTGCTCATCATTATCGCCCTCCGCGTAGGTCACCAAGGGTCAATCGCGTGCTCCCGATCAGAGACCTGAACCCGAGCCGGACGACGGCATTTTTCACCTGGCTTTTGATCGGCGCGTGTGTGGCAGTCTTCTTTCTCGTGCAAACAGACGAGGTGTACTTCTACGAGGCCGCGTCGATTCCGTGTGAGGTGACAACCGGTGAGCCCTTGAGCCCAGGCGAAATCGGCGGCGCTCCTTGCAGCCGCAACGATGCTCCGCCGGCTTTTCCTGAGAAGAACGTCTGGTGGTCGATTGTCTTCTCTTTGTTTCTTCACGGGGGTCTGCTCCACCTGCTCTCGAACATGTGGGTGTTGCTGATCTTCGGCAATAACGTCGAAGACTCCTTCGGGCACATCCCCTACTTGATCTTCTACGTGCTGGCCGGCCTGGCGGCATCCGCTGCCCACTTCTTCATTCACCCGGAGAGCACCGTCCCCGTCGTAGGTGCTTCTGGGGCGATCGCCGGGGTCATGGGCGCCTACGCGATTCTCTTCCCGCGAGCGCGAGTGACCGCGGTCATCCCGCCCTTCTTTTTCTGGCCGCTGGTTCTGCCGGCCATGCTCTTCTTGCTCATCTGGTTTGGCTCGCAATTCCTGCTGGCCGGCGGTGAGACTCTGATCGCTTGGGAAGCGCATGTCGCCGGCTTCGTCTTCGGGTTTATAGGCGCGCTGGTGCTTCGCAACCGGCTTCGCGACCACAGCACCGTGACTGAGGTCAGCTATCCCGTGGGCCGCTACTACCGCTAACGATTCCTGCGTAAAAACCCTAGGGAAAAAGGGCGCCAGGTTACGCAAGAATGGATTGGAGGGCTTGGGCCAGGTCATCGGCAACAATGTCCGGCTGCGGCAACGCCCGCGCCGGGTCCGAGACGACGCCGGTGAGAACCAGGACGGATTGCCAGTCTGGCTCAGCGGCGGCCAGGGCCAGGTCGGTGTCGGGGCGGTCACCGATCACCCAAACCGGACCAGGAAGCAGCTTGGTGCGCAGCAGGTCTCGCATCGGGGGGTAGGGCTTGCCGGCGACTTCGGCCTTGCGCCCCGACGCCGCTTCCACTGCCGCCAGGATGGAGCCTGCGCCGGGCCAAAGGCCATGCTCGGCCGGATAGGTCGTGTCGTTGTTGGTAGCGACGAAGCGAGCTCCTTGCGCGACCAGCTCGGCCGCGGTCCGGAGACGGTGATACGTCAGATCAACATCGAGGCCGACTACAACCGCTTCTGCGTTTTCGGTCACTACCTCGATGTCGACCCGTTCAAGCTCGGCTACGACTCCTTCCCCACCCAGGACAAAAGTGGTGGGCTTCGAGGAGACGAGAAGGAGCGCCGCGGCCTCGGCCGATCCAACGATCTGTTCGGCCGTGGCCGCGAAACCAACAACGTCACCAACCTTGGCCGCGACTTGCTCGCGGGTGCGGCTCGAGTTGTTGGTACAAAAAAGAAGGTTGACTCCGGCGCTCGCCGCTGTCTCCAACGCTTCGCGCGAGCCAGCTATCGGCGTCGAACCTCGATAGACGACCCCGTCGAGGTCGCAGATCAAGTTGATGGTCACGCGGTGAGGTGCCCGAAGTGGTGGAGGGTGCTTCGCAACAAGTCGGTCGTTTTGTGCAGAGAATCGATCGAGACTCGTTCGTTGTGACCGTGAAACAGGGCGAGGAACTCACCGAATGTGAGCTGATCGTCGTAGAGGCCGACGCCGTAGGCGACCGCCCCGCGGCTTCGAAAGAACCTGGCATCGGTGGTGGCGGGAATCGTCACGGGTTGCAAGCGGTTTGAGCCGGTGTGGTCGAAGAAGGAAGCGGCGACCGCTTCCCAGAGGGGATTGTCTCGGCCTGAGAAATAGGAGAGATGATCGGCAACGGGTTCGAGCTCAAGCTTCTCGCCCGGCGCCCCCATCAGCTTCCGAAGCACCTCGTTGACAGTCGTCCGATCGGTCCCCGGGAGAGCGCGAATGTCAAGCTCGGCGACCGCTTGGTCGGGGATCATGTTGGCTTTGATCCCTCCCCGCAGGACGTTGGGGCTGATGGTCAGGTGGGTGATCGCATGGAAGTAGCGGGCAAGGAGCGGATCTTCGACTGCCAAATCCTCAATTGCTCCGTCGAGCTGCTCAGGGTCGAGAAGCCGTTCGGCTAAATCCGGCCCGAACCCCAGCGCAAGCACCAACGAGGTCCACACATCGGTCATCGTCACCGGACTTTCGGCATCGAACAATCGGCCGACACCGGCGACGAGCGCCGCCAGCGCGTTGTCGGCGCCAAACGGGGTCGAGCCATGACCCGGGGTGCCCGAAGATTTCACCTTCGTCCAAAACGGGCCCTTCTCCCCCACCGCCACGGGATAGATAAGACCGACAGGCGAGGGCAACGCCGGATAGCCGACCTCGGTGAGGACAAATGGGGCGTCGACCAGGTCGAGACTTTCTTCGACGAGATACCTAGCCCCGAGGCGGCCGGCCGCCTCCTCGTCGGCCACCGCGGCCAAGATCAGATCCCCCGGCAGTGGGGCGCGGGCGCCGCGCCAGAACTCACCAAACACGACGAGCATCGCCGCGGTGACGTTGAGCATGTCGATCGCGCCGCGGCCCCAAACGAATCCGTCGGTGATCTCGGCGGCGAAAGGATCGACCTCCCAACCCGCGGGGTTGGCCGGCACGACATCGAGATGCGGCAACAAGAGCAGAGCCGGCGACTCGGGATTCGTGCCGGGCACCCGATAGATCACCGACTGCCGTCCCGGCAACGGCTCCACCACCACCCCGCGCTCACCGAGCAAATCGGCGATGGTGGCGACCGAGCGCACCTCCTGTCCGCTTTCGGGCGTGCCGTCATTGACGCACCGGTTACGGATCAACTCTTGAAGCAACTCAACGATCATCGATGGATTCGAACAGCGAGCGCATGGTCGGGGTGAGTGCGAGCTCCAGGGCCTCGGAGTGGGTGAACCAGCCAACCTCGGCAGCGTCGTCGCCCGGCGCCAGCTCGCCGCCGACGGCAAGCGCATCGAAGTCGACCAGGCAGATATGCCATTCCGCGGGCTCGCCCGGCCCGATGCTCTCCCCTACCCAGATTGGTTTTCCAACCTCGACCGCGAGACCCGTCTCCTCGGCAACTTCTCTGATCACGGCCTCTCGCAGCGATTCTCCCCACTCGACCTTGCCCCCAGGAACCGCCCACATCCCGGCCTGAGGCGGCTGAGCTCGTTTGATCAAGAGGAAACGATCCTCCGACCGGACGAGGGCCCCAACCCCACAGATCGGAATAGGTGGGTTAGCGATCGACATGATGCATGATGATCGAGCGAGCCGCGAACCCGCCGGCCTCGAAAAAGTTCTTTACTAGTCGATGACCCGGCAGCACATGGGCGTCGAATCGCACCAGGCCTCGCGCCCGCATTTCGGTTAGGGCTAGGGCCAACATTGCTTCTCCAACTCCTACTTCACGGGCCGGATGATCGACGAAAACCAGTCTGATCGCCCCAAAGCGCAAGCCTTCGGCTTGCGGGAGAAGCGGTTCGATCCTGGCCAGGAGGAACCCAAACGGAAGCTCGTCGATCGTGCCTAACACCAACACCACCTCCGGATCAAGGAGGTTTCGGCCGAGAGACTCGGTGATTGGCTCAGCAAGACCGTCGGCCAATGGCCACATCGGGTGCAGCGCGATCATCTCGGCCTCGAGCGACCGATAGAGGACTTCTAGATCCCCCAAGTCCTCGATTGTCGCCAGCCGCGCCGCGACTTCCATCAGGGACGGCGGCCAAGCCGACGCTGAATCCCCCACAAGGTCACGAGGACCATCGCTTCGCGGACAATGTCCGGCCCCATCTTCGACATCCCCGCCTGCCGATCGCGAAAAACGATCGGCACCTCGGACACAGCGAGGCCCGAGTCGGTCGCCCGCATCGCCATCTCTACCTGAAAGCTATAACCAGAAGCCTTGGCGCGGGCGAACGGCAACGCGGCGAGGGCCGAGGCTTTCCAGGCGCGGAAGCCGCCGGTGGCGTCGCGCACTGGAATTCCAAGCAAGACCCGGGCGTAGACGTTGCCCCCCTTGGAGAGGAAACGTCTTCGCCAGGGCCAATCCGGGGTGCCTCCCCCGGTCACATAACGCGATCCACTGGCCATGTCGGCCCCGGCCTCGACTGCGTGGACCAATCGGGGTATGTCCTCGGGGTTGTGACTGAAATCACAATCCATCTGCACCACCACGTCTGCGCCAAGCTCAAGGGCCCGCGCAAATCCATCGGCATAGGCCGGCCCGATTCCCTCCTTGCTCCGGCGGTGGATCACGCTGAGCCCCGAAGCGGAAGCCTCGAGCTCGTCGGCCAAAGCGCCAGTTCCATCAGGAGAGTTGTCGTCCACGACAATCAACCGATATCCGAAGAAGAGGATCGCGGCTGCCAGGTGGCCGAGGTTCTGCACCTCGTTGTAGGTGGGGACGACGACTACGACCTGCTCAGGATGCACAGTCCCGACAGATCATCTTGCGGCGGTTGGCCAGTTGGCTCGTCCTCTTGACGAGAAAGCACGACTGGCAGACAAACTCGTCCTCCCGGACCGCGTGCGCGTCGATGTCCATCGTGAGCTCCTCGCGGCGAATCGCCCTCAGCTCGGCGACTTCATCGACGAGGATCGTCTCGGAAACCTCGTCCTCCAACAAGGCGAGCTCTTCGGCTTCGAGGTCGTCGAGCGTTTCATCAACCTCGGCTTCCTCCTCGTCGGTGTCGATGTCCTCGACTTCCTCGTCGAGCGCCTCGATCACGGTCTCTGCGATGACTTCCTCGTCCAGCTCGGCTTCCTCGTCGGGCTCGACCTCCTCGTCCTCAGGTTCCTCGTCCGCGACGAACGGAGGTTCCTCTTCGACTTCAACTGGATCTGCGGTTTTCTTTCGTGCCACGGGAAACCCCCCAAAGAGAGCGGCGGGAGTATAAGGCCCACCCCGGTTTCTTTTTGCCCTCTAAATCTTCAAAGAGAGGGCGCCGGGCAGAACCGAAACGGTGACCGGAGTATTCCCGACGAGGTCGCCATCGGCTTCGAGGGGCCAGTCAGGGTCGGTCGCCAGCTCCAAAGCCGACTTGGAGAAGCGCTGCACGGCGGGATCGGCGAGGTGAACGCCCCGGATGATTTTGGGGACCAGGCGGAAGGCCTCTCGCTTGCGACAGTTGATCACCTGGACGTCGAGCAAGCCGTCGGTGAGGTTGGCCCGCGGCGCCACATTCCAACCGCCGGCGAAGAATTGGCCGTTGGCGAGGATCACGGCGATTGCCGGGCCCTCATACCCCCGGGCCCCGGCCGCCGAGTCCGATTTGCCGGTTCCCCTCATGGAGACCTGGGCCTGAGGAAAGCCGGGCAAGCGCTTGAGAAATGCAACGGGATAACGGGCTTTCCCCCAAGACCGGCTGATTGTCGGGGCCGATTCTGCGGCCGCCGCTCCTAATCCGATCTGGGCGACGTTGAGAAAGTGGCGGACACCGAAGTCGCCCTGAAGCAGCCCGACGTCAATTTGGTAGGTTGAGTCGCCGGCAAGATGGATTGCGGCCTTTTCCAGCTTCTGGGGAATGGCAAACGTCCTTAAGAGGTCGCAACCTGTCCCGGCGGGGAGGATCCCGAGCCAGGGGCGGACCTTCCACGTGGTCGACAGAATGGCATTCGCCGCCAGGTTGGCCGTGCCGTCTCCTCCAACCACGGCCACTTTGACGGGTCCGTCCGAGCCAGCCAGGGCGACGATCCGCTCCCACATCGCCGCCCCAGAGCCGGGGGTTTCCACCTGGGCCTCGACCTTCGCTCCCGCCAGGGCTGCCCGGACTTTGGAAACTTCGACCGGGCGGCGTCCTGCCGCGGGGTTGATCAAGGCGAGCCACATGGTGGAGCTAGCCAACCCCCATTGCCGCCACGACGCCTCGGTCCACTGCCTGGAGTGTTGCTCGGGCATCGGCAGCGAGCTCGGCGACGACGTCGCGGATCTGTCGCAACAAGTCGACGAGCTGGCGTGACACCCGCACAAAGTCACCGGAGGCGAGGCGAAGCCCGGTGAGCTCATCCAAACCGGCCCCACCCGCCCATTGATAGGCGAGACCGACGAACCCGGGGTCGGGACCACGACTGGCCGGGAGGCGGTAACTCCGCTCGGCGGTCGCCAGCTCTTCGGCCAGAGCCAGCAACTTCTCCCATCGTTCCAGAAGTAGCGCCGTCGGCCAGATGGGAATCGTGCGTTCGTCCGTACGCGGTTCGTAAACGAAACATGAGGCGAGCGCCGCCAGCTCTTCGACCGTGAGGCCGGCGAAGAGGCCGCGTTCGAGCGCCTCCGAAAGCAGCAGGTCCAATTCGTTGTAGACAAACCGCAGGCGCTGCCCGCAATCGGTCAGTTTCCACCCGTCGAGATAGCCGAGGTTGTTCAGCATCAGCTCGATGGCTTCGAAGTCCTCCACCAAACCCATCCCCGACCGGCGCAGTTCGGTTTCGATGGCCTCGAGCTTCTTGCGTGTCCGCTCGACGCGAGCCAGAGCCTTGAGATGTGTCCCTCGCTCCGAGCATCGGGCGACGGGGTGGTCGGGCTCTCGCGGGCGCGGCGACGAGTCGTTGCGACCGTCAGGCGGAGGGAGCTTCCGCAGCAGACGGAGAGCGTCGGACAGAAACCTGCGGCTCTTGGTGTCGACGGGTTGCGGAAGCTCGATTGTCGCTCGACGAGTGGTCCCGGGACCGATCTCCCTCGTGCCAAGTGGCACCGTCCGGCCCGAGGTTCCGAGCGCGAGCAGCTTCAAGCCGCCTCCCTCCCGACGGATGCGGCGCAGGATTAGATAGCGACCCTGGCGAGGCCCGCCCGGTATGTCGATCACCTCCCCCGGCCGCAATCTTCCCAAGAGATTTTCACCGTGCGGAACTTTGGTGGCCGGCATCTGTCCAAGGCGTGATCGATACTCCGCCACCGAACCATGCTCACAGGTGGCGAGCTTCTCGTCGGCGGCCAGTTGCTCGCTGATAACCGCCATCCGCCTTTGCGCTGCCGAGACATCCTCCTGCCGCTGGTATTGCGCGAACGAGGACGAGAGGAGCTCCAAGGCGCGCGGCCGCTCGTAGGCGGCGGCAAGGTTGGCGGCCATGTTGTAGGTGGGTCGGAACGACGATCGCAGCGGGTGGCTCCCAGTCGCGGCGATCGAGGAGACTTGAGCGAAAGGGATGAACGGCGAGTGCAACACGACGCCGAAACCGGCGACGTCGATTCCCCGGCGGCCGGCCCGCCCGGTGAGCTGGGTGTAGTCGCCCGGGGTCATCAGCTCGTGACCCTCGCCACTCCACTTCGAAAGCGATTCGAGGACGACGGTGCGCGCCGGCATGTTGATCCCGAGAGCCAGGGTTTCGGTGGCAAAAACCACCTTGAGCAATCCGGCAGCGAACAGATCTTCCACGGCTTCTTTGAAGGCAGGAACCATCCCGGCGTGATGTGGGGAGATCCCCACTTCGAGGAAGGAGAGCCAGCGGCCGTAGTCGAGCACATCGAGGTCGGAGTCCTCGAGGTGGGTGGTGGCCTCTTCGGCGATCGCCCTGATCCGGTCCCGCTCCTCGGCAGTTGTCAGCCGAACTCCCGAGTCGAGCAGGCGTAGAGCAGCAGCATCGCACCCGGCGCGGGAGAAGATGAAATAGATCGCCGGTAACAGCCCATCCTCGGCCAGGCGTTCGACGACCTCAACGCGGCTTGGGATAGCAAGCCGGCGCCGGCGACCTTTCTCAAGGCTCAACAGCCTTTCGATGCGCGGGTTGGGGCGCTGCTCGCCGGCCCGAACGACAAAAGTCGGCTGAAGCTCGAGCTCAGCGGAGAACCGGTCCTTCCAGCAGTAGAGGTCTTCGAGCGGGATCGGTCGATGCCGGGTCACGATCAACTCGGTATGACCACGCCGTTCCCTGACCCAGGCGGCGAATTCGGCGGCGTTGGCCACAGTCGCCGACAAGCAAATGAGCTGGAGGTGGCGAGGAGCGTGGATGATGATCTCCTCCCAGACCGCTCCCCGAAAGCGGTCCTGGAGGTAGTGCACCTCATCGAGGATCACCACCTCGACCCGATCGAGAATGGTGGCGGCGGCATAGATCATGTTGCGGAGGACTTCGGTGGTCATCACGACGATGTCGCCGCCGCCGTTGATGACGTTGTCGCCGGTGAGCAGCCCGACTCGATTGCGACCATAAATGTCCACCAGGTCGGAGAACTTTTGATTGCTGAGTGCCTTGATCGGCGTGGTGTAAAAGGCGCGTCGTCCCTTCGCCAACGCGATAGCGACCGCTGCCTCGGCAATGAGAGTCTTTCCGGCCCCGGTCGGAGCGGTGACAACCACGGTGGCCCCGGTGGCGGCGGCCGTGATCGCTTGACGTTGAAACTCATCCGGTTCAAACGGCAACCCGGCGTAGAAGTTTTCGATCGTGGGGTCGATGGAGACAGTCATCTCCGCAACGTGAATCGGACCAGCAGCAGGGTCAGCTCGTAGAGCACGTAGAGCGGAACTGCCAAGAGCGCGAGTGTCAGCGGGTCACCGGTGGGGGTCACCGCGGCGGCGGCGATGACGATCAGGAGGATCGCCCAGCGGCGCCAGTGGGCGAGTTGCGCGCTGTTGACCACCCCGGCCGCGGCCAGAGCAAAGAGAAAGATCGGCAGTTGGAAGGTGATCCCGAAGGCGAGCAAGAGGCGCAACACGAACGAGTAGTAAGGGCCGATCAAAAGGTCGTTTGATACTCCTTCGAAAATGCCGAGCAACGCGTCGAGGGCCCTCGGCAGCAGGGTGTATCCGAAGAGCACTCCTCCCGCAAACAGGACCACGAAGGAGGAAACAATCGGGATCACCCACTTCTTTTCTCTCTTGGTCAGGGCCGGGGCCACGAAAGCCCAGAGGTGATAGAGGATGATCGGGCTGGCAAGCATGATTCCGCCGAAGAGGCCGACTCTCATCAGGACCCCGAACTCTTCGCCGGGTTCCAAAGCCTGCAGCGATCCGTCAGGGCGCGCCTCGAAGTAAGGCCGGTTCAGGATCTCGATCAGAAAGTCATCGAATATCAGGGCGATAATCGAACCGATGACGATCGCGGCCGCCACCTTGATCAACCGGCTCCGCAGCTCGACTAGATGCGAAAGGATGGATTGGGGGGAGTCCCCAGTCACGCTCCGATGCCTGGCTCGGTCCGTTGTGGCGGCAGCTCCTCCGGCTCATCCGAAAGCGCCTCGCCAGTCGCCTCGATCCGCTCGAGGTCGGCCATTGCCTCGGCTGGGGTGGGTCCCGAAAGCGGCTTCGGTCCATTCCAGGCCAGCTTGCGCGGGTTAACGTCTTTGGCAAGCTGGGCGGTCTCGCGCACGGCTTTCTTGACCTCAGCAACAGGGTCGGCGAGCTCGGATTTCGCCTTGGATACCTCAGCGATCTCGGCTTCGAGACCTTCCCGCATCTCGCGGGCGGCTTCGCGCATTTCCCGGACGTAACCGCTCGCCTTGCGCGCCATCTCCGGCAGCCGCTCGGGGCCGAAAACAATTAGCGCCACGATCACGATCACGATCCATTCGCCGCCTTGAATCACCCAGTCATGCTAGGTCAGGGCGCGAATACACCCCGGCGGACGAAGCGGCTGCCCCCGGCAGCCGGCCTGGTTCTACGTCCGGCGGGGTGTTGTTTCGCTAGCCGGCGAGCAATCGGAAGGGATCAGGCTCGGCGGCCAAAGCTGAGGCAAAAGCGGCGATTTCGTCCTCGGTGATCGGGTCGGGATTGATCACTTCGTAGCTGACTCCGGTGGCGAGGAGGACGCTCACGACCCGGGCATTGGCGGGTCGACGCTGGACTGTGGCGCAGGTGGGGCAGACGAAGCGGTAGTTGCCCTCGTCTTGGCTGGGAGCGAGTTCGAGCGACAGATCGGAGGGGGTGAGCTGTACGTCTCCGCACCAACTGCAGGTTGTCTTGATGGTTGTCATCTTGGGTTTTCTCCGCCTTTTCAAACTGTGTCCGTGGTATCGGCGAAGGGGTAGAGGGACTTGAGCAAACCGGGTCAAAGAGGACCGAACTGATTAGTTACTGAGGCGTTTGCTGATAGAGGGCGAGCAGTTTTGACCGCAGTTCGGCGAGAACCTTTTCGACCTCGTTCCCTTCGACCAAGCGCGCATCTGGGCCGAGTCGCAACATCAGCTGCGCGGGTACCAAGGGATCGGTGGCGCTGAAGTCGACGACCAGCTCCTCGGGCTTGTCACTGACCACTTCCACGGGGTAATAGTCGACGACCCAACGCGCGGGAGGAAGCAACGCGATCCGAGCCCTCACGTCATCGACCGCGGGAATGTATCGCACCTCGGGCGCGGGAATCGTTGGCGGGGGCGTGAAGCTTTCGCCGGTTGCGGTTCCGGCTTTGATGCGGTCGACTCGGAACACACGTTGCGCTCCTGCCATCCGGCAGTGACCGATCAGGTACCAGTTGCCGAGCGACGAGAACACCGACCATGGCTCGACTTCACGCTCGGTCACTTCATCTCTCGACAGCGACCAGTAGGTGAGGGTGACGACCTCGTTTGCGGCCGCAGCCTCTTGCAAGACGCCAACGAGCTCTGGTTCGGCGGCGAGATTGACATCGATGACCTCGGTTCCGGGCGGAAGCACGACTGCCTCCAGCTTGCTCACCGCCGACTCGAGCACCGCTCCGCCATGCCCGGCGCCAACCATCGCGTTCCCGGCTGCGAGCAGCGCCAGGGCTTCAGCGGGGGTGAGGCGGGGGGCATTGGCGAAGTAGTCGGCCATGTCGATCACGACCTCGTCGTCCACAATCTCCGCCGACATCAAATCCCCAGGCCCATATCCGGGAAGCCCGCAGACAAAGACGATGTTGAGGTCGGAAGCGAGCTCCCTTTCGGTGTATTGAAAGCGAGCGCAAACCTCGACGACGCTCGCTCCCGGGTTGGCGATCGCCCACGGGATCATCGCCAAAATCCGGGCGAGGCGCGATGCGGTCCTGGCGCTCACGCGACGCCGCGGACCCGATTGATCACGGCCTGCCGAAGCTCTGGCGGCGAAAGGACTTCGGCCCCGTCGCCAAAGGTGAGGACCCAACCGAGAAAGGACCCGACGTTGCTCACCGGAACTTCTACGGTCATGGCTCCGTCAGCCGCGGTCGCTCCCACCACTCCCCCGAGCTGGCGGGTCGCCCACCAGGCCACCGACGGGTCGAAGCGAACAACCGCCTTGGCATCGGCTTCCCGAGTGGTGTCCCAGGTGTCGAGCGCGGCCCGCAGATCGAAGTCGGCGGGTCGCTCGAACGAAGCCGCGTCGTCGCCGAGCTCCAACTTTTCCATGCGATCGAGCCGGTAGGTCCGCTGACCGCTGCCGGTTCGTCCCACCACATACCAGTGGCCGCGGCGATGTCCGATCCCATAGGGGGCAACCCGGCGAATTTGCCCCCGATACGTGAAGGTCACTATCCGGCGCTCGACCACCGCCTCAAAGAGCTTGCCCAGGGTCTCGGCCTCCGCTCCCAGGTCAGCCGAGAAGGGCTCAACTGCTCCCGTGAGGTGGGTGCCGCCAAGTTTCAAGATCGCCTCGGGGGCGGCGACCTCACCGCCCACCCGAACGATCTGGGCGGCGAGAAAGAGGGCCGCTCGTTCTTCATCGGTGAGGCCGGGGTCGGTCATCTTGTACCGGGCGGGGTCGACGACGTATCCCTTCTCGACCTCCAATGCATCGACAAATCGCATCTCGATGGGGATGCCGACTCGACGCAAGAGCTCCTTGTCCCGCTCGAACATCCGATGAAAGGCGTCGTCGGAGCTCTCCGAGTAGCCGGGGATCGTCCGCCTGATCTCGTCGGCGAGCATTGGGCGGCCCGCGGTCAACAGCATCGCCAAGAGGTTGATCAAACGCTCCAGCACGTTGCGCATGAGCGCGTTAGAGGCTTTCGATCAGCCGATCAACCCGATCGTCGAAGGCTTTGAAGGGATCTTTGCACAGGACCGTCCGCTGGGCCTGGTCGTTGAGCTTGAGGTGTACCCAATCGACAGTGAAGTCGCGCCTTTTGGCCTTGGCCGCCTTGATGAACTCCCCTCGCAGCCGGGCGCGGGTGGTTTGGGGGGCGAGATCGCGGGCTTCTTGGATCTCTTCTTCGGTGACCACGCGGTCAACCATATCTTGTCGGACCAAGAGGTTATAGATCCCTCTATTGCGGTCGACGTCGTGATAGGACAAGTCGAGCATGGCCAGGCGCGGGTGAGAAAGGGGCAGCTGGCGCTGGTCCCGATAGCGCTCGAGCAGCCGGTACTTGATCACCCAGTCGACTTCACGGTCGAGTGAAAGCGGATCTTTCTCGAGCCCGGTAAGGAGGTGTTCCCAGCGATCGACTGCGGCTTGGACCTCGTTGGGGAAACCCGGGTTGCGCGAGAAGCGGACGACCCGGTCGAAGTATTCCCACTGAATGTCGAGGGCAGAGAGCTCCCGGCCGTTGGCGAGACGGATCTTGCGCTTGCAGGTCAGGTCGTGGGCGATCTCGCGAATGGCCCGGATCGGGTTTTCCAACGTGAGGTCGCGGAAGACGGCATCTCTCTCGATCATCTGCAGCAACGCCACCACCGTTCCGACTTTGACATTGGTGGCGTATTCGCTCATGTTGGAATCGCCGGCAATCACGTGCAGTCGCCGGTAGCGCTCGGCGTCGGCATGCGGCTCATCGCGGGTGTTGATGATCGGACGGCTGCGCGTGGTGGCCGATGACACCCCTTCCCAAATGTGCTCGGCGCGCTGGGCGATCGAAAAGCCGGTGCCGCGCGGGGTCTGCATGAGCTTCCCGGCGCCAAGGAAGATTTGGCGGGTCACCAGGAAAGGAATCAGCACATCGACGGTCTTGTGGAAGTCCTTATGCCGGCTCACCAGGTAGTTCTCGTGACAACCGTAGGAGTTGCCGGCAGAGTCGGTGTTGTTCTTGAAAAGGAAGATCTCCCCTCTGATCCCCTCCTCCTCGAGACGCTGCTCGGCTGAGTGGACCAGAGATTCGAGGATGCGTTCCCCGGCCTTGTCATGGGCGACCAGCGACCGCAACGAGTCACACTCTGGCGTGGCGTACTCGGGGTGGCTCCCGACGTCCAAATAAAGGCGGGCGCCGTTCTCCAGAAAGACGTTCGACGACCGGCCCCACGACACCACCCGCCGAAAGAGATAGCGCGCTACCTCGTCCGGAGAAAGACGCCGCTGGCCCCTCAGGGTGCAGGTGACCCCGTACTCGTTCTCGAGGCCAAAGATGCGGCGGTCCACTGATCCGAATCTAACGCAATGCGCCAGATTTCCCGCGTGCGCACCGTGTCACTCAAATTTGGCACTACATCAGTGGCCCTGAGCTTCTTTGGCACTACATCCGCGTTTTCCGCTGACGTAGTAACGAATTTCTGCAGGAGCGCGGATGTGCTGCCGAATTTGGTGCGCGGCCCATGCAGGGGCCAACAGGGCTGAGTATTGGTCTCTCTCCTCTTCGATTGAACAGCGGCTTGCGGGCGGAGCGCCGACTGATCCCAAATTCGGCAGGTGAGGAACGGGTAACTCGAGATTCGGCACCTGCGATACGGAAAACGACTCTGTAGTACCGAACTAGCTGAGAGGCGTCGCTACGTGCCGCTTTACGGGGTGAGGGCCGGTGCGCGGTCCGCCCGAAGGGCGCCGACGTAGACGCCGGCCAGGACAACGACGCCGCCGATGAAGAGAGCAGCAGTGAGCGGTTCGTTGAGGAGCGGCGCAGCCGCGAGGACGGCGGTTATCGGCAATAACGAAGTCAAGTAGGACGCGGAGCCCGCGGTCCAACGTTGGATCACGAAGATGAAAAGCGCAAACATGATTGCCGAGGACACGATCAGATAGCTCACCGCCAGCCAGGTTTCAGAAAGGCTCGGCAACGCCCAGGGCTCGCCCAGAGCAACCGATAGCCCGAGCAGCAATCCTCCGCCGAGGAGCATTGCAACTGCGTTGGCAACCAACGGAGGCACGGGCGGATACATCTTGCTGACCACGGCGCCTTCTGCGGCCGCAACCGCGGAACCGACCATCGCCAACAGCGGCAGCAAAGGGACGGCTTCGCCAAATGGATTCGCCAGGATCGCGATCCCGGCGAGGGTGATCAGTGCTCCAACCAAAGCTCGCAGCCGAAACGGCTCGAGCCCGTGGAAATGGGCGAGGAACACCACGAAGAGCGGCATCGACGCGAACACCAATGACCCAATTCCCGCCGGGAGACGGGTCAACGCGGTGTAGGCGAATGCGTAGGCCACGGTGAAAGAAAGGAACCCATACAGGAGCACTCCAGTCAGGCTTCGACCGTGAGGGATCACCTGGCGCCGGAGGACGAAGGCGATCATCAGGAGGATCGCCGCGAGCAGGAACCGAACACCCGCACCGAACATCGGTGCCAGCTCACGATTCGAGAAGCGCACCGCCACGAAGTTGACCCCGCCCAGGGCGACAAAGGAAACGCACGCGACCAGCGTCGCCCGATCGGGCACAGAACTATTCGGAAAGCTGGAGCCGGCGAAAGGCGCGGCGGCCATTGGTGCGGTCGAGCACGGCTGCTTCCCAACCTTCCGATTCGCGACCCTCGGCCACGCGGAAGGCCTCTTTGCCTATCGCCAGGGCCGCCTCGACATCGAGCCCCTCCTTCCAAGCTTTGCGCAGGTTCTCAGCCAATACCTCGGCCTTTCCGCCGATAGCCGCGACCCGCCGTTCGTCAAAGAGGGTGCCGTCGTAGCTAATCCGATAGAGCCGATTCGGATCCCCCACTTCGGCGATCAACACTTCGACCTCATAGGGTTTCGGCTCCCGAGAAAAGATGGCGCCGAGCGCCTCGGAGAACATCGTCGCTACCGCCTGGGCGTTGACGTCGTCCCGGCTATAGAGATAGCCCATCAGGTCGGCCTGGCGAATGCCGGCTTTGCGAAGCAATTCGAACTCGTTGTACCGACCGACGCCAGCAAAGGCGATCCGGTCATAGACCTCGCTGATCTTCTTGAGGGCAGTGGAGGGGTTCTCGGCCAATAGCAACACTCCGTCGGCGTATTCGATCGCGGCAATCGACCGGCCCCGCGCGATACCTTTGCGCGCGAACTCGGACTTCTCGCGGACCACTTGCTCAGGAGCGACATACATGGGAAAGGTCATCTGATGTTCTCTACCGCCTTCTCGGCCGCCGGCCGTACCTCGGTGTCCGAGAGCTCCTTCACCCCGTCTGAATCGATGACCAGCACCGTGGGGAAAATGCCCCGCCGAAGATCGGGGCCACCGGTGGCCGTGTCCTCCTGCGCCGCCGAAACTAGAGCTCCGACGCCAACGTCGACGGCCTGTTCGGCGGTGAAGTTCTCGGCGAAGTTGGCCCGCAGATAGGACTTGGCCAGGCTGGCGCCGGAACCGGTTGAGCCGAAGTTGTTCTCTTCGTAGCGACCGCCGACGACGTCGTAGGTGTAGAGCCGGCCACGGCCAGATAGCAAGTCATAACCTGCAAAAAGCGGAACGACAAAGAGCCCCTGAAAAGCCATCGGCAACTGGCTCCGGACCAGGCGGGCGAGAAAGGTCGCTTTGCCCTCGAGCGAGAGCCGGGAACCCTCGATCTTCTCGTAATGCTCGAGCTCCACCTGGAAGAGGCGAACCATCTCGATCGCCAGCCCGGCCGTGCCGGCGATGGCGACTGCCGAGAACAAGTCGGCGGGGAAGACCTTGCGGATCTCGCGATGAGCGACCTGATTGCCTTCAGTGGCTTGGCGGTCGCCGATCATCACCACTCCCCCCTGGAAACGCAACGCCAGGACCGTGGTGCCTTCCGGCGTTCGCAGGGATTCGGCGCCGCCGCCGATGTCCAAAGAGGCAGTGTAGCCCAGGGTTTTCAGAAGGTCAGTGAAGCTCGAGCCGGGGGCGGGAATGTCAAACAACAGCGGGAGGCTGAGTTTCACTCTCCCCCTTTCTGGATGTAGTTGCGCACGAACTCCTCGGCGTTCTCCTCTAACACTTGATCGATCTCGTCAAGCAGTTCGTCGAGTTTTTGATCCGATGGGCGCGCGTCGGCGGTGCCCTCTTCTTCGACCTGTTTGCGCTCGGGCTCTTTCGAGCGGCGAGCCTGTTCCCGTTCAGCCATCAGTGTCCTCCGAGAGCCGCGATCAGGGCCGCAGCATCATCTACCGAGTCGAGCAGCGGGCCCACCCTGGAGCGGTCGCCTCGAAGCGGTTCCATCATAGGAATACGTTTTAGGTGCGATTCGCCGGTATCGAAGACGAGCGAGTCCCAATTGGCGGCGACCAGAGCGCCGGGAAATCGGCTGACACAACGACCCCGGAAATACGCTCGAGTTCGTTCCGGTGGCTCAGTCTCAGCCCGGCCGATCTCATCGTCCGTGAAGAGCCGAGCCATCGCTCCCCGATCCACGAGCCGCCGATGGAGGCTCCGTGCCGGATCAACATCGTGATACTGAATATCAAGCAGCCTGAGCTTGGGGTTGTCCCAGGTGAGCCCGTCCCGATCGATGTAGCCGTCCAGAAGTCTTCGTTTGGCCACCCAGTCGAGACGGTTGGCCGCGAGCTGCGGGTCCTGCTCGAGATCGGCCAAAACCTCTTCCCAGGTGGCGATCACCCGAAGCGCGACGGGGTCATCCATCTCAGTCTCGACGTATTTCCGCACCCATTCGAAGTAGCGCCATTGGAGCTCGAGCGCAGTGGCTGACGAGGCCGCGTCCAGCATGAGCGGCCGCCGCAGCTCCGGATCGTGGCTGACCTGCCAACAGGACGAAACCGGGTCCGAGAGGTCGAGCGGCTCGGGGAGAGCGCCATCTTCAAGCGCAGCAAGAAGCAGAGCCATGGTCCCCAGCTTGAGGAAGATCTGTACTTCGGAGAGGTTGGCGTCCCCGATGATGATGTGGAGACGCCGGTACTTAGAGGGGTCGCCATGCGGCTCGTCGCGGGTGTTGATGATTGGCCGCTTGAGCGTCGTCTCCAAACCCACTTCTTCCTCGAAGAAGTCGGCCCGTTGTGCGAGCTGAAAATCAACGTCGGGTCGGCCGTTCTCCGAACCCACCTTTCCAGCTCCGGTGAAGATTTGCCGGGTGACGAGGAACGTGGTGGCAAACCTGATCACGTCGCCGAACGGTGTCTCACGGGCCAGCAGATAGTTCTCATGGGCGCCATAGCTGTTGCCCTTGCCATCGGAGTTGTTCTTGTAGACGGAGAGGCGCTGACCAGCCGGGAGCAGCTCCACTGCCGCCTCGGCGGCGCGGCGCATCACGATCTCGCCCACCTTGTCATAAAGGGTCCCCTCGAGCGCGTCGTAGCATTCCGGTCCGGAAAATTCGGGATGGGCATGGTCGACATACAAACGAGCCCCGTTGGAAAGGACCGCGTTGACCAACGCGCTTTCGGGATCGGCGACCCCGTAGCCCTCATGTCCGAAGCCGCGCGCGTCTCGCCCGGGCGACTCCTCCTCGTAAGACCATTGCACACGGACTCGCCGGCCGGGATAGGAGTTGACGAGCTGGGTCGAGGCGAGCGCGGGGTTGAAGTCGCGAGCCCCTCTGACGGTGATCCCGTACTCGGTCTCAGTGCCGAGCACCTTGTGAATGGCCATCGGCCTAAAGGTACTGCCCCCCGGTGACAGCTTCGATGGTCCGGCTTTCGGCATCCCCACCGATCAGGGTGCGGACATACACGATCCGCTCCCCCTTCTTGCCGGAGATCTTGGCCCAGTCGTCGGGGTTGGTGGTGTTGGGAAGGTCCTCGTGCTCACGGAACTCTTGTTTGATGGCTGCTTGCAGGTCGGAGCGGCGGATGCCGTGGGTCCCGCCGGCGATTTGCCGTTTGATGGCGTCCTTTTTCGCACGGCGGACGATGTTCTCGATCATCGCCCCTGAGGAGAAATCACGAAAATAGAGAACCTCGCGGTCACCACTCGCATACGTGACCTCGAGGAATCGGTTCTCTTCGCCGTCGGAATACATCGCCCCAACCGTCGAGTCGATCATCTCACTCAGCATCCGCTGGGCATCACCTTCGCAGGCGGCGAGCTCGTCGGCGTCGAGCGGCACCGCCGGGTTCAGGTAGATCCCGAATATCGCGCGGGCGGCGGCGGTGTCGGGACGGGAGATCTTTATCTTCACATCGAGCCGCCCCGGCCGGAGGATGGCAGGGTCGATCAAGTCTTCGCGGTTGGAGGCACCGATGACGATCACGTTCTTGAGCGACTCCACCCCGTCGAGCTCCGACAAAAGCTGGGGCACGATGGTGGATTCCACGTCGGAGCTGATCCCGCTCCCGCGGATGCGGAAGAGTGAGTCCATCTCGTCGAAGAAGACGATGACGGGAACTCCTTCGTCGGACTTTTCCTTGGCGCGGGAGAAGATCTGACGAATCTGGCGTTCGGTCTCCCCGACCCATTTGTTCAGGAGCTCGGGGCCTTTGATGTTGAGGAAGTAGCTGCGGGCGTTGGGCTCGCCGGTCCGCTCCGCCACAGCTTTGGCCAAGCTGTTGGCGACCGCTTTGGCGATCAGCGTCTTGCCACAGCCGGGAGGGCCGTAGAGCAGGATTCCCTTTGGGGCCTCCAAGCCGTATTCGAGGAAGAGGTCGCGATGCATGTAGGGCAACTCGACCGCGTCTCGAATCTCCTCAATTTGGTTGGCCAATCCACCGACCTGTTCGTAGGTGACGTCGGGGATTTCCTCCAACACCAACTCTTCGACCTCGGGACGGGCCAGGCGCTCGATAACCAGGTCGGCCCGGATATCGACCCGGACGAAGTCGCCGGGGCGGATCTTGACGTCTTGCATCGAGTCGGCCAGGTTGACGACCCGCTCATCGTCGGTGTGGGCGATGACCACGAGGCGCCCATCGTCGAGCTGCTCCCGCACCCGGACCACGTCGCCGGTGGGATCGAAAGCGCGCACATCGATGATGCTGAACGACTCGTTGAGAAGAACCTCCTGGCCCTTCTGCAAGAGCTTGACCTCGACATTGGGCTGGGCGGCGACGCGCAGCTTGCGGTTGCCGGAGACGAGGTCGACGGTGCCGTCGTCGTTGATCGAGGTGACGGTGCCGAAGCTGTTTGGTGGCGAGGTGAGCTTGTCGACCTCGGCTCGTAGCACGGCGAGCTGCTCACGCGCTTCTTCGAGGACGGTGGCGAGTCGGTCGTTCTGGCCAAGGGCCCGGCTGAGCTTCTCCTGGGCCTCGTTCAGCCGAGTTTCCATCTCCAAGACTCGACGCGGGGCATCCTGCAAACGCCGACGAAGGCTGACCACTTCGTCTTCCAGCACGCCGACTTGACGGCGCAACTCAGATGTCTCGTCGCTCCCACTAGGGCTCATCGACAACTCCTAAATGTCCTGGCTCTAATTGACCGCCTCTAAGCAGTATACGAAGAGGTCCTTTTATCCAACTGATATCGGACCGGAAGGCTCAGACCCGAAGCTCAGATCGGGGGAAGGCCAACGATTTCGGGAGGCGATCCGTTTTCCGCGACATCGGCTTCCACTTCGTCCCGGCGGATTCCGAGCACGAAGAGGATCGCGTCCAAATATGGCACCGACACCGAGCTATCGGCGGCGTTGCGGACAACCGGTTTGGCGTTGAAGCCGATTCCGAGGCCGGCGGCCGCCAGCATGTCGAGATCGTTGGCGCCATCGCCGATCGCCACGACCTGGTCGAGCCCGATCCCCTCTCGAGCGGCGATCTCTCGCAAGATCTCCGCCTTCCGGGCGCGGTCGATCATGGTCCCGGTGATCCTGCCGGTGAGACGCCCGTCCTCGATCTCGAGCTCGTTGGCATAGGAATGGTCGAGCCCGAGGTCGGAGGCAAGACGGTCGGTGAACCAGGTAAAACCACCCGACAGGATCCCGACTTTCATGCCCATTCGTTTCAGCGTGCGGACAAATGTGCGAGCTCCGGGAGTGAGCCGGATCTTGGCCGCCACTTCATCGAGGACGCTGACGGAGAGGCCAGCCAATAATCGGACTCGCTGTTCGAGGGCAAGTGTGAAGTCGGTCTCCCCGGTCATCGCGCGGGTCGTTATGGCAGCGACCTCGTCACGTTTCCCGGCGGCCGCAGCCAGAAGCTCGATCACTTCATCCTGGATCAAGGTCGAGTCAACGTCCATCACCACCAAGCGCTTCGAACGCCGGGCGATCCCCTCGGCCTGCACCGCGACGTCGATGTCATGGACCGCCGAGGTCTCGAGCAGGGAGGTGCGCATCGCGTTCTGATCGCCTCCGCTCACCGCCAGCTCATAGCTCACCACGGGGTAGCGGGAGAGACGCTCGATCGAATCGATGTTGCCGCCCGCCTCCGCGATCGCCCGGCTGATTGCCCCAAATGCCTGGGGCGTCACTCGAGCGCCAATGACGGATACTGCAAACCGGTTCCGGCTCGGCGCCGGCACGTCGGCCACCGGTTCAAAATCGGCGGTGAGCCGGCGCTCGGTGGCGTAGAAGAGGACGTCGCGGATTGTTGTCTGGTCGTCTGGGACCGAGATCAGCACGTTGAGGCTCAGACGGTCGCGGATCACGACTTGTTCGACGTCGTAAAGCTCGCAGTGGCCGGCGCTAAGCACATCCATCAGGCCAGCGGTGATGCCGGGGGCATCCTGTCCGAACACCCGGACGAGAATCGTGGACCGACCTTCAGACATCGGCCAAGATTCGAGTCGCAATTGTGATGAAACCGGTGTGACCGACCATGCGGTGATCGGGTCGCACCGAGCGCCCTTCGACGGTCCACGTGCGATGCATCGTCTCGAATACCTCAATTTGGCCGAATGCACGCGATTCGCGCAGCGCATCGGTGACGGTTTGGATCTGGGGGACGGTCGGAAGGTATGAGCAAAAGATGGCCCCGCCCGGGAGGTAGGTGGCGGCGACAGGAACTACATGCCACGGCTCGGGCAGATCGAGGATGAGGCGATCCGCTTCAACGGTCGGCAACTCGTCTTCCACTTCTCCTACCCGCAGTTCGAGATTGGGGGGGATATCGCCCAGCCAACGAACGATCGATTTGTGAGCGTGGGCGGCGTGATCTTCGCGGCGTTCGACGCTCACCACCCGGCCCTCGGGTCCGACGAAGCGGAGTAGCGCCAAGGTGAGCGCGCCCGAGCCTGACCCCGCCTCGAGGACTGTCATGCCCGGCGCGATATCGGCATAGACCGCAATCGGGCCGATGTCCTTCGGATACACCACCGTGGCGCCGCGGGGCATCTTGAGGATGAAGTCGCTGAGCCGGGGGCGCATGACCAAGAGACTTCCTCCCATCGTCGACTCGACCCGAATGCCCGGCTCGGCACCGATCAAAGCATCGTGCTCGACGATCCCGTGGTGGTAGTGGAACTGGTTGCCGGCTTGGAGGCGGACCAAATAGCGACGGCCTTTGCCATCGATGAGGAGGACGTTGTCGTCGGCTTCGAACTTCATGCTCGAAGAGTCACCGCTTGCAAACGGCAGAAAGCGCACACATCGCCGGTGGTTGGCTGGCCGCAGAAGCGGCACGAGTCGAGAGTCGGACGATCGGTATTGGGAAAATGCTCCACACCGCGCTCGAGAAACCCGAAGAGAAAGCCGGCCTTGACCCCTGGCGATTCCTCTTCCAACCGGTTAAGCCATTCCTTGTAGCGGTTGATGGTGTTGCCCGCGGCCATCGGGCACTCGTCAACCTCGTACTCGATTCCCTGGAGCACCGCGTAGGCGGCGGTCTCCCGTTCGGCAACTCTGATCAGAGGCTTGACTTTGCGGGCGAACCCTTCATTGGTGGCAGGGAGGACAGGGCGCTGCCGGGCAAGGTACTCAGCGTTCCATCGCAAAACGTTGGAGAAAAGGGTGGCGGCCTCATCATCGAGGTTGTGGCCCATGACGAGCACGTCGTAACTCAGCTCGTCGGCGATCTGGTTCAGGATGTATCGCTTCGAGAGGCCGCAGGCCGAGCAAGGAGCGCGCCGGCTGGCAGCGGCGGCCTCCGGCACCGAGAACCCAAACTCTGCCGGCAAATCGGATACCTGGAGCTTCAGCCCGCGTGCCTCGGCGAAGTTGGTCGACAGATTCAGGCTTTCAGAGGAGTAATCGCCGATCCCCAAATGGAGGTACACGCCATCAACCGCGTAGCCGAGCTCGTTGAGAATGTTCCATAGGGCGAGGCTGTCCTTGCCACCGGAGACACCGAGCAATAATCGATCAGCGGCGTCGAACATCTTGTACTCATCAATCGTCTTCGCCACCTGGCGGTGGATGTGCTCGATGAAATGGTCTTTACAGAAGTTGGCGTGGTGACGCTTTACCTGGATCACCGCTCGCTGCCGACAGACGCGGCACTTCATCGTTTAGCCGCCCGAGATGACCGGACGGAGCTCAATTACGTCCTCGTCGTCGACCGCGTCCTCGATCGTGCAAAGCTCCCCGGCCCTAATCGGCAGATAGGACTCGGAGACCAAGTCAAGCCGGCGAAAAAGGTCGCCGACCCGCTTGACGCCGGTCAACTCGATCTCCCGGCGGGGATTGCGCAAGACGACTTTCATCGAAAGACCAGGCTCAACGCGGTAGCGACTGCCCCCAACACAAGCGCCGCAACCAATGTCCAGGTGACCCACTGCACAAACTTCTGATTTCTCATCGGAACCCCGAAGCGTAATTGTCAACGAGAAGACTGGGCGATGGCCGTTACGACTTGGGACACGACGTATTCAGGAGCCGCGAAGAGGTCGAAATAGGTGAAGCGCAGCACCCGGTATCCCTCAAGGACAAGCGCATTCTGCTTCCTGCGATCCTTGCAAAAGGAGTCGCGATCGGGATGAAAAGCCTCACCGTCGAGCTCGATTACGAGTTTGTATTGGTGATAGACGAAATCGACCCTGGCGATAAGCCGCCCACCCCGCCGATGGATTTCGACTTGGGGCTCGGGAAGGTCAACACCAGCCGCCTTCATAATCCGTAGGAATTCCTCGTCCATCGGCCCTTCAGCGAGTCCGAGGAGCGCCATTCGCTCGATCAGAACGTCACGCATCGGCCCGGCGCCGTTTCGGCCCTTGCGTGCGACCCGATGGAGAACCGCTGCAACTACCTGCACGGTGACCAGTTCTCGACGAATGGCCTCTTCCAGAGATCTAGCGACTATGCCGGCGCCCCATGGAATTCCTGAATCAACCAACGCTCTCGCCAATGTGGTGGAACGGATACCGCCGATCAGAATGATATCGCTAGCGATTAGATCGCTGCTTCGATGAACAGTGTGCCCACGCGTAGGCAAGCCGCTCGTGGTGATCGAAACTTCGATGCGTTTCGGTCGTTTGCCGACGTCGTGAAGGTGGAGTGCAGTGGCGTGGGACGCGACGGCACTGGGGCCAGAGCTCAGTACCGCAACCGCTACCGCACGTTCCCATGCGCTGCTGATCCAGCGATGACGAAGGTGCCCTCGTAGGGTCTCGTCAGTGAACCATTCCGAACCCGCTTGGCGTGTCGTGCTCGTCATCCCGCGCTCAAGCGCCTGCCGTCGATTGAAAGCTCCATGTTGGGTGGCGGCCAGGGTGGTAACTCGAAGGTAGGAATCATTCATCCCTTCGTTATGCGTCGCTCCCGAAGCAAATTCAATCCCCTTGTCTCATCCAAATTCGCCCCCACACGAAACCCGATTTCTTAACTTGTCCCCTGGCGTGTCGTGCTCGTGCTTGTGGGGACGAATTTGGTTTTGAGGTTTCCTGTGGGGACAAATTGTGGCGAGGCTTAGGATCGGGGCGTGAATCCGTTGTCGGCTGGCGTGAATCGAACGTTGCGCAGCCTTCGGACCGGGGACCGGAGGGGACTCTTTTGGGGGGTCTTTTTGTTGCTGTTCGGGTTTTGGCGCAATCGGCGCAAGCGGGGCCGGGAGGTGTTGAAGAAGACAACCGTGAAACCCGGCGAAACCCTGGTGATCAGGGGAACCACATTGGGCGACGCCGGCCAGGGGCCGAGCCCGCCGCCCCCGGTTCAGACTTTGTAGACCTCGACGACGGCGCGGCCGGATTTGCCTTTGCGACGGCCCAGCAAATAGGCCAGCCCAACCACAAGAGCGATCCCGGCGCCAGCCACCATGGCCGTGTTCTGGGCGTTCTCCTTCGTCTCGCTAACAACTTGGGTGATCTCGCGAGCCTTGGCCTCGACATCAGCCTTACTGATTGTCACTCGACATCCTCCAGAAGATGAGTCCGGCGGCCCCGCCGGCCAGGACGACAGTCAAAAGCCTTGCGCCGATTCCCCACCAGGGCGTGTCGGGGAGAAGACGGCGGAACAAGGCGAAGGCGCCCAAGGTCAGAAGGATCGCGGCGATCGCAAACAGCGCTCCCGCGCCAAGGCCAAAACCGGCGTGCTTGCCAAGCTTCTTCGCGGGCTCGAGTGCCTCTTGGCGGAGGTACTCCTTCGACATGTCGACCAGCTCGCGTACAAGCTCCGGAATCTCCTGGGGTCCCGCTTTCATATTGCGAGGCTAACAACTCAATCGGTCCTGGCTGCACGCCTAACCTCGCACGATGGGGAACCGGATCCTTGCTACGCGAGGTCGCCACCTCGACGAGGGACTCGGTCCTCGCTTCCGAGCTTTCTTTTGGGGTCAAACAATCTCCCAAGTGGGTGATTACGTCGCCTATGTATCTCTCCCTCTCTATGTGGCGTCCCTGACCGCGTCGACCTTCAGCCTCGCCGTCACCTACTCCCTCGAGACCGTTCCCGCCCTCCTCCTCGGCCTCGTCGGCGGGGTGTTGCTCGATCGGCTGCCTCTCCGCTCGGTGATGATCGTTTCCGATCTCGTCCGCGCCGGTGCTTTCTTTGCCCTGGGCGGTCTCGCCCTCGACCCCTCCCCTTCGGGTCTCTACCTCGTCTTTCTCCTCGCCTTCGTCATCGGGAGCTTCTCCTCGATCTTTCAAAACGGCATGTTCGCGGTGATTCCCTCGCTCGTGCCGCCCCAGCACATCACCCAGGCCAACGGCCGAATTGCGACGAGCCAGCAGGTCGCTCTCGTAGTCGGGCCATTTCTCGCCGGAATTCTCGCCAGTTCATTCGGGGTCGGTCCGGGATTCTTTCTGAACGGCGTCACCTTTCTTGTCTCCGCGGTGTCGGTGTTCATGATCGGCCGAGTGCCGGTCCGGCTCGAAGCCGAGGAACGGAAGGGATTCGCGTCCGAGGCCTGGCACGGGCTCAGGTTCTTGTGGAACGAGCCCAGGCTGCGGGCTTCGACCATCGCCGCCGCCGCCGCCAATGCCGCGGTCGGCTTCCTCGAATCGACTCTGGTGGTGCTCGGCGTCGACATCCTCGGCGCCAACGAAGCCGAGTTGGGAACGCTTTACATGTCGCTCGGGGTGGGGGGCATCGTGGGCGCGATTATCGCGCCCCGAGTCATCAAGCGATACGGGCTCGGTCGCGTCCTCACGTTCGGCTTGGTGCTCTTCGGATTCAGCTTCTTCGTGGTTCTCCGGGTGGGCTTCGGCCCGTTGGCTCTGCTTCTCTTCTTTGTGATGTTCATCGGCCTGTCTTTGGTCAACGTCCCCTTGTTCACGATTCGTCAGACCTACACACCGCCGATGATGTTGGGGCGCGTGATCTCCGCGGCGAGAACCATCGGCTGGTCGACCCTGCCGGTCGGCGCTTTGGTGGGCACCGCCATCGCTGACTCGACGGGTTATGAACGGGTCGCCCAGCTCGCACCATTGCTCTTAGTCATCACCGGCTTCGGTCTCGTCTTTAGCTCGATCTGGCGTGACACCTTCGGACCGGGGCAAGCTATCTCCAGAGTGGCAAAACCATCTAGTTCGTAATTCCACGAACTTCGGACCACGTGTTTTATCTTTCCTTCGCGTCGGACGGACGGTCCGCGACGAAAGTGAGGATCGATGGCAACGAAGAAGTCGGCCGCCAAGAAGTCGGCCAAGAAGGCTCCCGCCAAGAAAGCGGCGAAGAAATCAACCAAGAAAGCCGCCAAGAGGAAGTAAGTCGCTCCGCTAGCGAGCAGAGAGCCCTCGCCTCGAGCGGGGGCTCTCTCTGGTTCTAGGTCGATCCCGTGCCCACTGCCCGCATTCGATATGAGGTCTCGCGGTTCGTTCGGACACCAGCCACTGTGGCGACGACGGTGACACTCGCGACCAGCAACCCCAAAAGGCCGCCACTTCCAATGCCCGCGGTTGTGCCCACGACACCAAGCACAATGATCATGGCCTTTCGCACTGGTTGGCGCCAGGTCTCGAAACGTCGATGAAAGTTGGCCATCGATTCTCGATCCCGAATCTCGGAAGCGGCAAACACACCCACCCCGCGGATCAGACCGAAGACTGCGCCGAGGAGCAACGCATTCACCGCCGAACCTCCGACGGCTCCCGCCACCACCAACAGGTAGACGCCGGCGGTCATGATGTAGGTCGACAGACCAAAGCCGATCTGCCAACCGAACCCCGCCCCGTAGATCCATCCTCGATAGCGATTCAGCCAGTGTTCGTTCACCTGCCGGTCGTGACCTGGCAACTGGAAGCCAGCCAGCCTCCCGTCGGACGCCACCGAAACCAGGGCAACCACGGCCAAGATCAAGAGCTCGCTCGACTCTCCGATCGTCCCGATCGCCAACGCCGGCAGAGCGATCAACGCTCCTAGCGTGACTCCCCCGACCAACGACCCAATGACGTACCACCAGGCTGTCGCCGAGAACCGGTGGCCGCGGGTCGCCTCGGTCAGCGGGGTGATCGTCGACAGCATCGAAACCCCACACGGAGACCACGTGCTTCGCACCGCGGCGGCCACTGCCACCAACATTGCCAACAGGAATGTCATCCCGACAACTTAGTTCAGACCGGCACCGCCAGGGCAAGCGCCAAGTTGGAATCGATGTTTCCACTGATCGTCCCCAGTTGGCGCGCTCCCCCGTCTTCAGCGAAGACCATGTCGCTCTCGAGGCTGACCTGGGAAAAGGTCTGCACACTCGACTCGTAACTACTCATTGCATACACCTCTGCGCAGACATCTGCTGGCAGCGCGACTTGGGAAGTGGCGATCTTGTTGCCGGCATCGGTGGCCGAGGCCAGATCTGGATAGACCTCGAAATGGATATGCGGCCAACGACCCTGATAGCAAGCTGGGAAAATCGACGCGAACCGGACGGTGCCGTTGGCATCGGCTTCCTGCACCCCACGGAGGTAGTTCTGGTCGGTGGCCCCCTGCGAATACAGGGAGTAGAGACCCGCGGCATCGCACTGCCAGGAGTAGACCGCCGCTCCCGCGTAAGGAGCGCAGTTGTTGGCGAGGTCGAGCACCGTGTACTGGATCTCCAGCGGCACGCCCGTGGCGGTGCCGCTCAAGCCGCCAAAGCTCGTCGTGATATCGGAGCGGACCGCCCCTTCGGTGGTCAAGACATTGGGCCCGTTGCTGCCGTCTCCGGGATAAGGCCCGTTCGTCTCCTCGGGGATGACCTCGCACTCGGCGTCCGGCACAGGTGTTGTCGTGGCCGAGCCGCCGCTGGTGGTAGAGACAGCCGTGGTACCCGTCGATCCGGTGGTTGCGGAAGCCTGAGTCGTCGACGAGGAAAGCAGCGTCGTCGTCACCGCTCCCCCGCCGCCACAGCTGATGATCGCCAGGAGGCTCGATCCGGCCAGCGCTCGCAACGCTTGCCGGCGGTTGATGAGTGTCGACAGGTCGTACTGGAGGCCGCGATCGAACTCCTCGACTTCGAACTGGTTGTGTTCGTGATTCACGATTTCGTCCTTTCTTCCGTCAGTCGGAGTGAAATATCGCAGCCTGTGAACGGACCGAGAGTTCTCCGAGATCATCCACGCAAAACCTTGGAAGGAAAGAACGCGAAAAATAATCTCCAATTTGAGGTGACAAATCGAAAAACCGTGGGTATAAAGCACTCATCAGATCCCGGAGTTGAGACCTCGGTCTCGACACCGGGATCTGTGTTTTCCGCTCCAATCTCGAGGAATAGCCCCTGATGGAGACGGTCGCCCCCCTTTTCGTGGTCGCGCTTCTCCTCCTGGCTGGGGTGCTGGCTGGCAAGGTCTCCGGACGCTTCGGGATTCCTGCCCTCCTTCTCTTCCTGGTGATCGGCATGCTCGCCGGCTCCGACGGTCCCGGCGGGATCGAGTTTGTCAACGCCGAGTTGACCACCCAGGTGGGATCAGTAGCGCTCGCCTTCATTCTTTTCTCCGGTGGCCTCGACACCCGTTGGAACCTGGTGCGCCCGGTGTTGTGGCCAGGACTTTCGTTGGCGACGATCGGCATCATTGTCACGGCCACCATCGCCGGGATCGCCGCCAGCGTCATCTTCGACTTTCCGATCCTGATCGGCCTGCTGGTGGGAGTCATCGTCTCCCCCACCGATGCCGCTGCGGTCTTCTCGGTGCTTCGGGCCCGCAGCATCGGCTTGCGACGGGGTCTGCGACCTTTGCTCGAGTTCGAGTCGGCCAGCAACGACCCGATGGCGGTCATCTTGACGATTGGCATCACCGAGCTGATCGCCTCCCCCGAGGTGTCGACAGCGTCGCTGGCCCTCCTCGTCGTCAGGCAGTTCGCCCTTGGCGCGGCCTTGGGACTGCTGCTGGCCCATGGGGCGATCTGGCTCACCAACAAGCTGCGGCTCGAATACGAGGGCCTCTACCCGGTGCTCACGGTGGCCGTCGTGCTCTTGATCTTCTCGGCCACCACCGCGGTCGAAGGCAGCGGATTCCTCGCGGTGTATCTGGCGGGGCTGACCATGGCGCGTCACCGTCTCGTTCACAAGCGGTCGATCGGACGGTTCCACGACGGCATTGGCTGGCTGATGCAGATCGCTATGTTCTTGATGCTTGGCCTCCTGGTCTTTCCGTCGGAGCTGCCCACAGTGGCCCTGCCGGGGTTCGGTCTGGCGCTGGTGCTCATGTTCGTAGCCCGACCCCTGGCGGTCCTGATTTCATTGATGGGATTCCACTTCACCTGGAAAGACCGGATCCTCTTGGCTTGGGTGGGATTGCGCGGGGCGGTGCCCGTCGTCCTTGCTACGTTTCCGTTGGCGGCGGGGGTGGCCGGCGCCGACACGATCTTCCGGGTCGTCTTCTTCGTCGTATTCCTGTCGGTGGCCGTGCAGGGGACGACCATTTCGACCTTGGCCGGTTGGCTGAAGCTGGACAAGAACACGTCAGAGTCCGACCGACCGGAGCTCATCACCGGGGGGGAATCGCTCCGCTCGTTGGTGGACATCGGAGTGCCGGCGGGCTCATGGGTGGATGGAAGGAGGATTGTCGAGCTCGATTTGCCTTCGGGCGCTTGGGTCACACTGATCACGCGCGACGATCACTATTTAGTGCCGCAGGGACCGACCGTTCTCCACTCCGGCGATCACCTCAAGGTCCTCGCCTCCCATGCAGAAGCGGAGCGGATCAAAGAGAGCCTGGGACGTGCGCAGCCGGCGCGGAGGCGCTAACGCAGCAAAAGACACGAGTCGCCGAACTCGTGCCAGGCGTAGCCAAGATCGACGGCGCGGCGGTACATCGATTCCATCAGTTCGCGACCCGCCACCGCCTCAACTAGTTCGAGATGTGACGCCCGCGGCTCATGCCAACCGGTGAGCAGGCCGTCTATAGCCCTCAGGTTTGAGCCATCACCAATCACCAAGTCGGTGTAGCCGTCGTCCGCCGACAAGAAGCCGGTCTCATCGGCGACAGTCTCGAGCGCCCGAACGACGGTTGTCCCGACCGCGATTACGCGTCCACCGCCGATGCGTAGTGCGTTCGCTGCCGCCGCAGTCGCGGCGGGTACGGAGTAGTACTCCTCGGCCGGGTGTTCCCCTTCCTCGAGGGAGGCCACACCGGCGTGTAAGACCACCGGCAAAACCGCGATTCCCGAGGCGATCAGATTGGCGATCAACTCGGCGGTGAAAGGCCGGCCAGCAGAGGGCATCTCCGCCGAACCCGGATGACGCGCGTAAACCGTTTGATAGGCATCGAGCGGCCAGGCGGCCGCGGCGTATCCGTATCTGATCGGTCGGCCGAATCGGTCGAGATAGTCGAGAACGTCACCCGCCAGATCGACGGTGACGACGAAGAGTCGGGAAGCCACCGGGTGCCGAGCGATCGTTGTGATCGCCCCGCCGCCTTCCAAGCTCAGGCGGCCGCCCCCAAAGTCCGGAAGCGGCTCAGTGCCGAGCCCTTGGGGACGGCGTACCTCGACCGTCCAGTTGCCATCTAGCAGGCGGGACGAGAAATGCACGACCACCTGCTCCCCTCGCTCAATGGTGGCATCCAGCGCGGCCGGCAAAGTGGCGGAGGTATTGATCACCAGCACATCGCCGGACCGAAGGAAATCAGGCAGGTGGGGAAAGGTTGTGTCGATTATCTGCTGGTCGCTCCGTGATCCCACCATCAGCCGCACCTCGTCGCGGTGTCCCGGAGGCTCGCCTTTCTCGAGGTGGGCGGGCAACACGAAGTCGAGGGCGGGCACGGTCACGCGAGCTGTCTCGCCTGATAACGGCCGGATGGAGGGCGCTCGTCAATCAACTTCAACAGGCCGGGGACGCTGGCCTCGGGAGGTGCGCGGTCACTCACGTCTTCACCCGGGAACGCCTCCTGTTGCATACGCGTATTCATGTCGCCGGGATCGACCCAATAGATCGAAAGGGCGGGCTCCTCGGCGGCGAGGACTCGGGTCAGTTGCTCGAGCGCCGCTTTCGATGACCCGTAGCCGCCCCAGCCTTCATAGCCCTCAACGCCCGCGTCGGAGGTGATGTTGATGATGACCCCTTGGCTTCGTCTGAGCAGGGGGAGGAATTCCTGAATGATGGCCAGCGGCGCCACGAGGTTGACTTCGTAGACCTGGCGTAGAACGTCGAGCGGGTAGGCGTCGAGTCGAGGCTGAGGAGAGGGTCCGAGCAGCGAGGCGTTGTTCACCAACAGATCAAGGCCGCCAAAGGTGCCGATCGCCTGGGCGAGGTGTGCCCGATGCTCGGAATCGGACACGTCGCCGGCTACTCCGACCGAGCGCTCATTTCCGATGTCGGCAAGCCCCGCCTCTAGTGCGTCGGCGTCGCGCCCGTCGATCACCACTGAGAAGCCACGATCGAGGAGAGACTTGGTCAGTGCTCTTCCCAATCCGCGGGAACCACCGGTCACCAGCGCCACCGGGCTCACTTGTCCGAACCAATCTGGACCATGGAGCAAAGACTCTAACCATCCGGAGACCGATAAAACAAGAAATCACTGGTTTTATTGTGAGAACCGTTGGAGACTCCTAGAATCGCCGCTATGCCGATCGTCGAGCATCCGGCGTTGACCGCGCTCCCCCAGACCAAGCGCACGCTGCTCAACAGCCTCAAACGGTCTGGGGAGATGACGGTTGAAGCTCTCGCCGATGCCGCCGAGCTCACCGTTTCTGCGACTCGCCAGCAACTGACCGGGCTGCAACGAGACGGCCTGGTCAGAGTGAACGAGACCAGGAACGGGCCTGGCCGCCCCCGCTATCGCTATGCGCTCACCGCGGCGGCCGACGCCCTCTACCCACGGGCGTACGCCGAGCTCACTAACGAGTTGCTCGACTATGTCGATGAGGCCGACCCCGAGCTGATGCAGGAGATTTTTGCGCGCCGTCGCCAGCGAAGGATCGATGCGGCCCGAAAGCGGCTCCAACTTTTGACCGCTTTTCCGGACCGAATGGCGGAGCTGGCTCGGATCCTCGACGACGACGGCTACCTCGCCGAAGCGATCGAAATGGCCGACGGAAGCTATGCCATCGTCGAGCACAACTGCGCCATCCTTGGAATCGCGATGCGCTACGGCCAGGCGTGTGGCAGCGAGCTCGAGTTCATCAGAGCCGTGCTTCCCGACGCCAAGGTGGAACGAACGTCACACATGTTGAGCGGGGCCTACAACTGCTCATACTCGATCAAGCCTCATTAGCTTGTCCCGATGCCTGACAAGGTCTACGACTCACCAAAAGGATGGGTCGCACAGCACATCAACGACTACGTCAAGTCCAACGGCAAGAAGGGGCACATCTGGCGGGGGGTGCCGACCTTGCTCCTGACCACCCGCGGACGCAAGACGGGCAACCTGCGCCGCACTGCCCTGATTTATGGACGGAACGGAGCAAGCTACGTCGTCGTCGGTTCAGTCGGCGGCGCCGCCCACCATCCCAACTGGTATTTGAACCTGACCGCTGATTCCAACGTCGAGGTGCAAGTGGGCTCGGAAGTGATGCCCGGTCTGGCGCGCACGGCCGACGAGTCCGAGCGGCAGCGCCTTTGGCCGCAGATGGCTGAGATTTGGCCCGACTACGCCAACTACCAGAAGAAGACAGATCGCGAGATACCGATCGTGATCATCGATCCGTCAAGCTCCGGCCCCACGGATTCCGCGTAACCGGCTACTTCTTGTGTCCGCCCTCGTGGGCTCGCAAGGTGTAAGTACCGTCGGTCACCGTCCCATAGGAACGCGCCACAATCGTCTCCAGCACGTTCAGGTCGACATCTTCGAGGTCCTTGATGTAGAGACAGCCCACTCCGGTGGTGTGGGGGCCCAGCCGCTCCAACAGGTCGGTGTGGGCCCCGGTCCCATCGGGCAAGTAGACGGTTGTCGCGGCCTTGCGGGGGGAAAACCCGGCCGCGCCGGAATCGCCTTCCCGACCGCTGGCGTACTTGTAGTGGTACTGCCCGAACCCGACGATGCTCCCCCACATTCGGGGTTTCTCGCCGGTGACGCGGCGCATCAGCGCAAGGAGCGTCTCGGCGTCGCGACGGCGTTTCGGGTGCTCAACTCCCGCGAGAAACTCACCGACCGTCTTGTCCATCCTTCGACGATAGGTCTACGCCGTGGCGAATGTCACGACGCCGGTCTCGAGCTCGTAATGCGCGCCCACAACCATTAGCGAACCGTCAGCGATAGGTCCCGATAGCACCAGGCTCTCTCGGAGCGCGGGCGTCGATCGGTCCACACTTTCGCGGATGGACTGATCGAGGATGGTGTCCCCCGCGGCGCCCACCCGAGGAACTCGGGCTGCGGCTTACGGCGCCGCACTGCCCAGCGAGGACGTGTTGTCGCTCCGGTGCCCGTGAGGGCGAAAGGCGCCGAGAACATCCCGACTTCGTTGCTCAGGTCTTGGTGGCCGTGTGTCCGTATTTCTGCCGCGCTGCTTCGCCGGATGTGCCGACCATTGCTCCAATCGATGCCCAGGAATGTCCCTCGTTTCGTGCGATCCCCACAGCCTTCGTGAGCCGCCGCTCCGCTTCAGCTCTAGCGAGAAAGGCCTGACGAATTTTGCGAAGGGCAGCGGCGTCTTGAACGTTGCCGGGATCCGGTTCGTAGGCTTCGAAACGGGCAGCTAACTCTTCAGCTTGGCTAATGATCTCGTCAGCAGTTCTCGGCATGTTTCATCTGAGATATTGAGGACGGGCCCTCATGGCATGAACCGCGGCTGGGCCTTCATCCGAAGCGACAACCCCGATCTCGTAGAGGTTGCCGGCGCGGTCGGGCCAAGAAGCATCGTCATCCCCTCGTCGAGGTCTTCGACGAGGATCGGGATTATTAAAGGCTTGGAGATCGTCTCATCGGTCACCCCGTGCTTGCGGGCACATCGAGGATCAGCGGTTCGTTCGCAAGTTACCTTGATTCAGTGGGGTAGCGCAAGTTAACTTGCGTGAAGGTGCTTCGCCCAGGTCGCCAATTCCCTGGCCGCTCGCGACCTCCCAGACAGATCAAAATGCTTTCAATGTTTCCACGACTTCCTCAAAGGCTTCAACTCGTTTCTCCCGATCAACCTGCGCAAATCAGTCCTTGATCGCCGCGCGACCGACTTGGTTCTGGCTGTGTCAGCTTGTACGGATTAGGGAAACTGAACGAGGAGACCTATGGCGTCCGGTGGCCGGTTGAGTCGGGCGTAGCGCTGCGCCTAAGGAGCGACCCTGGCACAAAGACCTCCACAGCGTCACGTTCTCGGTTTGCGTTAAGTCAGACAGAAGGAGGGTCGGTTGCTCTTTCCCAGTTACGGTGCTGGCCAAGTGCCTTGATGAAAGCACCGATTTCTTGAACAAGTGCCCAGTCGGATTGATCGTTGGTGGGAATTCCGGCTTCGGCCACCAGTTCGCTGCCCGACCCTATAAAGAGGATTGGCTTGCAGTGGCGATATTGGTCGCGGAGAAATTCCAAGGGTTGACCAAGCGCCCTGAATCCTTCGGCGCCATCTGGCACGACAACGGCATCGAATAGCACAGAAGGCATGGTTTCGAAGGTCGAGTCTGGTTCCAACAGATCGCCAGTTGACGTTTCGACGGCGCTGAGGTTGACCGCGACTCTTCGCACCACAATTCCCGCTCCCTCTAGAGCCGATTCGCATTTCTCAACGAGAGCACCGTCGACCCCTGGTCCGACCAGGACCGCGACCCGCCGACCGCGAACATCTCCGTTCCCGGGACGTGCGGTCAAGGAAAGCGCAGGAGAGACCAAAACTTCGGGGGTCGGTGAGTCGATACTTTTGGGCATCGCCCGCGGCAGAGTGATCCCGAGACCGCCTGCTACCGCCGCAGCGAGCTCGTCAGAAACGTTGCGAAGCATTGCAACAGTTCGTTCTCGAATCGCCGCGACCTGAACCTTGGTGAGTTCGAAGCGGAAGCCCCGGACGATGTGAGCTTTCTCGAACGGTGTTTGGCTGTTCCAGAAGAGTGTCGCCTGTGAATAATGGTCTGCGAACTTCTCCGGCTTTCCGCGGACCTTGCTGTCGGCGATGGATTCCGGAAAGCTGGTGAAACCTTCGGGTCCGGCTTGGTACGGGGAACCGCCCCCTAGAGAGTTGGGTTCGTAGGAAACCCGTCCTCGGTTTATCGCCTGCCTGTGCATCCCGTCCCGTTGGTTGTTGTGAGCCTGAGCAACAGGCGTATTGATGGGTATTTCATGGAAGTTGGGGCCACCGAGGCGCAGCAACTGAGTATCGAAATAGGAATGGATTCGACCAGCAAGCAGGGGGTCGTTGGAGAAATCGATTCCTGGAACCAGGTTTTGCACACCGAACGCGACTTGTTCGGTCTCGGCGAAGAAGTTATCAGGGTTCCGGTTGAGCACCATGCGACCAACTGGCCGAACCGGAACGAGCTCCTCCGGGACGATCTTGGTGGGATCGAGCACGTCAAAACTGAAACGTTCCGCCTGAGCTTCGGACATGATCTGAAAGCCAAGCTCGTACTCCGGAAACACTCCCGCCTCGATTGACTCCCAAAGGTCACGGCGGGTGAAGTCGGGATCAGCGCCGGCGATCTTGACACTTTCGTCCCAGTCCAGAGAATGGGTTCCGGCCACCGGGGTCCAATGGAACTTCACGAATCGAGAACGACCTGAGGCATTGATGAGCCTGAACGTGTGAACTCCAAAGCCTTGGATCATCCGAAAGCTGCGTGGGAGAGCCCGATCCGACATAACCCACATCAACATGTGGGTCGATTCAGGCATCAAAGAGACGAAGTCCCAGAAGGTGTCGTGAGCGCTCGCCGCTTGCGGCATGGCATTGTGAGGTTCGGGCTTCAACGCATGGACGAGATCGGGGAACTTCATCGCGTCCTGAATGAAGAACACCGGAATGTTGTTGCCGACGATGTCAAAGTTGCCCGCATCGGTATAGAACTTGGTGGCGAAGCCCCGCACGTCGCGCGGCGTGTCAGTCGACCCGCGCTCACCGGCAACAGTTGAGAAGCGGACAAAGACTGGCGTCTGTTTGCCAGCCTCCGCGAGAAACGACGCCTTCGTAAACTGCGCCAGCGATTCGTAGCACTCAAAGAAGCCGTGGGCAGCCGAGCCACGGGCATGCACGATCCTCTCCGGGATGCGCTCATGGTCGAAATGGGTGATTTTCTCCCTGAGGATGAAGTCCTCGAGCAGTGCCGGGCCGCGAAGCCCCATCTTCAGCGAGCTCTGGTTATCGGCGACTGGCTGGCCGAAATTCGTCGTCAAGGCCTGACCGGACGAATCAAGCCTTACGCGTTCCAGAGAGTCGTTGGTCGGGTTAACCCCTGAGCGAGCTGCCGCTCCGGTTTTTTGGGACGCCGTTCCCTCGGTGAGCGTGCTCGCCGTTGCTGAAGGATCAGCTGCTCTCGCGACTTTTCCCGGTTTCGGCTTCCTCGCGGCCGGTCCGAACTCCTTCGGTTTGTTCGGGTTGCTCGGGAAGTCCGCGGCCAGTTGTTGGGCACCTTGCTTCTGCAGCGCGACGGGGTCTCGGTCGGGAGCAGGGCCCTTTCGCGAACCTCTTACCGTCGACTTCGAATTCGACGGATTTGCTCGCTTCGTCGCTGACCTCGTGGTTGGCGTTGATCGTTTGCTTGCCGCGTTGGGACGCTTCCTCGCAGCCATATTTCCCCTCCGTCAGGGCGATATCTAGTCGCCTATGTTTTTGGCTTCTTGCCCACCAAGTCGTCTCGCGTCTGTTCGGCGCGGGAGGCTCCGATCGCCGACTTGACGTCCTTCTGTTCCTCGGGTGGCGGCAGCACCGCCGGCATCCCCAACGACTCGATCCACAACTCGCGGGACCACCCCATGGTGTGATAGAGGTGCTCGTCTTCTTCTTCTTCAACCTGCTCGTATGCCTCTTTGAGTGCTTTCTTCTGATCGCCGGTCGCCTTCTCGGCCACTTTTCCAATCAGCTCCCAATTGGCATGATCTTTGGTCTCAGCGTCGACCACACATTCAGCTGCAACCAGCTGAGCGGCTTCGGGCGGCCCGGCGTCTAGAGCCATCTGCATCGCGCTTACGAGGGCTTTCCCTTTCAGGCGAACAACCTGACGGCCAGTCGTTTCAACGGTCGGATCGAGGCCCAACTGGTTGAAGATCTCCTTGACGATTGTGACGTGGTTCTCGGTCTCATCGAGATACTTCTGCCACTCCTCTCGCAGGTCATCGTTGACCGCGCACCGGATAGCGTTGGTGTAGACCTGAACCCCCCCAATCTCCGTCTCCAACGCCTGGTACAGGAGCTCATTTACTTGTTCGTTGTTCATTCCCTCTCCTTGCGCCGCCCGTCCCTTTGCGGGAGCACGGGTTCGAACGCTTCGTACTATCTACTTGTGATTGTGAAGTTCCACGCCTCGCGAGTGTCTGTGCGGCCCCGCCTTTCAGCCCACATTGCTACAGGCAAGGTGCTTCCGGGGAGAAGACTCCCGTTCGCGAAACTCCGGTGAGGGCTGGGACGCCCCTTTCCGCCCCAGCCGCAGCCCGGCAATCAAAATATGGATTTCAGGTCTGGGTCCGGTCGCGGACTCGGTCGTACCGGTCTCGTCGACTCAGGCCGGCTAAACCGGCTAGGCCAAGCAAACCCACTAGACCCCAATTTCCGTTGTCGTTGTCGTTGTTGGTGTTTTGGTTGTCCGTTGTCACCGCAGTAGTTGTTTGGGCTACGGCAGCAGTGCTGATCCCAGCACTCAATACGGCCGCGAGGACCGCCCCGCTTATGGTTTTGCGCATCTCTTTCCTTCGTAAGCTGGACTTCGTCAGGAAGGCCCCGGCCCAGCACCTCATTACCCCCTGAGCGGTTTCCCAAACTCCTTGCGGCGTCGAGAAGGGTCCGAACACCTCGGCCTTGTCGGGGAGGTACAGAGTAAGAACCCAGCAATTGTGAAGCAGAGGACGACAAGGCGCTGGTTGAAAAGATTAAGGAGCACGCGGCTGACGTCCATCCAGAGCTTGTTATGACCGAGGTTGAGATCCGCGAGCTAGTCACGAGCAGCGCTCGCGACGCATAGCGCTCGGAATTCCTGTGGTGGCCCATCATCGCCGTGATGAACGCGGGGCTGGTCCGTGAGTGAACAGGAGCGTTAACCTTCCAGCGGGGTAGACCGCCACTTCGTCTGTTTTGCCTTCCTTCGCCTAGGTCATAGGCTTGATATGACCGCGCTCACTTGGCTGTGGGTCAGACCGCCGGAACAAAGCTAATTGGCCTCCTCCACAACGTGGGGCGCCGGGCCATACAACAGGATGACGAACTATGGGAGGGTCGGTTGACCATTACCCACGCACAGAATGGTCTTGCTCGCTCGCCTTGGCTTCAAGCCGCTCAAAGGCGCCGCCCAGCGCCTTCGTCAGCGCTTCGCCCGTAGGCCACAGGGCTCGTTGAATCACCACGGCTAGCCCTCGGAGTGCAGAAGGGCTACATCCGGCGGTAACGCGATTGGAGGATCGCAAACAGGCCGAAAGCCACCAATCCGAGGGCCAACACCGTGAGCAGGAACTTCCCGGACGGCTGCGCCAGGATCGTCTGCAGAGCACCGTCCAGGCCCTGCTTCTGAGCGTCGAACGTCACGGTCGCGTAAGTGAGCAGACTCGCCACGGCGACGACGGCAACCCCCTTAGCGATGTACCCGATCTGGCCCAAGCGGGTCGCGCCCTGGCGGGCGACCGGGGACATCGACGACGTGGCGATCTCCTCTAGGAAGGACTTCTTCACGCCCTTGACAAAGTGGGCGACACCAACACCGACGATGATCATCCCCGCGACGACGACCATCACCCGTCCGGCGGGCAGCGACAGCAAACCCGAAGTGGCCTCCTGCTGTTGCACCGAGCTTGATGACCCCGTGCCGAGTGCGAACCTGGCGGCGCTGACCCCCAACGCGACGTAGACCACCGCTTTGGTCCCGCTGGCGATTTGCTTGCGCGTGGCGGCCCTCTCGGTTTCGATAGCCCCAGATGGACTCACTGACCTGCCAGAGCGCAAGGGCAGCCATGCCTCCCGCAACCAGGCCCAACACGATCTTGCCGAAGGGCTGTTTAGCCACGGTCCGCAGCCCCGGAAAGGTCGGAGTCTCTCCGCCGTCGATCCACCCCATGCCATCAGCACCGCCCACCCGACCAGGATGTGGATGATCCCGTAGGCGGTCACCCCGGCGCGGGCGAGCAGCTCCAGCGACATGCTGTCGCCGATCTGTTTGGCCACATTCTTAGCTGCGCCTGGCATCGTGGCGTCGTTTGTGCCTCGGTCCCCACACGATCGCAACCCTTCCCCCAACCCCACTACCCGCTCCGCTGCTGAATGGAGGTTCGTTACTTCGCCGCTGCGGATGATCGTTTTGATGGGCTGGGATCTCCGGACGCTGATGTACGAGTTCCCGCGCTTAAGCGGTCGAATCCAGCACGCCATCGTCGACCGGCCCGAGGGCTGACCGACCGAACCCTGAAGAGTCGAAAATAAGCGGGTCCTCCGACGTACTCGAAGCCGAGGCGGCGGCCGAGACCGCCTTCAACAGCCTCTTCCTCGGACTAAGGCCGTGGCGCTACTGGTGGAGTGGACAGGACTGGGCGGCTCAGGCTTGTACGAGTTCGCCCTGACCTACCGAGCGCCGTCACTCAACCTCTACGCCGCCTGCTGAAGCCGAAGCCGCCGAAAACGACGAGCAGGACGATGATGAGGATGATCCAACCGGTGGTACTCACGACTCCTCCTAAATGCTTGCGCAGGTCATCGAGTCTGGTTGCTACGACCAAAACTCGTCATTAGCGGCCTGGTCGCCCGCATACAACCAGCTCTCGACAACCTTCCCATCCCGGATGTGGAACACCTGGACTCCGTTGTTGTCGAGGCTCTTGCCGCCGCGCTGAGCGGTGCCGCGGGTTAGGGCAACGCCGTGCTCGTCGTTGGCCAAGATGTCATGCACCTCCACCTTCAAAGTGCCGCCGCTGAGTTCGGCACTCTTACCGAAGAACGCCAGGACGCTGTCCCGACCCTTGTGGTTCCCGGCGAGCGGATTATTTCCGGGAACGTGCCAAACAATGTCATCGGCGAATAGCTCGGCGATCGCCGCCATGTCACCTTTCCCGAACGCGTCGTAACCGCGTCGCAATAGGTCTTCGTTGGGGTGCGCCATTGTTCGTTCCTCCTCAGGTTCGATCGGCTGAGCCTAGCTACCACCCACCACGGCAGTCGGGTGCAGATCTGATTCCTTTGCGCCGGCCCGACACTTTGCATGGGTCAGGCACCCACAAGGTCTTTGCTCATGTCGATGTGGCCCGGCTTAATGTACGTTGACGGTTAACCCGGCCATTAGAGCGTCCATGCCATCGCGATCGAGCATTGGGTAGTACTGGTCGCCGCCATAAGGCAGCGGTTCTCCGTCAAGTAGGGGGCGCAGGTCATCCACCAAAACCTTGCTAGGAACGCGCGTTAAAAGGCGGATTGCTTGGGAAGTCGTCAACGCAATGTCGAGCGGCACTCCACCCGCCACCTCAGCTAGCGAGCCGGCGGGAGGCTCACGATTTCGGATGAGTCGAGCGATCGACCCTGCCGCGTTTCTCGGTTTGATCTCACGAAGTGTTGCCCCGGACACCCGCCAGCCGGTGGCGCCGCCGCTGGCACTGGCCGATTCGGTGTCGGTATTTGTTACGCTTCCGTCCGGCGCGACCACAATGGGTAGCGAGACTTGCTTCCCATCGATTGTCTCCTGCTTATACAGCAATACGAATTGGCCGAAATCAAACTGGCGTGGCTTCGTCAGGGCATCGAGGGACGCTCGAACCTTGGGATCCGAATACCCGACTGCCCGATATGGCGATCCTCCGGGGCGATGATGGCGAGGAATTGCCGTTTCGGATCGTCAGCAAAAACGGCCGCGTCCTTTACATCGAGCAATT
>Ga0136620_10000020_pt1 | contig 58982 bp, 55 predicted proteins | sample AntDrymUQ4162106_2_FD_104806 | JGI IMG/M metagenome (GOLD analysis project Ga0136620, IMG submission 104806) | Polar desert sand microbial communities from Dry Valleys, Antarctica - metaG UQ416 (21.06) | ecosystem: Environmental > Terrestrial > Soil > Desert | place: Antarctica: Dry Valley... | reverse complement strand
GGCCGCTCCCATGCTCCCGGCAGAAGAACGCAAAGTCGTCTCGATCTTGTTCGTCGACCTCGTCGGCTTCACCGCTCGCTCCCACCAAGCCGATCCCGAAGACGTCAGAGCGGCTCTAAAGCCGTACCACGAAAGACTCAAGCGCGAATGCGAGCGTTTTGGCGGGACGGTCGCAAAATTCGTCGGCGACGCGGTCATGGCGGTCTTTGGAGTACCCGTCGCCCACGAGGACGACGCCGAGCGGGCGGTGAGAGCGGCGCTCAGAATCACAGAAGCCATACACGAGATGAATGAAGCGAACGCCGCATACAAACTGGCGATAAGGGGCGCGGTGGAGACGGGAGAGGTGTACGTCTCTCCAACCGAGGAGATGGGACGGGGGCTGCTCGGCGATGTGATCAACACTGCCTCCCGCCTCCAAGGTGTTGCTCCGGTCAACGGCATCGTGGTTGGGGAGACCACCTATCGCTGTACCAGGGATTTCATCGACTACGAAACCCTCGACCCCGCGTTGGTCAAGGGCAAGCCGGAACCCATCCCGATCTGGAAGGTGATAGCGGCGCGAAGCCGCACCGGAGTGCTGCGTTACACAACCCCTTTCATCGGACGGAATCTCGATCTCACAACCCTCGAGACTGCATACCAACGGGCCCTGAAGGAGTCTTCCCTGGGTCTCGTGACGGTCGTGGGCGAGCCGGGAATCGGAAAGAGCCGGTTGTTGGGAGAGTTCTCGGCCTACGTCGACGAGCAACCGGAAATCGTGTCGTGGGGGCAGGGACGGTCGCTTCCGTATGGCGAGGGCATCAGCTTCTGGGCGCTCGGCGAGGTCTTCAAGGCCCAGGCAGGCATTCTGGAATCGGACGGTCCCAAGGAGGCCGCCGGCAAGTTGCAGGCCGCCGTCGAGGCTGTGGTCGAAGATCCTTCGGAACACGAATGGTTCAAGGTGCGGCTCGCCCCTTTGGTTGGAGCGTCGGTGGACGGATCGACCAGCGCGGAGAAAGAGGAGTCATTCGCAGCCTGGAGGCGCTTCTTGGAAGCCATCGCCTCGAGAAGTGCGCTGGTCGTGGTGTTCGAAGATCTTCATTGGGCCGACTCCACTCTGCTGGAGTTCATCGAACACCTCGTGGAATGGTCAACCGGTGTTCCCCTGGTCATCGTTTGCACGGCCCGGCCCGAGTTGTTCGAAAAGCACCCGGGTTGGGGCGGGGGAACGCGCAACTGGACAACCATCTCGCTGTCACCACTGAACAACCTCGAGACCACTGAGCTTGTCTCAGGGTTGTTGGTGGAGGCTGTGCTCCCGGCAGAGACTCATTCGACTCTGCTGGAGCAAGCCGGCGGCAATCCGCTGTATGCCGAGGAATTCATTCGCATGCTCAGAGACCGAGGGATCCTCAAAGAGCAAGGCTCGACTCTGGCGCTCGACCGGGATGTCGATATCCCCGTGCCGGACACGGTCCAGGCATTGATTGCAGCTCGCCTGGACACTCTTGCGAGCGAGCGAAAGGCCCTGCTCCACAACGCCGCAGTGGTGGGGAAGACCTTCTGGTCTCAGGCGGTTGCCGCCGTAGGTGACATGGACGAGCAGACTATCGATCATGAGTTGCACGAGCTTGTCCGTAAAGAATTCGTGCAGCCCTCTCGAACCTCTTCGATCAAAGGGCAACAGGAGTTCACTTTCTGGCATGCCATCGTGCAACAGGTGTCCTATGGTCAGATACCCAGGGCCGCTCGAGTAACGAAGCACAAGGCGATGGCTCAATGGCTGGAGCGTCTTGCCGGAGACAGGATCAGTGATGTTGCGGAGGTCATCGCCCACCACTACCGGGAAGCGGTGCGTTTGGCGGAGGCATCAGGAGCCAAACGAGAGGCGGTGGAGCTGCAAGCTCCCACTCAGCGTTTCCTCATTCTGGCTGCGGAGCAAGCCCGTTACCTCGACTCTCGCAAGGCGAAGAGGCTCTACGACGAAGTGTTGCAACGCATGGACTCCGACAGCGCCGAGAGGGGGAGGACTCTGCTCGGAGCCGCCAGGGCGAGTTGGGATCTCGCTCTATGGGATGAAGCAGAGACGCAGCTCCTCGAGGCTCTGTCAAGCTTCCGGACGAGCGGCCACCGTCACGGAGAAGGTGAGGCTTTGGCGCTGCTCAGTCACTTCGCCTGCGAGCTCAGCCAGCTGGAAAGAACCAAAGCCCTCGCCATCGAGGCGATCGACTTGTTGGAAGGTCTAGCACCCAGCCGATCGCTTGCATACGTCTACAGCATGATGGCCCTGCAACACTCCTTGCTGGGCCAGTTCGAGGAGGCCCTTGACTGGTACGAGAGGTCTCTGTCGGTTGCTCGCGAGCTGGATGACCCCGAGAACCTGCGGCGGGCACTAATGGGCAGAGGCGATGCTCTCTGCGAGTTGGACGACTTGAAGGGCATGGACGACCTCGAAGAAGCACTGCATGTCGGCACACAAATAGGCGACCCGGTTGCAATGGCGAGCGCTCAGCTCACGCTCGGCCAGTGGATTTGGTTGACTGAAGGTCCGCGGCAGGCCCTGGAGTCGTACAGGGACGGGGTGAACCTCGCCGAACAGCGATCGGTAACCGATGTCGCACATTGGGGTCGCGGCGAAATGTTGTGGATGCTGTTCGACTCGGGTCTGTGGGATTCTCTCCTCGAAGAGGCAGACGGCATACTGAGATGGAACGAAAAGGATGCATTGAAGGCGCTCGTCCTTCCTTATCGGTCGCTGGTCTGGCATTACAGAGGCCGCCACTCCGATGCGCTCGAAGGGGCCGAGTGCTCGGTTCAAATGGACTTCGAAGAGTTGCAGATCCTCATTCCGGCGTTGGCGGTATCGGTCCTCGTATACGAGGCACTCGGAGATCGGTTGAATGCGATGACTGCCGCACGCAGATTAGCTCTGGCCACGCAGGGACGTCCGAACTGGCGAAACAGGTTTCTGCCCGACATCGTTAGGGCCCTGCTTCGCCTGGGCGAGCTCGATTTAGCCCGAGGATTGCTTCTCGAGAAGCCCACGCTTTCCGTCAGACGAAGCCGACTGGCCGCCGGCACGGCCGAGGCGGTTCTCCGTGAAGCAGACGGTCTCCTCGAAGATGCGGTGGATGGTTACAGGCAGTGTGGGCTCGGGTGGGCGGAGTATGGCTACGGCTTGGAGCAGGGCCAGGCACTGTTCGGCGAAGCCCGCTGCCTCATAGCGTTGGGTCAGCCGGGTGCGGCTTCAGGGCCACTCTTGGCGGCCCGAGAAATTCTCGGGCGGCTGGGCGCCCGTCCATTGCTGACCGAAACCGACGGTTACTTACAGCGAGTGAGGGCCCTGTCTTCGTAGGGATGGTGAGCGGATCTGTTCGTGCGAGGGCAGGTGCGAATCCCATCCCAGGTGAGAATAGCTACTCGTTCGACCGCCACCCCGGAGTCCAGGAGCCGAATTATCGCAGGAGGATGACCCCATGGAGCCCAGCAGGTATATCGAAGCCATCTCACGGGACAGCTACGCTCTGGCGGCCGCCGCCGAACTCGCCCCCGCTGCCGAAGTCGACTCCTGTCCCGGATGGGATGCGCTCGACCTCGTGCTCCACACCGGCGTGTTCCATCGCTTCTGGAACGAGGTCGTCGGGCGCCGGTTGGAGAGCTACGAAGATGCGAAGGATGCGTTCAAGGCCGATGCGGCACCGCAGCGGGACGGCGCAGTAGAGTGGTTTCGAGCCGGCGCCGAACAACTCGTCGAGACGTTGAGCGCCGCAGACCCCGATGCCACGGTCTGGACTTGGGCCGAGCAGAAAGACGTTGCTTACGTGTGCCGGCGAATGGCACAGGAGACCTCGGTGCACCGTTGGGACGCCGAATCGGCGGCCGGTGAACCAGCCCCCATAGAAGCGGAACTCGCAATCGACGGGGTCGACGAACTCTTTGACATCTGGATGCCGGCCCAGGAGCAGCCCTTCGGGCATCCCGGCGAGAGCATCCACCTGCATCAGACCGACGGTGCCGGCGAGTGGGTCCTGTTTTGCAGGCCAGAGGGGATTTCGGTCGAACGCTCGCATGCGAAGGGGTCGGTTGCAGTGAAGGCGCCGGCGTCGGACCTCCTGCTGCTGTTGTGGCGGCGCGTGCGCCCCGGCGACTACGAAGTCTTTGGTGACGAGCAACTCCTTGCCGACTTCCTGGCCTGGATGGATTTCGACTGACCGCCCTTGCAGAAAGCGCAGAACAGCGATCGGGGGCGTGGCGGGCGGCGTTTGCCACAACTCTGGCGGCCGGGATGGCGGCCAGTACCTTCGTTCAGTTTTTCTTCGGCAACCTGGCCCCCTTCCTTCTCGATGAGTTCGGGGTCAGCCGTTCCCGCCTGGGTCTGTTGACCACCGCGGCTTTCGTGGTCGGCGGCTTGGGTTCGCTGCCGGCCGGTCACCTGGTGGATCGGCTGGGTGGGCGCAGGGTGTTCGTGGGCCTGCTCGGACTCGTGATCACTGCGACACTCGGCATGGCCCTGGCACCTTCGTTCCCAGCCATGCTTTTCGGAGCGGCGCTTGCCGGCGGAGGCCTCGCCGGCTGCAATCCGACAACCAACAAGTTGATAGCGGCCCACACCGCGCCCGGGGAACGTGGCTGGATCGTCGGAATCAAACAAGCGGGCGTGCAGTTCGGAGCGTTCTTCACAGGTGCCGTGCTGCCTGCCACTGCGGTTGCGCTGGGGTGGCGATTGGCGCTCGCTGTGACGATAGTGGTCCCGGCGGCTGCCGTAGCGGCGGTTTTTCTACTGATCCCTCGGGACGACCGCACATCGGAGAACCCACCGCCGGGTGTGGATCGCGCGGCGCTGACCTCGACGGTGTGGTGGATGACGGCCTACGCTGCGCTGATGGGCGCCGGGGTCGCCGCCATTGGTGCTTGGATTCCCCTCTATGCAACGGAGGGGGTGGGCATGTCGGTCAACACCGCGGGGGCGATTGCCGCCACTATCGGACTGGTGGGCATTGCATCACGGGTCGCATGGGGCTGGGGCACCGAGCGCATCGGGCAGTTCTCCATGCCGTTGGCAGTGATGGGTCTCGGCTCGGCGGTCGCTACCCTGTTGCTGATCGCCGCGTCGAGCATAGGTCCCTGGCTTCTGTGGGCGGCCGCTGTGCTCTTCGGCGTTACCGCGGTGACATGGAACGCTGTCGGGATGCTCGCCATAGTGGCGGAGGTGGAGACGGACGCCGCAGGGATGGCCTCAGGTTGCGTGCTTGCGGGCTTCTATGCCGGGTTTGTTGTCAGCCCGATCCTCTTCGGCTACTCGGTCGACCGAACGGGTGCCTACAGCTGGGGATGGGGAGCCATCGCCGTGGTGTTCTTTGCAGCCTCCGTGGTCGCACTTGCGTGGCACGCCTCCAGTGCTCCTGCGCGGAAGTAACCCCGGCTTCAGGGCGGCACCGGGCGGGAGGGGGGCGCGGATGCCTGAAGAGCCATTCTTGTGCCCCCAGCCACACTGACTGCAGGGACGGGATCACGGTAGTCTGTTGCTCGTCGTGTGGCTGCTCGCCTGCGAAAGCGTTCTCGGGCCTTCGACCACACAGGGAGGTGGTGCGGTTCCCCGGGCTGGAGCCCGAGGTTCATCCTCGGAGTCGCATCTTGGCACGGTGCTCACATGTTTGGTTCTTGCTCCGGCTCAGTAACCGGTGGGTGACCTCGTTGCCGCGTATGGAAACAAGTCCGATGTTGTTCTCTCCGACGATAATCGACGACTGAGGTCCTGCGGTCGGCACATAGTCGCGCGTCTCGCGGTAGTCGGGCGGCGTCTCGATGCCGAGTTGACGAACTCGGTTCGGCGCAAGGAAGACGGGCCCGTCATCGGACCAGTCGTCTGTGTTCGCCGACTTGGCCAAGACGCGGCCCTTGAAACCGTTCGAATTGCTGCGCTCGGGAGGGCACTTCCAACCGACCCGTTCGTGGCTCTTGCTCACGAGCCGGCCGAGAAGATTCAATGCGATCTTGCTGAGCTCTCCACTGTGCTTCTGGCTGCTGCTGACAAGCTGGCAGATCTCGAGGGTATTGTCGCCGATGGAGAATGTGGCGCGGGAATTGAGCCCGTAATGAACGTCACCGGAGAGAACGACGCACTCGCGCACTTCCAGCCGCTCGATGAGAAGATGCATGAACTCGATCATTCCCGCAAGATTGGAGTGCCAGGCCTCGAAATCGATCTCGTAAGGCCCCAACTTGTCGACCAGAAACTTCTGCCGCCGTTCCTGCAACTCGAGGCCGAACACGGGTACGGCGGACACGAGGATGAGAGGATGCCCACGCTCGTATCCGCACTGGCGGCAGAGATCTGCGATCCGCTTCATTCCACCACCTACGAGACGCGCGGCTCCCTCGGGGCTGTCGAAGGTTCTCTGACTGCGAGTGTCGACCACGATTGTCGGAGGCTCCGTCGGGACGCAATAGCTCCAACGATCAAAAGACCACATAGCGGAGTCGAAGGAGGCGTCGTCGACCGACTCGTCTCCGGTCATGAAGCTGGTGATCGTGCTCTTGAAGGAGTCGTCGAACGCATCGGGGTCATTACCCCAGGCCTGGAACGCCCAGAATGTCGCAATCGCGTTTGACACAATGCGGCGCCCGGTAGCGCTGTCCTTTACCTGCTCCTGCCATTTGGCGGTCAGGTTCCAATCGTCGGTGACATCGTGATCATCACAGATCATGTACGTCGGTACGTTGGCCAGCACACGTCGCACCTTTGGAAGGGCAGCGCGTGCCCGTTCGAGATCTTCGATCTCGCTTTTGTACTTCCTCCGGGTTCTGAATGTCACGAGCCGGCCCCCGTCTTCGCCTGTAACGGCATCCGATACCGCCGGCCACTGCTTGGGCCAATTTGCTTCGTTCCATGCGATGAGGTTCATGGCCGCGAACTCCCCGAAGCTCATGAGGTGATTGGCCGCCTTGTCTGAAGTGAACTTGGCCGTTTCCGAGGCCGTCTCCTGCCGGCCGTAGATCGGGATCTCGCACAGGTTGGGTACCCCTGGAACAGAAGTGGGGTCCCCCGCGCCCAGAAGCTCGGTCCCTAATTTCGTGATGTGTGCCGAAAGCGGTCCGGCCACCTCATCTACGTAGATCTGATCGCCGGTCAGGAACAGGGAGCTCGGCCGTTCGAGAGGCTCACGCGCGTAGCGAGCGATGATCTCATCCGCAGCGACCAATGAGTCTTCGCCCTTGCCATGCAACAGACGGCAGGATCCGTGCATAACGTGCAGCGTTGGCGTCTCGCGGCGAATAAAGAAGGTCGGAAGGGGAAGGTCGCCGTAGGCCACGCTGTTGGCGCCGCCCACGAGTCCAAGATCACGGAGCTTTCTGGGCCCCCCTTCCCCCGTTTGGATTGCTACGTCGTAGGCGAGCAGCTCGTCGGCCGGGAAGGACCCCGACTCGGGGATGACCTCGATCAGGTGTATGTAGAGGCGTGGGCCGAGCTGCGCTGTTTCGGGGCCCCCCGATCCGACCTTCTTCAACCCGGAGTCGGACGCGGCACCGGGGGCCCCGAAGGCGAAGATCTCCGCTTCGACCGAGGCGGCCTCGGCAGTGGCCAGCCATATGCACACGCGCCCCTGATCTGCCCTGCGCAGGATGGGGCCCGCCAGCAACGTTTCGAGGGTCATGCTATTCCTTCCTGGAGACCACTCAGCCGCCGTCGTTCGCGCACTCCGGTGGGCCCGGTGTGGTCTGATCGGAGCGGGACTACCCAGATCGGTCCAGCGTGATGAAGGGAGCTGGTTTACCCATATCTTGCTACACCTCATCCCATGTGTTGTCCGGATGATGTGTATTCCGGGCGCCCCGGGAGAATATGAGGACCATAGTCTGAAGCTTTCATCCCTCGGCATTGGATCGGAGGACCAAACCATGCCAGCAAAGCAGCTCACGGTGTCGGACACCGCCGACGTCGATCTTCTCGAGATCTCGGGCCTCGGGCAGCGGCATCATCCCGGTGGGCATGGACTGCAGGTTCTGGCCGTGGGTGACGACGAGTTCACGGTCCTGATTGCCGACCTGGAGGAAGGCGTCACGCCTCGCCGGTTCGAGCGATTACGACTGGAGGATGTCCTTGCCGAAGGTGAGCCCACCCAGGGGTCCCAGTGGGAGGCCGCCGATGGTGACGCCAGCGGAAGGGTGTTCGTCCTCCAGGAGGACCCCGCCGTTGTCTTCGTCCTCAACCCGGAGATGGACGAACTCGTGTGCCGCATAGCGCTGGCCAACACGACTCCCGAAGGCGACGATCTTGGTCTGGGAACGTCGCCCAACTCTCAAGGCGAGGGACTGGTGTTGCTCCGAAACGGGCACATCCTGGTCGCGAAGGAAAAGGATCCTCCGGTGCTGATGGAGTACGGCCCCAGCGAGGAACGGCCTGAGGGTCTCACGCCGGATCTGCTCTTCGCCACCTCCGACGATTTTCCACTTCCGCAGGAGTTGCGAACAGAGTTCAGCCTTCTCACCATTTGGCACCTGTCCGGCTCCGCCGGTGAGGCGATAAAGGACATCAGTGACATCGCGGTCGGTCCGGACGAAAGCCTCTATCTGCTCAGCGACGAGTCGGCCTGCATCGCACAGCTCGAAAGATCTCTGGATCCGGCACAAGAGCATCTCGAAATCGCGTCTCTTTGGAAGCTGCCTTCCGAGATCGAGCAGCCCGAGGGATTGATTGTAACCGGGGATCGCACTCCGTTGGTGGCCATCGACTCAGGCGAACGGAACCGGAATCTTTTCGTGCTCTCGTCCCTGGATTGAGCGCAGCGCTGGGGCCCGAACGCGTTCGGTCATCGTAAGGCCCCTGGTTTCCGGTCACCCCGGGTTTGACGCTTAAGCCTCAGCAAAGCCATTCGTAAAGAAGCGCCCACTCTTTGTGGATCGCGATCAAAAATATCGTCCATCGTTTTTCTCTTTGGCTATGGACGGCCCCGGCATTCGTGGCTACGGTTCCCGGCTTGACGTCATCCACGGTTGTGATTCCGTATCGTCGTGACGATTTGCGGATCGTGTTCGCTTGGAATCGCTAAGTGACATCGAGACTTTTTGTGTCGGATCAGCCCGGATGAGCAGCTCATCGAGGCCATGTCGATCACGACATGAGATTGGGGAGAACGTGAGCAGAGAACTACGCGATCGGAGACCGCGTTCGGTTGGCTCGAAGCGCTCTGAAGCCGTCCGGCGAGCTGCCATAGCCGTCGTATGCATGCTGTCGCTCGCTGCGACGATGACGTCGGTGCAAGCGAAGGTGGGATCTGCCGGCCGAGAGCGAACTGGAGCATTGTCCGGCGCGCGAGTGGTGTCCAGTGTCAAGGAAGCAATCGCAGCGGGATCCGGCACGGTTCTCTTCAAGGCCGGCACCTACAGTGGCCGGTTCACCCAGCCCGCCGGAAGCAGCTGGTACGCGAGTCCAGGGACGCACATCAGAGGCGAGCTTGTATCGGGTGAAGGATCGGTGCTAAGTGGTTTCGAGGTGTCGGGCGGAAAGGTCGGCGTCGTGTGTCGCGGCGTCTGCCAGAACCTCGACGTGCACCATAACAGCCAGTCGGGCATTCACGTGGGGTCAGACGGAGTAAAGCTCCTCAACAACTATGTGCATGAGAACAACTTGGACCTGAATCCAGTCATCCGAGGCAATCCATGCTGGAGCAGCGGCGGAGTTCACATGGTCGTCGGTAACAACGTGGTCGTCGAGGGTAACCGCTTGATAAACAATGGTTGTGACGGCGTCCACGCCGACATCGGTATGCGATTCGGCAGCTTCCGTAACAACGTGTCGGAGAACAACACCCGCTTCGGCGTCTTCATCGAAACGAGCTGTGACCAGGTGGTCGAAGGAAACACCATTCGGAACAACAGCAACGCCGGCGTCTATATCGGCAACAGCCCACGGGTACGTGTCACCAACAACACCTTCGGAGGCAACGGGGTGGGCATCCAGTGGACAGACCGTCCTGTTCGCAACTACGCTCCCGGCGCCGTGGATTGCTCTCCCAAGAACAAGAGCGGTGGCAGCCAGAGCGGCAACGTTTTGAACGGTGACAGCGTCATCAACCAGCCGTAGGGGGCCCGCCCCCCAAGCCGTATAGGGCGGAGCCACCCCTCTCCCCCTCTTCTCTTCTTCGGAGAGAGGAGGGGGGGTACCCCAGATGAGCCCGGTGGGTATTCCGATGCATATCGGCACCAGTCCTCTAGACTCGGCCATGCAAAGAGACGATCCGTTCGGGGGACGATGGTGCAAGCGTGGGGCTCAGACTCTTCTTCCAGCAGGCCGGTCAACGAACCGGTCTGCTGGGCTAGCCTGGTCTTCGTCGCGGCAGCAGCGGCGCTGATCCTGACTTCGGGTGCCGGCTCGGCAGCAGCGGCCGTCGCCAAATGCTCCGGTATGAACGCAACCTTCGTCGGCACACACCGTCCGGATACCATCTCTGGCCGCCCCGACCGGGATGTGGTGCACGCGCATGGCGAGAGCGACAAAGTCAGGGGCAATAGGGACGCTGATCTGCTGTGTGGCGGCAAGGGAATCGATCGTGTGACGGGCAATCGGGGCAACGATCGAATGATGGGGCAGAATGGTGATGACGCCCTGTTCGGAGGCCCTGGGGACGATGTTCTGGTGGGGGGCGACGGCGTCGACTCGGCCCATGGTGGTCTGGGAACCGACGTCTGCTTCGCGGAGACGATGGAGTCATGTGAATACAGGGGCGAGGTGGTCGAGACCTATCGGCAGGCGGCCGAGTCGACGGCGGACGCACTCTGGTTTGAACGCGGCACCTATGTGGGCAATCTGACTCAGCCGGCGCGCGCCCGCTGGTATGCGGCCCCTGGGGTGCGCATCGAGGGCGAGTTGACCTCGGGGCAGGGGGGCAGGCTCGATGGTTTCGAAGTGGCCGGCGCCGTTGTGGGGGTGCGTTGCCGGGCTGGCAGCACCTGCCGCGACCTGGATGTCCACCATCACAGCCAATCCGGCATCCAGGTCGGGGGCGGTTGGGTGGATCTGATCAACAACTACGTGCACGACAACAACCTCGATCTCGAGCCGGTGCACGGGGACAATCCATGTTGGAACAGCGGCGGAATTCACATGGTGGTCGGCAACAACGTCTCGGTAACCGGCAACCGCCTCATCCACAACGGCTGCGACGGTGTCCACGCCGACACGGGCGCGCGCTTCGACGTGTTCAAGGACAACCTCATAACCGGCAACACGCGCTACGGCATATTCATCGAGATCAGTTGCGATATGCGAATTCGAGGTAACCGCATCCAGGAGAATACGCTCGCCGCGATCGCCGCCGTCAACAGCCCACGCGTCGCCGTTTACAACAATGTCTTCGGAGGCAATGGGGGACCGGGTGTCCATTGGTGGGACCGCGCGAACCGTCCTTACGGGCCGGGTGCAGCCGACTGCCAGCCAAAAGACTCAACCGGTGGCTACGCGGAGGGCAACATCCGTAACGGCGACGGTATCGTCAACGAGCCGGCGCCTGTTTGAGACCCGGCACAAAGTAACTAGCGCCCACGCTTGTTCGGGCGGCGGCCGTGAGCCGTTCTGCCGGGTGGATCCGGCGCAGGGATAGTGTGCACGCTTGCCATCGAACGTACCAGAGCAAGGGCGCAGCGCCGGTGCCAGTGTTGGTAGAAGGGGGGATCGTCGCCCGGATAGGCCACGACCACGTGTTCGTTGCCTACCTCGACCGTGGATCCGCAGCCGGGGCAACGGTATAGCTGCCGGGCTATCGCCCACGAGAGCCGCAGACGCCTGCCGTCGAGATCCTGACCATCCAGGCTCAATCTACGGTTGGGAAGACCCGCCTGAGCTTCTGCCACCCGGCCCACCCTAACGCCACAGTGGAATTGTCTTCGGGAAGCCTCCGGCATCTCGTCACCCGGGAACCGTAGAGTGGTCTGCATGGATGGAAGCGCGATCATGCGGAACCTCAACAGCCACCAGAAACGTGCGGTGGCCGCAGTGCGAGGTCCCGTCTGCATCCTGGCCGGAGCCGGTTCGGGTAAGACGACGGCGATCACTCGACGAATAGCCAATCAGGTCCAGGAGCGAGCCTTTCCGGCGACGGCCATACTCGCGGTCACCTTCACGGACAAGGCGGCATCGGAGATGCGAACCAGGCTGGCGGCACTGGGGGCCGGCGCGGTACGAACCCAGACCTTCCATTCCGCCGCCCTGGCACAGCTCCATGCTCTGGCGACTGAGTCGCCGGGCCAGATTCTCTCCTCCAAGGCGGCGCCATTGCGGCAGATTGCGAACACACTGCCAAAGCCCTATCGTTTCCGCCCGGCTGCCGATCTCGCCACCGAGGTCGAATGGGCGAAGAATCGAAGGCTTACCCCACAGTCTTACCTGGAGTCGCTCGGAGATCACGAACCGCCGATTCCGGCGGATCTTATGGGGGGAGTATGGCGCACATACGAGTCCCGAAAGGAAGCCAGGGGTTACGTCGACTTCGAAGACCTGCTCGAGCTTGCAATACGCATGTACGATGAGGACGAATACGCACGCGAGCGCTTCGAGGCGCGCTACTCCTCCTTTACGGTTGACGAGTACCAGGATGTCAACCTGCTACAGCAGTCTCTGCTCGAACGATGGCTCGGCCGCCGAGATGACCTGTGCGTCGTGGGGGATGACTATCAATCGATCTACTCCTTCACCGGCGCCAGCGCGCGCTATCTGCTCGAGATGCCACGGCGCTTTTCGAGCACCACGGTGGTTCGTCTGGAGGACAACTATCGTTCGAGTCCCGAAATTCTCGAACTGGCAAACCGCCTGGTGCCGCATCTGAGCGGAGCCTCCAAGAACCTTCGCTCCGTCCGTCCCCCTTCGATTGCCCCGTCTCTGAACCCCTTCGCCGACCCCGAAACCGCGAACCGCTTCGTCGTAGATCAGCTGCGCACCCTGCACGTTGAGGAAGGGATCGCCTATGAGGAGATGGCGGTTCTATATCGCGTCAACTGGCGCTCGGAAGACTACGAAGAGCTGCTCACCGATGCGGGTATCCCGTTTCGCGTTGCCGACGGGGCCTTCCTCGCCCGGCAGGCAGCGCGCCGGCTGATGCCGAAGCTCAGGCGATCGCGCGCCGTGGACGTGGCAACGCAGGTTAAGCGGGCTGCGCAAGGCGAGGGGTGGACGGGTGGCACCACAGAAGGCCTCGGAGAAAGAGAAAGCACCCGTCAGAACGATCTGGGTCGCCTGGTCCGGCTGGCCGAGGAATTCGACGACGGGGCCAGGAGCGTCTCGGATTTCGCGGAGGAACTGGATGCTCGCTTTTCCCCTCAGGGCGCGGCTCGCGGCGTGAATCTGCTGACTTACCATCGCGCCAAGGGGCTGGAATTCGAGGCGGTGCTGCTGCCTCGCCTGGAGGAGGGCGAGCTCCCGTTCAAGCGGGCGCGCACCGACGAAGCCATTGCAGAGGAGCGGCGACTCCTCTATGTCGGCATGACCCGGGCGAAGCGGTACCTGTCCTTGAGTTGGGTTGCCTCGGGCAAGCAGCGTCCGAGCCGGTTCCTGGCAGAGCTTGGCGCCAGCGCTGCTGCCCCGGCGCGCCGGCGACCGACCGGCGGCTTGGACTCGGAGGAGGCCTCCTCCGAGCTACGGGCGTTGAAGCAATGGCGATCGGCCCGCGCCAAAGCCGACGCGGTGCCGGCCTACGTCGTATTCCACGATTCGACCCTTGCGGACATCGCCTCCAACCGACCCCGAAACGCCTGGGAGCTGGCCCGGATCTCGGGCGTGGGCCCGACGAAGCTCGAGCGCTACGGGACCGACATACTCGAGACCCTGGCGGAGGCCGGCGCCCAGGCCGTCCGCTAGGGGCCGGGGGCCGTTTCGCACGGGCGTAGCCCGGCGGGGGATCTCACTAGGTGGTCACCACACCCGTCAATCTCGCCGTGAGCTCGGCGAACCTCGTCTCGGCGCGCCGGACCTCCAGGTCCACCGCCCTGGGGTTGGCCCGAGGGATGCATAGTTGCACCGTCGCCAGCCCGAAGGGTCTTTGAGTTGGCGAGGTCACCAACAGCAGGTGTTGGATGTTGGCCGTTCTTAAGATCGTGGTCTTGCGTACCAGCGCTCCCCGGCGCACGATGACGTGGTCCCCTGCGACCGTGTGACCCAGCGACCGCCATCCGGCAAAGCTCCATGCGCCGGCGATCAGTCCTGCTGCCACGCTTACCGGGGCGAAGGCCCCTCCTGCGACGGCTCCTGCGGTCACCGCGGCCAGACCTCCCACGCCCGCGATCGTCAACCGGCGCGCCAGGGAGATCACCGGAGCAGGTTGCAGGGCCGACGCTGCGGGCATCGGCGCGCCGAGCACTGCCGCAGCAACCTTGAGCGCCTCGGCGCGCCGGCCTGTTGGGAGGAGAACACCCGTCTCCTGCTGTTGCCGATCCTGACCGGCCTGACCGGCGACCACGACGGACAAGGCGGCAAGGCCGAGCGCCCGGCGCAGGGGATTCTCGAGCAGCTCCACCGCCTGGACCCGGTGCAGGGGGACAATCGCCCGCCTGCGCTCCAGCAGGCCGCGGGTCACGACGAGACGGTCGCCCTCACGCCGCACGGTGAAGTCCCAGTAGACGAGCACGGTCGCGACCAAGGAGATCGCGACGGAGATGGAGAGGATCACCACCCCTGCCCACAGTGCGACCACGAGACCGGAGGCACCGAGTGACCGGACCCCATCGAACAGCGCAGCCGTCTGGTCGTCGGAGATGAACTGCTCGCCGTAGCCGAGCAGAGCGGCGATCACGGCGACACGGCCCCCTGTGACCCCTGCGAGCAGGAGGTCACGGGGGTGAAGATGCGCCAGGGGTGGCTCTTCAAGGGTATCGACGGACGCCGTCTGCGCGCGCGTGAGCAAGATCGAGCGCAGCCTCTCGGCCTCGGCCGGACCGAGAGCGACCAGCGCCGCTTCCGTCGCCCGCCCTCCGGCCGCTTCGACCCGCAGCTCCACGACATCGAGCATCCGGTGCCTGAGCTTCTGCACGACTTCCACACTCTGAATACGGGCAAGCGGGATGACTCGCCGCCACTGCGACAGAAGCCCGCCCTGCACCACCAGAGCGTCGCCGGTTACCTCGTACCGGAAGCGCATGTAGCGCACGACCGAGGGCACCACCATTGCAGCGGCTGCTGGGGGGATCCACCAGCGGAGTGTGCTTCCGGCGTTGAACGCCAGGATTATGAGCCCGACCCCATAGCGGACTCCCGATTCGATCGACCACATGGCCACCGCCGCCGGGTTGAGGCGTTGGGGGCTAGACGCTGAGGGTTCCGGCAACCTTGGACAACTCTTCTCTGACGGCCTCCGCCTGCGATGTATTTAGGCCAGGGATGTGGGCGGCCCGGCCGGCCGCGGTGTAAACCACGAGCACGTTGAGGCCGAAGATGCGATCGAGAGGCCCCCGTCGTGACTCGACGAACTGTATCCGGTCGAACGGGATGAGCGTTCGAACCTGCCACAGGGCGCCCCGGGACAGCGAAAGGTCCCGTTCGCGCAGCCGGTAGCGCCAGCGCCGGTACCTCAGGGGCGGTATCAGAACCGCAGCAACCACCGCCAGGAGCACGAGCACCACGACGAGGGCCGCCGGTACGGGGGCGAGCCATACCGCCAGTCCGCCCACCAGTCCCACGCAGACGGCTTGCGCTCCCGCCATGGACCACCACATCGCGAGCACACGCCGGTCGAGGAGATTCCCGGCAGCGTCCATCAGATCAATCCCGCCGGGGGACCCTCTCGCAGGCGGCTCCCCTGACCCCGGAGCCCGCCCTCAGGGAGCGCCCCGGCCCGTCTTCGCCTGCAGCTCCTCGATTCGCTTCGACGCCTGGGCCTTGGTCATGCCTGGGTCGAACTCTTCGCCGCCCTCCTGGGCGAGTGTCTGGAGATAGGACGCCTGTGCTCCCGTCATCGGCTCTTCACCTGTGACCCAATCATCTGGATGCTTCGCTGCGTTCGAGCCTGCCGTCCCCTCATCAGGTGTCTGTCCCTGCGATTCCTGAGCCATGATGTCCTCCTAAGTGGTGAGATCCGCAAGCCTAATGCCGCCCACGCACCGCATGGGAGCATGGGTGTCCCTGAGAACCTGTGACCGGGAGGAATGAAGTACCGAATGTGGGTGTTTCCTCTTGCCGCTGCGGGGGTCGCCGGAGCTTTCTCCCTTTCACTCTCGAGGGGTTGGACGGCCAGGCGCCGGCCCAACCTTCTAGCCTGGGCGGTCGCTCTCGCCATGTTCGCGCTGGCGTCCGGCGCCGCGGCTTGGGGGCTGCTCTGGGGATGGAGCAGCGGGGTTTTTCGCACCTACTATCTTTTCGGGGCGGTGGTCAACGTACCCGTCCTCGCGCTTGGATCGATCTACCTCCTGGCGCCGCGCGCAGCCGGTCATGTGGCGGCTGCTGTTGTTGCGGGGGCGTCACTGTGGGCGGCGTTCAAGGTGATGAGCGCGCCCTTGGACCCGGTCGCGCTCGCCGTCTCGAGCATTCCTGTGGGAAGCGCAGTCATAGGTGAGTCTTCGAGAACACTGTCGCGTATCTATTCGTACGCCGGTTTCGTCGTTGTGGTGGGAGGCGCGCTGTGGTCGGCATACAGGCTGCGGCGGCGAGATCAGGACGACCTCAGGCGCCTGGCCGCGGCCAACTCCCTCATAGCCCTCGGCACCCTGGTTGTGGCGGTTGCAAGTGGCTTTGCGCGCTACGGGCGCGGCGCGGTGTTTGCCGTGGGTCTGCTGGCCGGGATCTCGGTCATGTTCGCAGGCTTCCTCAAGACGCGGCCGGGGGCTGGTTGATGGCGGCCGACGCGCCGAATAGCCACCTTCACGAGGGTTGGTACCTGATGAGCACGGCCGGGCTCGAGCTGGAGCTGAAGCGTTGGCGTTCCCCCGGCCTCGGACTCCCGCCGACCGACGCCGTTCCACTCACGATTCCGGAGGCACTCGCTTATCGAAACGCCGGGAATCTTCCGGATTCGCTGGGACGCACTCTGCGACTGGTGCTGGAGGTGAACGATGCCGCACAGCTCAAATCGTTGTCGGCCAAACGGTTGGAGTACGAGCCGGATTATCAGGATCCGCCGAACTGGAGGCGCGCCGGCTCGGCGCATGTGAACGTGGTGCCGCTTCGCAATCCGGAGGTCACCGGGGATCCACGAGCGTGGTGGGAGAACCCTCAGCTGGCGGCTCTGGAAGCGGAATGGAGCGCAACCGAGACGGTGGAAGGGCTCAGGATCCCAGGCGAGCTTCGGGGTTTTGTGTACAAGACCGTCCTTGCGCTGAAGGCGGGTGGAAGGAGCGTCACCCCCGACACGGTCGCCGATTCCCTGGAGCGTTGGCTGCCCGTGACGGAAGCCGCACAGATCAGGCAAGCGCTGAAGGAGGCAAATTCCTAGCTGGATTCGGTTTTCGGGATTACTACCTCCTGCATTATGAGCTTCAGAGAGGCCGCAACTGGAATGGCCATGAGCGCACCGATGAACCCGAGCAAGGATCCTCCTATCAGTGCCGCCAGCAGGACCGCAGCTGGTGAGACGTCGACCGCGCGCGTGAAGATGCGCGGCGCGATGAGGTAGTTCTCGAGCTGCTGATAGATGATGAAGTAAAGGACGGTGGCTATTCCATCTCCGATCGAGCCAAAGAACGCAACGATGATGGCGGGAATCGCGCCGATGGTGGCCCCGACCAAGGGGATCAGTCCAGCGATGGAAACCCAGAGAGCAAGCGCAACGGGAAACGGCAGGCCGATGATCACGAAGAAGAGAAACGCAAGCCCTCCCGATAACAAAGCGATCGTGACCTGTCCTTCTATGTAACTGCCTATCTTGCCGAGGATGGGATCTGCAAGCTGCTGGGCGCGCGGTCGTCTGCTTCTCGGAATGAGCTTCAAGGTGCCCGCCCTGATCTTGGACAGGCTCAGCAGGAAGTAGATCGTCAGGACCAACACCGTGATGAGGCTGAAGAACTTCCCCAGTATCGAGCCGGCCACCCCGAGGACACCTCCCAGGGATCCCTGGATGAGCCTCGGGAGATCCTTGGTCGCATCCCGCAGTCTCCCCGTGACATCGTTCTGGGCAACGAACTCTCGGAGGCGAGGGTTGTTCTCGGCGATCTCCTGCACGTAATTGGGTAGGTCGGTGACGAAGGTCGTGGCCTGGGACACAAGTGGTGGCACCACCGCGAGAACAAATCCCGCCAGGACGATGATGCCGGCAACGAACAGAACCGCGACTGCAAGCCCTCGCCGAAGCCCGAGGTCTTCGAGTCTCCGTACGGCCGGGTCGAGACCGATGGCGAGGAAAGCCGACACGAGCACGAGAACGACCACCGACCGTACGAGATAGATGGCGTAAAGGAGTGCCACTATGCCCACCGCCGTGAGGATGACCCGCGCGATGGTCGCGGTAGACGGCCCCTCGCGGGGGCGCCCTGAGGCAACTATTCGACCGCGCTCCTTTAGAGACATGGGTTTGAGCTTAGAGGATGGAGGTGCGAAGGGCTCTCCCGAGCCGCGCTTAGCTACGAGGTTGGATCTTGCTCGACTTCCCCGCGCCAAGCCCCCGTCTCCTCTCCCCGGTCCTCGATGAACTCCTTGAACCGTCCGAGGTCACCCTTGGCCCGTCGTTTCACCACTCCCAGGAGGTCGCCGGCTTTCTCGACGGGATCGTCTGGTTCGAACTCCATCTGCAGCATCACCCTCGTGCGGCCTTCGCCGAGCCGGTGAAAGGTCACCACACCCGCATTCTGGGGGCCCTCGACACTGGCCCACGACACGCGCTGATCCGGGTCCTGCTCGGTGATCTTGGCTTCGAACTCGCGGCGCCGCCCTCCGATCTCGACGATCCAGTGGGTGGTCGTGTCGTCGAGCTGCCTTATCTCTTCGACGCCCTCCATGAACCGGGGAAAGTCTTCGAACTGCGTCCACTGGTTGTAAGCGGTTCGGACGGGTACCTCTACGTCGATCGACTCTTCAATTGTCGACATCAACGGCCTCCTTGCTGTGGGGAGCCCCAATGTACCCATCACCGGGAGGGGCAACCGACCACGTTCGAGACGATGAGGCACGATAGGTGGATGTCGTCCAAGGCCACCCAGGAGGCCCGGCTGCCGGGTGGTGTCCTCGGCGCCGAGATCGCCCTCGTCGCCATTGCGGCCATATGGGGCCTGACCTTCGTGATGGTGCAGGATGCCATTGCCATCCTCCCGGTGATGACCTTCCTGGCCTATCGTTTCCTTGCGGCTGCGGTCGTCGTGACATTGCTCTGGGCCCGCGCGGTCATGAGTCTTTCGGCACGTGGATGGCTCACCGGACTGGTGATGAGCGTGTTCTTGACGGCGGGGTACACAACCCAGACGTTTGGCCTCGCCCGCACGACGGCTTCGAACGCTGGTTTCATCACCGGCTTGTTCGTCGTCCTGACTCCGGTGTTCGGCGCGCTGATACTCGGGCAGCGCGCCGGAACCGCTGCCTGGACTGCGGCGGCGATCTCGTGTGTGGGGCTACTGCTTCTCTCGGGCACCGGGAAGGAGATCAATTGGATCGGCGACGGGTTGGTGGTATTGACGGCGTGTTCTTTCGCGCTACACATACTTGCAACCGATAGGGCGGTAGGAGACCACGACATCCGGGCGCTGCTTGCGGTCCAACTCGGCGCCTGTGGCCTCTTCTGTCTTGCCTTGGCGGCCGCTTCCGGCGACCTTGCAGTCCCGCGCACCACGACGGTTTGGAACGCTCTGATAATCACGTCGCTGATTGCCACCGCCATCGGTTTCTTCGTGCAGACCTATGCCCAGACCCACGCCTCGCCGGCTCGCACCGCCCTGATCCTGGCGAGCGAGCCGGCTTTCGCAGGGTTGTTCGCCTGGCTCCTGAATGGCGAGACACTGACGGGAGCCGGATGGCTCGGGGCCGGACTGATCCTGGCGGCCATCTTCGGCGTCGAGCTGCTCCCCCATACGAGGACCCGCCGCCCCCTCCCCGAGGGCTGAGCTGATACACTCGAACGTATGTTCCATACACCGGCGCTCTTCATGCGAAGCACGTCATTCCCGGGAACGAGGATTCTGGACGTCCATGGCTGAGGATCGGCTCTTCGAGCTCGCCCGCAGGACGGTCGACACCCCGCACTTCCGCGGGATCGAGTTCATCGAAGTCGAGGCAAAGTCGATCATCAATCACGTACCGGGCAACTACCTGCCGTTCAACTGGACGATCAACCCCTATCGTGGCTGCGCCCATGCGTGCACCTATTGCTTCGCCCGTGTCACCCACACCTATATGGACATGGACGCCGGGCGTGATTTCGAGTCCAAGATCGTGGTAAAGGTCAACGCGCCTCAGCTGGTGCGACGCGAGCTGCGCGCCAAGCGCTGGAAGGGTGAGCACATCGCGATGGGGACCGGCACCGACCCCTACCAGCGCGCCGAGGGACGCTACAAGCTCATGCGCGGGATCATCGAGAACTTGACCACCTATCGAAATCCGTTCTCCATCCTGACAAAGGGAACGTTGATCCTGCGCGATCTCGATCTGCTGACAGAGGCAGCCTCACATACCGAGGTTGCAACCGCGTTCTCGATCGGGACGCTCGACGAGGACGCCTGGCGCAGGTCGGAACCAGGCACGCCCCACCCCCGCAAACGCATGGCTGCGGTCAAGAAGCTCAACGAGGCCGGGATACCGTGTGGTGTGATGGTGGCGCCGATCCTTCCGGGTATCACCGACGATCCCAAGGGATTGCGCGAGGTGATCGTCGCAGCGCTCGACTCCGGCGCCACCCACGTCTCCCCGATCCTGTTGCATCTGCGGCCGGGCGTCAAGGAGGTCTACATTGCGTGGCTCGAAGACGCCTATCCCGATCTGGTGCCTCGCTACATGTCGACATACAAGAAGGCATACGCCTCCTCGGGCGAGCGGCAGGCGGTGGGCAACGAGGTTGCCTCGATCCTTCGTTCGCTTGGTGGCGTGAAGGGCTCCGGCGCGCCGAGGCGCCCGCAGGGAGGCCCTCGGAGCGTCCCCGGCGCCGGCCGTCCGAAACAGGACGCATCGGTGGAGCAGCTCGAGCTCATCTAGTTAGGGTCTTGACCGTGGCTTCACAATGGGCAGTCGCAACAACGGTCGTCGAGTTGGCGCTCGAGGACCGCTTCACCATCGCCCGCGAGAGCTGGGACTCGTCTCACAACGTCTTCGTCACGGTTCGATGGGGGGATGCCGCAGGGTCCGGCGAAGTTGCACCCGCAGATCGCTGGGGCGAGACCGTCCCGTCGGTGGTGGCCGGCATTCGTTCCATCAGGCTCGATGAGCTTGCCGGCCCATTCGACCTCGAGGGCCTGTCGCTGCTCCTTCCCCCCGGCGCCGCGCGTTGTGCTCTGGACATCGCCCTTCACGACCTTGCTGCGTCGCTGGCGGGCACAAGCGTCGCCGAGCTGCTCGGAGTCGGCGGACGGATCCTTCCGCCCACCTCGGTCACGATTCCGATAGCAGATCTCGACACGATGCAGAATCGGGCGCGCTCGCTGGCGGATCATCCGGTCCTGAAGATGAAAGTCGGGTTCGACGGTGATGTCGATGCGGTGCGCTCGGTGAGGGAGGTCTACTCGGGGGCGCTGAGACTGGATGCCAACGAAGGGTGGGATTCGGACGAAGCTGCTCGTCGCCTGAAGGCGCTCGAGCCGTTCGAGATCGAGCTCTGCGAACAACCCATCCCGGCCGGGCGGCACAAGCTGCTGAGAGAGCTCACCAAGGCAACGGCCATCCCGTTGTTCGCCGACGAGGATGTGACCGATTCGGCCGATGTCGCGCGCCTGGCCGGGGTCGTAGACGGAGTGAACCTTAAGCTGCGCAAGGCGGGCGGAATACGGGCCACCGTGGCGGCAATCGCAACCGCTCGCGCCCTCGGGATGAAGGTGATGCTTGGTTGTGATCTCGAGTCGGGGATAGCAGCTACCGCCGAAGCAAGTGTCGCCGCTCTTGCCGATTACGCCGACCTGGATGGCCCGCTGCTGCTGCGCTCCGATCCCTGGCCGGGAGTGAGCTATGACAAGGGAATCATGACCCTTCCCCCCGGCCCGGGACTCGGCTTCTCGGGCACCCCCGTATGAGCTCGACCACGCCCGTCCGCTCGTGGCTCGTGCTCGCCGACGGGTACCTGACGACGAGGAACGCCAAGACCGCCCACGGGGTCATTCGCTATTCGGAGGATCGCATCGCCGCCGTGGTCGATCGCGAGCATGCCGGGAAGTCGCTTGCGGAGGCTGCCCCCGAGCTGCGGCGCGAAGCTCCCATCGTGGGAACCGTAGGCGAGGCACTCGAGCACCATCCGACTTCGATGCTGCTCGGGGTCGCCACGGCAGGCGGATGGATCCCCGAGCATTGGCGTGGGTGTCTCGAGGAGGCCATTGAGGCCGGCCTCGAGATTGCCAACGGGCTCCACCGGTTCCTCCGCCGGGACGCCGGTTTGGTCGCTCTTGCCGAGCGGCACGGCGCCAAGCTGTGGGATGTGCGGGAACCTCCGTCCGACATCGGCTTGTTCTCGGGCAAGGCTCTCGAGGTTCCTCAGCGCACTGTCCTGACCGTCGGCAGCGATTGCGCCGTGGGCAAGATGACGGCTTCGCTGGAGCTTGCCGCTGCAGCGCGCGCCGAAGGGGTCAAGGCCGATTTTGTCGCTACGGGGCAGACCGGCATCCTCATAGCGGGCCGCGGAATCGCGGTGGACCGGGTTATCTCGGACTTCGTCGCAGGCGCCGCCGAGCGGTTGGTGACCGAGGCCGATCCGGCGGCCGAGGTGCTCGTCGTCGAGGGACAGGGGGGCCTTTGGCATCCCGCCTACTCGGCGGTCACGCTCGGGCTCCTGCACGGGTCGGCCCCCGAGGCGCTCGTTCTCTGCCACAAGGCGGGGCACAGCGCGATCGACGAGCCCCCGCATACGCGACTCCCCGGCCTGCCCGAGATGGTGGCGACCTACGAGTCTATGGCCTTGACGTTGAGGCCGGCCCCGGTCGCCTGCGTTGCGGTCAACTGTGGGGGCTTGGATCGGGAGGGGGCCCGGCGAGCCCTCGAGGGGGTGGAAGACAGCACCGGCTTGCCCGCGGGCGACGTCCTCGCAGGTGACGCACCCGCCCTGTGGTCCGCCGTGACGACTGCACTGCACCGGCGGAGTGGGTGACCGGGGCAGGTCACATCTCTCACGCCACACTGACTGGAGCAGCCGACCGGAGGACACGGGGACGGGCCGGGTGACGGTAGTCCGTTACTCGTGTGGCTGCTCGCCCGAGCCTGGCTCGCCTCTGAAACCGCGTCAGTAACCTTGGGTGGCTTCCCGATGAATGCTGGTTGCGAGCCGCCATGTGGCCAGGCGCACTTCGACGAGGCGCCACGTCACCGCGCTCAGGAGGGCGAAGCCAAGCGCATAGAGGGGCTGCCCCCAGCCGATCCGGCCGCCGGCAAGGATTGCGTCGATCAAGAAGTAGGCCGTCGACCAGGAAAAGGTGCAGGCGATCACCACCAGGGCTATGGGCGCCCACACCCAGGCCACCGCAAACCGCGCCCTCGATCCGGCGGGACAGGCCGCCAGGGCGCCCGACGCCCCCGGCCAGGCGGGGCTTTCGTAGAGGGGGCGAAACCAGGGCTCGGCCACTCTCATCGTGGCCCGGCGGATGCGCCCGAACCGCGCCGCGAGAACAATCGCGCAGAGAACCAGGAGTCCCGCCAACACGGTGGAGGGCCACCCGTTGGCAAAGGCGTCGCTTTGCGGCGCGCCGAAGGACTCCGGGTCGAGCAGCCCGATCAGTCCGAGGACCCCTGTCCCCGTCATCAGGCTCGAAGCGAAATCACGCCGGGCGCGCAGCCACAGGTTCATGCCCCGAGGACGGGCCGACCTCATCCACTTGACGAGATCGGAGTACGCCCGGTTCGATGTGAGCACCATAGCGATCACCATAGAACGGACCTCACACTTTTGACCCCGGCGCGGTTACACGGAGTGTGCCATTGACGCCGATCCTGGAGGGTTGCAACCCGCATGAGTAGTCTGCCGCCTTTCTGGCTGCTCGTGGAGCAACATGGCGACGAGTTGATGAGGTACGCGCGCCGGCTGAGCGGAGACGACGCCGAAGATGTTCTGCAAGAGGCTCTGCTGAAAGCACTTCGCTCCTATCCCAAGCTTGGCAACGGAGATCATCTGCGAGCGTGGCTCTATCGGGTTACGACGACTGCCGCCTGGGATCTTTCGGCGCGCCGCAGGCGCCGGCCTGAGGTGCTCATAGACAGCCTGCCTGTCACCGTGAGCGGCTCCCAAGAACAAGATGGTGATGATTTCGGCTCCTTGATCGAGCAGCTGCCGCAGGGGGCTCGCGCAGCTCTCACTCTCAGATACGTCGAAGATTTGAGTTACGAATCCATGGGCACTCGTCTTGGATGTTCGCCCGAAGCGGCTCGTCAAAGAGTGTCAACCGCAGTCCGCTCACTACGAAAGAGGCTGACATGAAACTCGAACCGCGTTTTCTGGAGAAGATTGCAAACAGCGCCATCCAAGAGGGGATAGCCGACATCGTCTATTCGGAGTTCGATACGCCACTTGGGCGGCTGCTGGTGGCCAGGAGCGACAAGGGTGTGTGTCTGATCGCCTATCCCGGGCAATCCCAGCGTGCGCTTCTTGGGCGCCTGTCGACTTCGCTGAGCCCGCGGATTGTGCTGTCACAACAGGCCCTGGCAAAGACACAAGCGACGATCGTCTCCTATCTCGAGGGTCGTACATCTTCTCTCGATATTCCGGTTGACCTCAGCCTGGTCACATCAGGGTTCGGGCGTCGCGTCCTCGAAAACGTGAGCCTTGTCGCGCGCGGGCGTGTGACGAGCTACGGACGGCTTGCGCAGGAATGCGGCAATCCGGGGGCAGCGCGGGCCGCCGGCACTGCACTGGGACGGAACCCGGTGCCCATAGTCGTGCCTTGCCACCGAGTGCTGCCGAGCACAGGGATCGTAGGCGGGTACGGTGGTGGTTCCTGGAGAAAGCAATACCTGCTCGAGCTCGAAGGTGCTCTGCCCAAATCATGACCTCAGATGCACGCACACCTGTTGGGTGGAAGGTTTGGGGCGCGTTGTGGATCGTTTATATCGTCTGGGGTTCGACTTACCTGGCGATTCGGATCTCGGTTGACACCATCCCGCCCCTGTTGGCCGCCGGCGTCAGGTTCGTTGGAGCAGGACTGGCGTTGTACGGATGGCTCGCGCTGCGCCACGGAGCAGCGTACGTTCGGGTTACCACACCGGAAATCATCAGGGCGGCCGTTGTCGGTACCGCACTGGTTGGTGCCAACGGACTGGTCTTCGTCGCCGAGCAGACCGTGCCCTCGGGGATCGCGGCACTCGTGATCTCTTCTGTTCCTCTTTGGGTTGTAATCATGCGCAAGCTCGCCGGTGACCGTGTCTCGGTAGCCGCGCTTGCGGGCGTTGGTGCGGGCTTTTCCGGGGTGGCAATACTGTTGCTCCCAGGGGAGACGCCTTCGGGTGGCAGCGCCTTCGGCTTCACGCTCATTGTGATCGCGTCGATCTCGTGGGCTGCCGGCACTTTCCTCTCGCCCCGACTGGCGCTCCCTCGCAATTCCTTTGTCTCGACAGCGGTTCAGATGACGTGCGGGGGCCTCGTCATGCTCGTAGCAGGGGTTCTGGCCGGAGAGCACACCAGCATAGAGGTGAGTGCCTTTTCCACGGCATCGGTAGTTGCCTTCGCCTATCTCGTGGTCATGGGCTCTCTCGTGGCGTTCTCCGCCTATGTGTGGCTCCTGCAGGTCGCACCTATCTCGAAGGTGTCCACCTATGCGTACGTGAATCCGGTGGTGGCGACGTTTCTGGGGTGGATCATTCTCGACGAAGCGGTAACCATCACCACCCTTGTCGGTGCCGCCCTGGTCGTCACCTCCGTGGCCGTAACCGTGCGCGAGCAAACCGGGGGCCGGCGCGCCGAGCCGCAGCATCCAGCGGGCCGGCGCGAGGCGGCCTGAGGCGCAAACAGAGTCGGGGAAAAGGAAGAGCCCCCTTCGCCGGGGGGGTTGGGGCGGACAAGCGAAGAGGGCTCTGGGCTTTGCTTTTGACTATCCCGCGGAGGCTTCGTCACGAAATTGCCCTTACTTGAGCGGAGATCCGAAAAGACTTCCTTCCTTTTAATGGGCCGGCTTTCCCCTTTCCGGAGGCCGCTATCGGACTCGCTTCCGACCGGCTTGTGACGCGGCCCACCGCCAGAAAGCCGGCAATCGGGTTGGCTGGAGAGGTGAGAGCTCTGAGCGTGGCGGTCGTGAGCCGGGACAATTCGATCAGGCTCCAGGCGGCGCGGGCGTTCGATTCGGCGCCGCCCGACTGGACGGTGGCCCTTCACCGCTCACCGCCGGCGGATGCGGACGTGGTGGTGGCCGGCGCCGATATGGACCTCGAGGCAGATGTGGTCTTCGATCCCACCCGTCCCGACCGGGTCCTGGACGATGTCACGAGGGCGGTGGACCGCACCCGAGAGGCTCGCTTCATCGCCGTGACCAGTCCCAGCGGAGGGACGGGAGTCACCACCGTCGCGCTCCACCTCGCCCGGGCGTCAGCCCGGTCGGCGCCGACTTGCCTGGTGGATCTCGATCTCGAGTGGGGCGCCGGTTACCGGCTCGGACTGCCGGCCGACGCCCTGACATGGGCGGAGGCGGGGGACTCCGAAACGTCGTTGTTGCGGGCAGCCTTGCCGGTACCGGGGGGGTTCCGCGTCCTCGCCAGTCCGGGAGATACCGGTTCGTCCGATGTGGGGGCGCTGGTCAGGGCGGCGGGCGCCCATTTCGGCCGCACCGTCGTTGATATGGGCCGGGCGTCGGAGGCGCCGAACCTGCTGGAGAACGCCGACGCGGTGGTCCTGGTGCTTGCCCCCAGCGCGCCCTCGGCGCGCCGAGGGCGGGTCGTCCTCGACGGTCTGACCGGTGGGCGAATCGCAATCATCACCAATCGGGTGGGACCTGGAGGTGAGACGACCAAGACGGAGATCGAGAGCATCGTCGGGCGCAGGATCGCACTCGAGCTGCCCTGCGACCGGAGATTGCGCGACGCAGAGGATGATGACCGGCTGCTGGCGGCGCATTGGTCGCGCTGGCAGCATGGCATCGATCGATTGTGGCGAACCATCGAGAGCGCATGAATCATCCGCTGCTCGAGATCGTTCTCGCCAATGAAGGGCTTGCCGAACTAGACGCCGGCCAGCGTCGTCTTGCTCTGCGGGACATTGTCGCTTCCCGGGCCGCTGCGGACGAGGTCGCACAGGTCGTCGGCGAGTTGTCAGACGCGATCGATGGTTACGGCCCACTTTCTGACCTGATGCGCGATGACGAGGTCACCGATGTGCTCGTCAACGGGCCCTTCGATGTCTGGGCTGAACGTAAGGGGCAGCTGCAACACACGGATGTGAGCTGGGATGACGCCACGCAGCTCAGAGCGTTCATCGATCGCCTTCTTGGCCGCGCTGGTGCCCGCGCCGACGCCTCACAGCCCATTGCCGACGCACGCCTGGACGATGGGTCACGGCTTCACGTGGTACTTCCACCGCTCGCTCCCGGAGGTCCTCTCGTATCCATCAGGCGATTCCCCGGGTCGCCCTTCTCGATCGAGGATCTCGTGCGACGCCACATGTTGGATGAGGGCAGCGCCCGGCGCCTTGTCGACGCGGTTCGAGATCGCACGACGATCGCGATCAGCGGCGGGACGGGGACCGGCAAGACAACGCTGCTCAATTCTCTGCTTGCCCACATCGGGCCCACCGAACGCGTCGTCCTGATCGAGGAGATTCCTGAGCTCACTCCAGTGTGTGCCCAGGTGGTGTCGTTGGTGGCGCGCAGAGCCAATCTCGAGGGAAAGGGCGAAGTGGACCTCAACACACTTGTCCGGGCGGCATTGCGGATGCGGCCCGACCGAATAGTGGTTGGAGAGGTCCGGGGTTCTGAAGCAGTCGCGTCGCTGGCTGCGATGTCCACGGGACATGAAGGATCGTTGGTCACCCTGCATGCGCGCTCGGCGACCCACGCAATCGAGCGCATGACGACGCTTACGCTGCAGGCCTCTCCGGGCGCCTCCGAGATGTCTGTCCGACGTCAGGTGAGCGAAGCCTTCAGTCTCATCGTCCACCTCGAAAGGAGCGCCGCCGGGAGGCGGGTCGCCGAGATTCTCGAGGTGCTGCCCAACTGAAGCCGGCTCTCGCGATTCTGCACCGGGGACCGGTTGACCTGGTGGCTGCGTGTGAGCGCGCCGAAGGGATTCGGAGTTTGGCGGCGCTGCTTCGCAGCGGTTTGCCTGTGCGTGCGGCTCTGGTCAACTGGCACGAACATGCCCCGCCGGACCTACGCGATCCATTGCTCGCGATGGCGCGGCGGATCAGCCTTGGCGCCACCGACGATGGAGCCATCGGGTCTCTGCAACCTTTCTTCGGCCCCGATGCAGAGGCATTGAGGGCGGCCCTTGCCACCTGCTCGGAGGCAGGGGGCGACGCTCCCCTCATGCTTGAACGCATCGCCGGCAACATCCAGAACCGCGTTGCGCTCGCCGAGGCGGGGCGGGCCGCAGGTAGCGGCGCGCTTCTGTCGGGACGCTTGGTAGCGGGGCTCCCATTGGCATTTGTTCCGCTCATGCCGCTTGCCGGGGCCCCGGTGTTCGATGTCCCCGGCCTCTTGCTTCTGACCCTCGGTGTCGCCTTGGCTTTCGGAGGTTTGAGGTGGGTGTCTGCGCTCATGCCTCTGCCTCCTCCCGACGACGGAGCGGCTGCGGTAGCCGATGTCGCCGCAGCGGTGCTCGAGGGGGGCACAAGCCTGCAGACAGCGTTCCTGATCGCATCACGCCAGGCCCCCGAAACTGTCGCCGCCCCCATGCAGCGGGCGGCCCGCCTGGTTGCACTCGGTTTCACCTGGCCGGATGCAATCGGCCGGCTCGACAACGCCGGGCTCATCGAGCTTGGTGCGGCTCTCCGGATGTCTCAGCGGTTCGGGCTTCCCGTTTCCGGGGCATTGGAGGCGTTCTCCGAGCGCCGGCGCGCCGAGCAGGCTCGCACATTCGAAGCGGCCATGAGGCGCGCGCCCGTCCTGATGGTTGTCCCGCTCGTGATGTGTGTCCTGCCCTCTTATCTGCTCCTGGGTCTGAGCCCGTTCTTGCGGACGATCACATTGACTTGAACCGAGTGACAAGCTTGTGACATGAGGATGGGGTCCGACCTGACGCGATGGCTGCGCCTGGGGATCGTGAGCATGCTGTTTCTGACCGTTGCTTGCAGCGGTGAGCTTGTGGGATCGGATGAGAGACCGGGCGGCTCGCATAGCCCGGATGTACCGAACAAAGCATCGGCCGGCTCACCGGAGCGACGCCCCCGCTTCTCTACCGGGACCGGGCTCATCCATACAGGCGCCCGGACGATACGTCTCGATCTCGAGATAGCAAGGTCACCCGCACAGCGCTCCTTCGGACTCATGCACCGAAAGTCGTTGGCGCCGCGCGCCGGCATGGTCTTTCTGTTCGAAACCGAAAGCATCGGCGGGTTCTACATGAAGGACACTCTGATCCCGCTTTCAATCGCGTTCATGGATCGGAAAGGCGAGATACTCCGCATCCTCGATATGGACCCATGCAATGAGGAAACGTGTAAGACCTATTACCCGGATGTGGCCTACACCAGCGCACTCGAAGTGAACCAGGGGGCATTTGAGGAATGGGGCGTCTCGGAGGGCGACGTGATCGAGCTCACAACCTAAACGAGTCTCAACTCCGGCAATCCCAGCAGATCACGCGTCCTCGTTGTGCCGTGAACTCGGTCACTACCAGGATCGCCGCGATGCTTTGAGATGGTGTCCTTCAACCGGTGCTGTGCCGGTTGCAAACAAGGAGGTCGTCTTGGAGCGCGTCAAGTCGTTGGTCTATGGGCAGGCGGGACAGACAACCGCCGAGTACGCCCTCGTGTTGCTCGCCGCGGGTCTCGTCGTCGGAGTGTTCGCAGCGTTCGTGAAGTCCGGAGCCCTGGCCGAGATGTTCGAGACGATTGTCTCCGGGCTCGTCAAACGCGCCGGCGGTTGAGGTCGAGGGGGTTGAATCGTTTCTTCGGTCGCATACCTTCTCCCGACGGCGAGCGTGGGCAGGCAACCCTCGAGCTCGCTCTCTGTCTGCCCCTTGTCGCTTTTGTCCTTGCGGCAGTGACCGAGACAGGTCTCCTCGTCGGTGATCAGGTGCGGCTATGGCACGCAGCACGCGAGGCGGCGCGCTCGGCCGTTGTGGACCCGAACCCAGAAGCGCCCCGGCGCGTCGTCGCGCGCGCCGGGCTCGAGGACGCCGAAGTGTCCGTAACCCCCAGCGGAGCCGCCCGCAGCGCAGGAGAGCCTTTGACCGTTCGCCTCAGCCTCCGGCCCGGCGGCGCGACTCCTCTGGTGGGCAGGCTGTTCAGCTCGATCGAGCTCCATGCCGACGCGACCATGCGGATCGAGCTTCCATGAGCGTTCTCGTGAGCTGCGCCGCTCTTGCACTCGCCCTCATCCTCGGCGGTTATGCGGGCCGGTTGTCCACCGCCGCGTCGCTTCAGGCGCGCGCCCAGCTGGCCGCCGATGCGGCAGCGCTTGCAGCGGTTGCGGAGTCGGGCCCTTACGGCCGGGCATCCCACGAGGCCGTGGCGCGCCGGTTCGCTCGGAGCAACGGCGCCCGTCTGCTCCGGTGCTGGTGTGAGCCGGGTGCGACCTGGGTGCAGGTCCGGGTCGCTCTCGAAGGTGTGATTGCGGAGGCTCGGGCGGTGTTCGATCCGGCCGCTCTCGCGCCGGCCCCCTCAGCGGTGGATGCAGGAGGTCTCGATCCTGCGCTCGAGGATGCGCTCGGCCGGCTCATCGCGGCTGCGGACGGCTCGGTGTGGCTCGTCTCCGGCTATCGGAGCCCGGAGCGCCAAGCGGTGTTGTGGCAGGAGGCGCTCGAGAAGTACGGAGATCCGGAGCGGGCCGACGACTGGGTCGCGCGCCCGGGTGACTCCATGCATCAACGTGGGTTGGCGGTCGACCTCGGTGGAGATCTGACTATGGCCGTCCGGTTGGTCGACCGGCTGCATCTGCCACTCCACCGGCCGCTGCCCAACGAGCCCTGGCACTTCGAGTTGAGCTCGGCGCGCCGGTGAAGCGGCCTGGCTCGAAGACGGCACGCCATGATGTGGCTGGCCACACGAGAAGCCTTTACGCGCATGTCAGCCACGTGCGGCAGCCGGGCGAGGGTCACGCGGGTCCGGCGCCCCTGGGGCAGGGGGCCGGGAAGGGAACGTGGTTGGAACGCCGAGAACCGGGACTCGGGCGGTTGACCACGCCATGATGTGGGTGGGCGCACGAGAAGCCTCTATGCGCGCGCCAACCACGCGCGGCAGCCGACGAGGGTCACGCTGGTCCGGCGCCCCTGGGGCCGGGGGCCGGGAAGGGAACGTCTGCCTGAAGGGTCGCGGGGCACCGAGGCCGGATAATGCGGGGACATGGATGACATAACCGCAGTTGCAGTAGTCGAGCAACTCGCGAACAGCTTCGGAGACCTCGAAATCCGCTTCCACAGCGCTTATTGGGATGCTGCGACGCATGCCATACCCGAAAACGAGGCCCGAAGCGCCGAGCGGGAGCTTGGCCTTCGACGCGCCAAGGGTGATCCTGTGGCGCTGCGACGCGTCGACGCGGAGCTCGAAGCGGGGGGTGGGGACCAGAATCTCAGGCGCCAGCTCGAAGTACTACGGCTATCTCTTCTCGGCAATCAGATGGACGACGAGGTCCGCTCCGAGATCGTCAGACTCTCGAGCTCGATCGCGTCGGACTTCGCCTCGTATCGCCCGCAGCTCGACGGCACCGAGGTTTCGAACAACGACATCGAAGAGGTGCTGGAGCGCTCCGACGACGCCACCGAGCGGCGCCGGGCGTGGGAGGCCTCCAAGGAGATCGGAGCGGTGGTCGCCGAACGCGTGAGGAAGCTCGCATGCCTCCGAAACGCCGCGGCCCGAGCCGCAGGATTCTCCGACTACTACTCGATGTCGTTGGCTCTTCAGGAGCTCCCCGAGGAGGGGTTGTGGGCGCGCTTGAATCTTCTCGAGGAGTTGACCCGCGACCCCTACAGCGCGTGGAAGGACGGGCTGGATGACGGTCTTGCGAGCCGTTTCGGCGCCACCGAGCTCGGGCCGTGGCACTATGCTGACCCTTTCTTCCAGACGGTCCCGTCCGGCGCCGGGGTGGCCCTGGACCGGCATTTCGACGGGCTTCAGGCTGCGCGCCTGGCGAAGGAGAGCTTCGGGCGTTGGGGCATCGATCTGAAAGAGGTGATGGAACGCAGTGACCTCTACCCGCGCGCGGACAAGTCCCAGCATGCGTTCTGTATCCAGATGGATCGAAAGAAGGACGTGCGGATTCTTGCAAACGTCGTGCCCGGGCAGCGCTGGGTCGAGGTGATGCTGCACGAGTCCGGGCATGCGGCCTATGACGTCTGTATCGACCCGTCCCTGCCCTATCTGCTGCGTCGCCCCGCCCACACCTTCGTCACGGAGGGCATGGCCATCATGTCCGGGCGCCTGGTTCGCGATCCGCGTTGGCTCGTCGATGTAGCGGCCATCCAGCCGGGTGCGATCGCGCAGGTGGAGGAGGATCTGCACCGCATGACGAGCGCGGCAAGTTTGCTGTTCACTCGGTGGGGACTTGTGATGGTGCACTTCGAACGTGCCCTGTACCGGGATCCGGCCGCCGATCTCGATGCGTTGTGGTGGGACCTGGTGGAGCGCTTTCAGCTCGTCCGGCGTCCCCAGGACCGGCGCGCCCCCGATTGGGCGGCGAAGGTCCATATTGCGACCGCCCCCGTCTACTACCAGAACTACCTTCTGGGCGAGATGCTTGCAACGCAACTGCGAACAGCGATCGAGCGGGATCTCGACGCCAACCTCGTCGGCGCGCCGGGTGCGGGCCGCTGGCTCGAGGAGCGCTTCTTCGCACTCGGCGCATCCCTGCGCTGGGATGACCTGGTCAGGGCCGCAACCGGCCGGGAGCTCTCGCCCGAGGACTTCGCCGCCAGCCTAACGGGGTGACGGGCCGAGGGCAGCGGCGCTCGGGCGGTAGAATCCACCCGCCGGTCAGGACGGTCCGAGGAGAGTTAGCCGTGGAACTTGGTTTAGAGGTCAGGGAGATTGGTTCTCACTCCGTGGCGCAGGTGAGGGGTGAGATCGACGTCTATACTGCCCCGAAGCTCCGCGAGAGGCTGATCGAGCTCGTCTCCGAGGGCTCGTATCACATCGTGGTCGACCTCGAACGTGTCGACTTTCTCGACTCGACCGGACTGGGGGTCCTGGTTGGGGCACTCAAACGGGTCAAATCGCATGACGGAAGCCTGTCGCTCGTTTGCACGCAGGACAAGATCCTGAAGATCTTCGAAATCACCGGCCTGGATCTCGTCTTTCCGATCTATACATCGGAGAAGGAGGCAACCCAGGAAGCGCCTCAGGCGGCCTCGTGACGGCGGTCGAGCTCGAGATACCTCCCCGATCGGCCTACGTGGGAGTGGTCCGGCTCACCCTTGCGTCTCTGGCCCGCACCTCGGGGCTCGACGAAAACGGAGTGGAGGAGCTCAAGATGGCCGTGTCCGAGGCCTGCGCCAACGCCGTTCTGGCTAACGAAGAGGCGGGCTCCGACGAGCCCGTGACGATCAAGTACAGCTCCGATGCAGAGGCGCTGACCGTTCTGGTGCAAGACCGCGGCGAGGATTCGTCCGATCCGGCCGCCCACGACCTGTTCGACAGCCAGGGCTTCTCATCGCGCGTGGCGATGTCGTTGCGACTCTTGAACAGCCTGGTCGATGACTGCGACTTCATTCCGCGAGAGGGCGGAGGGATGACGACCTCCCTGGTAGTGAAGCGCCAGGGAAACGACGACTAGCGTAGAGACGCAGACGGCGCGCCGCGTGCGGTAAGGAGCGACCGACCGCCTCTGGCGAACCCGCGCGGATCACAAGGTTGCACTGGTCAGTGGACCCCAAAGCAGAATGGGTGACCAGCCGGACTGGCATAGACCGCGAACATCTCATCACCGTCGGGGTTGTCGGCTGGTCTCTTTGCGGCTTGAAGTTGACGTCCCCCGAGCGCGACCGCCAGCTGGTCGGCGGCCTCGAGGTCGTCCACATGCAAGTCGATGTGCACCTGTTGCTGCTGGGGACCGGTCGGCCAATCCGGTGCCACATGGTTCGGGGCAAGCTGCACGCCCATCACCCACTCGCCGTCAACCACGATGCTGTGCCAGTCTTCGTCCCGGTGCGCCGTGCCGCCCAGGAGGCCAGCCCAGAATCTGCTCTCAGCTTCGATGTCGCCGGCGTCGAACACAATGACTCGCCTGGTGATCTTCACGTCTGCTCCTATCCCCTGCTCCAAAGCAGCTCGATTGACGGTACGACCCGCGCGGATGCTCCCTGAGCAGGTAGTCGATCGCGGCCCTATCCAACCCTCCCTGGTCGGGCCGCCCGCCCCGGGGGCCGGGAAAGCCACGTGAGGTTGAGGGTGGGGCAAAAGGTGGGTTTACGCCCCCCGAAACCACGGTAGGGTGTCTCGAAAATATGAACACGACGATATCGAAGTCCGACTCGGAGCTGCTCAAGGCGATCTATCGCCGGAGCAAAGACGGCGCCAGGGTCCATACCGGAGCTCTGGCGGAAGCTCTGAAGGTTGCACCGGGTACCGTGACCGCCCTGGTCAAGCGCCTGGCCGAAAGGGGCCTGTTGGACCACAACCCCTACCGGGGAGTAGAGCTCACCCGGCCCGGACGGGAGGCGGCCGTTGCCGCGATAAGAAGGCATCGGATAGTCGAGCGTTTCCTTGCCGACATGCTCGGCTACGCATGGAACGAGGCCGATCTGCTTGCGTCGGCCTTCGAGCACGAACTGCCCCAGGAGGTCGAGGACCGCCTCTACCTGGCCCTCGATCGTCCGGCCTCATGCCCCCACGGCTTTCCCATCCCCTCCCGGGAGGCCATCGACATCCCGGAGATGCCGCCGCTCTACGCTCTGGAGCCCGGGGATGTCGCCTATGTTGCCGTCCCCGGCTCCACCGATCCGCAGGTGATCGAGTTCCTCGATCAGATGGGACTCCGTCCGGGCGTCGAGGTCGAGGTGCGCGAGAAGCATCCCTTTGACGGTCCGCTGGTGCTCACGGTTGACGGACACGAACGGACCATCGGCGAGAAGGTGGCGAACCAGATCTTCGTGAAACGAGAAGACAAGCTAATCGAGGAAAGGACCTAGATGAAGGGCACAGATGTGGTACTGGCTGCGGGAGAGTCGACCAGTCTCGATCTCCCACCGCTAAGCGGGTTCGAGAACACCATGCTTTACATAATCCTTGGGATTTCTATGATGGCGCTCGCATACGCCTTCATGCTCGTACGGGGCGTGCTCGCGAAGGACGAGGGCACCGACCGCATGCAGGAGATCTCACTCGCGATCCGCGAGGGCGCCAACGCCTACTTGACGCGCCAATTCAAGACGTTGTCGTACTTCGTGATAGTGCTAACGGGAGTGTTGCTGTTGCTCGAGGCCCCTTCGCTGGGAATCAGGGTCGCAAGGTCGATAGCGTTCCTGCTCGGTGCAGTCTTTTCGGCTGTGATCGGTTTCGTGGGGATGGGTCTGGCGGTGCGCGCCAACGTAAGGGTTGCAAGTGCCGCCCGCCGCAGCTTGCGAGAGTCGATGTCGATCGCTTTTCGCGCCGGGGGCGTCGCCGGCATGTTCACAGTCGGCTTGGGTCTGTTCGGCGCGACGCTGATATTCATCATCTACAAGGGCGATGCCCCCCTGGTCCTGTTCGGCTTTGGTTTCGGCGGTGCCCTGCTGGCGATGTTCATGCGGGTCGGCGGTGGGATCTTTACCAAGGCTGCCGACGTGGGCGCCGACCTCGTGGGCAAGGTAGAGCAGAACATCCCCGAAGACGATCCTCGCAACGCCGCCACGATCGCCGACAATGTCGGTGACAACGTGGGCGACTGCGCCGGTATGGCGGCCGATCTCTTTGAGTCCTACGAGGTCACACTCGTGGCCGCTTTGATCCTTGGTTTCGTCGCTTACCAGGGGACCGATTCGGTTGTAGCCGCCGTACTGTTTCCCCTGTTCGTGCGAGCGATTGGTGTCATTACCTCGATCATCGGGATAGAGGCGGTGAAGCCACGCAGTGAGACCGAGCACGGAATGAAGGCGATCAACCGAGGTTTCGTCCTTTCCGGAGTCGCCTCGGCGGCTGCGGTCTTCTTCGTGTCGGTGTTTTACGTCGGTGACATCAAGACGTTCTTTGCGGTTGTGATCGGCTTGGTGCTTGCGGCCGCTATTCACTTCCTCACCGAGTACTACACCTCGACCGAGCACAAGCCGGTCAAGGAGGTTGCCCGGGCGACGCGCACCGGGCCCGCAACCACATTGATCTCCGGTTTCGCGATAGGTATGGAATCGACCGTGTACGCAATGCTCACGATCGCGACGGCGATCTTTTCTGCCTTCCTTCTCGGCGGTGGAGATGCAGACCTGTCGCTCTACTACATTGCGCTTGCAGGAATGGGAATGCTCACAACCGTCGGAGTCATCGTGTCGATGGACACCTACGGTCCCATTTCGGACAACGCACACGGCGTTGCGGAAATGGCCGGAGGTCTCGGTCAGGAAGCCGACCAGACCATGGCCGACCTCGACGCGGTGGGCAATACCACCAAAGCCATAACCAAGGGCCTCGCTATCGCGACGGCGGTGTTGGCGGCAACCTCACTGTTCGGCTCCTTCCAGGACATCGTGGGCAACCGACCCATAGACATCTCTGCACCCAACGTGCTCGTCGGGTTGTTGATCGGCGCCGGAGTCCCCTGGTTGTTCGCGTCGCTGACCATTCGCGCGGTTGGGCGGGCGGCTGGGACGGTTGTTATGGAGGTGCGTAACCAGTTTGCCAACAATCCGGGAATCATGGACTACTCAGTCAAACCTGACTATGCGCGCGTCGTCGACATTTGCACCAGGGTGTCGCTGCGTGAGCTTGTCACTCCCGGGATCCTCGCTATCCTCACGCCCATCGTGGTCGGCTTTGCGTTCGGCGCGATCGCGTTGGGCGCCTACCTCGCCGGCGCGATCGTGTCGGGCCAGCTGCTCGCGGTGATGCTGGCGAACTCAGGCGGCGCCTGGGACAACGCCAAGAAGACGATCGAGGACGGCCTCTACGGAGGCAAGAACTCGCCGGCACACGAGGCCGGAGTGATCGGTGACACCGTCGGTGACCCGTTCAAGGACACCGCCGGCCCGGCGCTCAATCCGCTCATCAAGGTCATGAACCTTGTGGCCCTGTTGGTGGCGGCCTCGATCGTCACTGCGGTGGACAGCGGGAACAACACCCTCCGCGCCATCGTCACGGTGGTAGGGCTTGCGATCCTGGTCGGATCCATCTACATGTCGTCCCGGCAGGAAGAAGCCGACTTCGGCGAAGACGAGCCGAAATCGGAGGCGGAGAAGGTCCCGGCAGCCGTCTGATCCCTTGGTTTCGGCCCGAGTGGGTGCTGAATGTGGATAGTCCAATCTCTCATCCACTCGGGCTCCGAAGCTCAGTCGTGGAGGTGGTAGGGGACGCTCACCACGACCACGCCCTCTTCCAGCAGCATCCGGCCCTTCACCGTCAGCGCCGTCTGGTTGTGGAGCAGCCGATGGCGGCGCTTCGGGGTGATGAATTCCGGGATCACTATCGTGACCACTCGTTTGACGCCGTCGGCTTTGAACTGTCTGACGTAGTGGGTGAGAGACGACCCGATGTCCCTGAAGGGTGAGTCTTCAATCTCCAGAGGGTGGGGGATGCCGTGCTCGAGCCATTGATCACCCAACCGCTCACTGGCGCTGGGGTCGAGGCCGAAATTGATCCCCCTTATGTCGGTCGGCCGCAGCGTCTCGGCAAACTCCATCGCCTGAAGCGTTGCGTTGTGAACGCCCGAAACCAGCACGCACACGTGGTTACGCAGGGGCTCCTGGATCTCGAGCGACGGGTGGTCGCCCTTGCCCTCGGTTATCGGAAGGTCCATCACCTGGACGTCGGGTTCGACCAGCAGCGACGCCTTGAGCCGCGTAGAGCCCGGGTTCTTGAGCACCTCGAGCAAACTTCTTGTCTTCAGCACTTCGGGCACGAGGATGGTCAGAAAGTCGTTCGGAGTCAGTACCCGCCGCTTGGCTCGCAGGTACGCCCGCAACGATCCCGTCCGAGAGCCGCCGGGTCTTATGACATGGAGGGGGATGCCGGGCATGGCCCTTCTCCACGCGTCGGCTGAGCTCGGGTTGAAGGTCACGGCCTCGAGGTCCGAAGAAGCGACGGAAGTTGCGTAACCAACCGCGCGTGCGGTGGCCGCATTGACCTCGCCTGCAAGTATGATCATGTGCTGGTTTCCTGGTCGGCGATCTGTCGGCCTGCGGTCCGGCCGCCGAAGCTCCCGGCCGACCTCTTGGTAGTGGCGATTGACCGAACGCATGCCGTAGATGGCAAAGGGAATTGCAGCGATGACCACCCAGGCGCCTTCGGGGAACTTCGTATAGGTGATGACTATGAGAACCGCCCCGGTGACGAAAGCCCCGAAGCCGCTGATCATTGCAGTGCGCTTCCACCCGGGCGGTTTCAGCCGTCTGCCCCGGATCACCATGCCCGTCTGCGACAATGTAAATGAGATGAACACTCCCACGAGATAAAGCTGAATGAGTCTCGTGAGGTTGGCGTCGAAGATGTAGATGAGCATTGCTGCAAGCAGCGCGAGGATGACGATACCGTTGGAAAAGACGAGTCGATCTCCGCGGTTCATGAATTGCCGAGGCATGTACCGGTCCTGCGCAAGGATGGACGACAATCTCGGGAAATCCTGATAAGCGGTATTGGCGGCCAGGATGAGGATTGCAGCCGACATGATCTGGATCACGTAGAAAAGGGGACCGCCTCCGAACACCGCGAGGGCGACCTGGGCAACGACCGAGCGTTGACCCACCGGAGTAGCGGTGTAGATGACCCCCGTGTGGTCCGCCAGCCAGGAGATGCCGAGGAACATAGAGATCGAGAGCGCCGCCATGGCCGTGAGGGTGGTGGCCGCGTTCTTCGATTGCGGGTAGCGGAACGCCGGGACACCATCTGCGATCGCCTCGACACCGGTGAGCGCGGTGGTCCCTGCGGCAAAGGCCTTGAGAACAAGGAGGGGACCCAAGGCTGCCGCCGCCGGCAAGTCCCTGCCTGCGCTTTCGGCAAGTGGGCATCCCCCCAGGCATTTGACGATCCCCGTGCCGATCATCAGGTAGATCGACAGGACGAACCCGTAGGTCGGGATTGCAAACAGGGTTCCCGACTCCCTGACACCGCGAAGGTTGACCAGCGTCACGAACGCGATGAAGAGGAAGGCAATTCCGAGCCTGTGCTCGTGGAGAGCTTCCGAGGCAGAGGTGATCGCCTCGACACCCGCCGTGATGGAAACGGCGACGGTCAAGATGTAATCGATAAGGAGAGCGGACGCGGCAAGCAGACCGGGGTACATCCCGAGGTTCTCGTGCGCCACGCGGTAGGCGCCGCCGCCCAATGGGTAGGCGCGTACCGTCTGACGGTAGGAGGTGACCACGATCACCAGCAGCGTGGCGACGGCGATGGATATCGGAAGAATCAGATTTAGCCCCGCAGCACCCGCCAGAGCAAGCACCAGCAACGCCTCCTGCGTCGCATAGGCGTTGGACGAAAGAGGGTCGGATGAGAACACCGGAAGGGCAATCGCCTTTGGCAGAAGGGTGTGTTCCAGTTCACCCGATGACTTGGGACTGCCGACGAGTAGACGCTTGAAGGCGTCAGCGGTGGTGCTCATTGGCTATCCTCTGTCTGGGCCCGGCATCAGCCGGTAACTCGGGTTGAGCACGACCAGGTCCTCGCCGGCATGGTCGCCGGCGGTGGCCTCAACCTCCAAACCCTTGCCGAGCGCAATTCCGTTGAGCTTGCTCCGCCCAAGCCACCTGGCAAGCAATCTGCCGGTCCCGTCGTCGAGAGTGACCTCCACCGAGCCCGTGCCGGTGCGCGGATCTATGCGGATCTTCTGGATCACGCCGACCGCTCTGCACCCGCACCGGGGCGCGATGTCCTTGATCCTGATCGTTTCAGGGATGGAGTCGGCCCACTCCTTGAGGTTCGTTGCCCTGGTGGCCTCGGGGGCCTGTGTGAATTTCTCGATCAGTCTGTCGAACATCGCCTTCGAGGGGAAGTATGGGAGTATCGGTCGGACACCCGCTCAGTGTAAGGGAGCAGATGGAATGCATGTCGTGATCGCCGGCTGTGGACGTGTGGGGTCGGCCCTGGCGGGAAATCTCGACCGTCTGGGGCACTCAGTTGCCGTAGTCGACAAGAACCGCAAGGCGTTCGAGAAGTTGCATGCGAATTTTTCGGGCAAGCAGGTCACGGGTTTCGTCTTCGATCAAGGCGCGCTGGAAGAGGCAGGGATCAAGGACGCCTCAGCCTTTGCTGCAGTCACGAGTGGCGACAACTCCAATATCGTGTCCGCCCGCGTCGCCAAGGAGCATTACCGGATCGGAAAGGTCGTGGCTCGGATCTACGACCCTCGTCGCGCGCAGGTCTATCAGCGGCTTGGCATCGAGACCGTCGCAACGGTTCGCTGGACGACGGACCAGGCGCTCAGGTCACTGCTGCCGGAAGAGGCGCCGGTGGAGCACACCTTTGACAACGGGGAAGTGGTCGTGATGGCCTTGCCGGCTCCGCCAGGTGTGGTGGGGCGGCCTGTACTGAGCCTCGAGACCGAGGGAGTCAGGAAAGTCGTGGCGGTCAGTCGTTTCGGCGTCCCGCGAGTGCCCGACAACGAGTTCACGATCCAAGAGGGTGACATCCTCCATGTTTCGACCGCCCGCAGTGTGGCTTCAGACCTCATTCGAGATCTTGAACGGGCGAGGTCTGAGGGATGACGGCGAACTCCATTCGAATCGCGGTAGCGGGAGCCGGCGTAGTGGGTCGTTTCGTGGCCAAGGACCTGGTGTCCAGGGGACACGATGTCGTGGTGATCGAGCAGAACAAGGAGTTGATCGAGGCTCTCTCGGATGAATACGGCTTCAACTGGGTGGCAGGCGACGCCTGCGAGCTGCACACTCTTGACGAGGCGGTCTTGTCCAGTTGTGAGTTCGCCATAGCAGCGACCGGCGACGACGAGGACAACCTCGTGATCTCATTGCTCGCCAAGCAGGAGTTTGCGGTTCCCAGAGTCGTTGCGCGCGTCAACCATCCCGATAACGAGTGGATGTTCACAGAGTCGTGGGGAGTGGACCTGTCGGTCAGCACACCTCATCTCCTGACCTCCTTGGTGGAGGAGGCGGTTTCGGTAGGAGATCTCGTCCGGCTCCTGAAGTTCGAACAGGGGAAGATCGCTCTCTTCGAATCCCGGCTTGCCGACGGCTCTCCAGCCAATGGGAAGACGGTTCAGGATCTGAGGATCCCACCCGACTGCACCCTCGTTGCCGTGGTCCGGGATCGCCACGTCATCACCCCCAGAGCCGAAACCAGCCTCGAGGCCGGAGACGAGGTTCTTGCCGTGGCCGCGCTGGAGGCCGAACGCGACCTCCGTGTGGCACTGACCGGAGACGAATAAGGGCGTGGAGCGGCCCGAGGCGCGCGCTCTGGTCGACAAATACACCGACAAAGAGATAACCGTCAGGCATCTGATATCGGTTGAGGGAGTGATGAGAGCCCTGGCGGATCGCTTAGGGGCGGACCCCGATCGTTGGGGGCTCGTCGGTTTGTGGCACGACCTCGATTATGACCGGACCCAGGATGACCTCGACCGACACGGGCTGCAGACCGTCGAGTGGCTGCGAGACGAAGGGTTCACGGACGAGGAGGTGTTGAATGCCATCCTCGGACACCGCTTCGAGCAGTACCGGACGGATCTGGTGTCAACGGCGATCGTGCACGCCGATGCGGTGGCCGGGTTGCTGGTGGCAGCCGCCCTGGTCCGGCCTGAGAAGGCCGCCGGGATGTCGGTCAAGTCGGTAAAGAAGAAGCTCAAGGAGAAATCCTTCGCCCCCGGCGTGGAGCGCGACGAGATCCGGAACGTGGAGCCCTCCATGGGCCTGACGATGGACGACTTCATCGCTGTTTCGATCTCCGGTCTTCAGTCGGTGGCGCCCGAGATCGATCTCGTATAGGTGAAGCGCGGAGGGCCTGTTCCCGACTCAGCCGCTCCGACTCAGCTTTCTTCTGCGCAGGAGCCACACGCCGGCGCCCCCGGCCAGGGCCACCCCGATCAGGAGGGTGGGTACGTCGAAGTAGGTCATGACCTTGTGGTAGTTGCCCTCGACCACGACTCCCAGATAGGCAAGCGCGTAGGTCCAGGGAATGCATCCGAGAAAAGTGTAGAGCGTGAACTTCCCGAAGGGCATGCGGGCGATTCCCGCAGGAAGTGAGATGAACGTCCGTATCACCGGAAGGAGACGGCTGACGAAGGTGGCCGCCTCGCCGTATTTGTCCCACCACACCTCCGCCCGGTCGATGTCGTGCGACTTGATCAGGATATATTTCCCATACCGATCCAGGAGCGTGCGCCCGGTGGTTCGCCCCACGGCGTAGGCGAGCCACGAGCCCACGAGGTTGCCCATCACCCCGGCGGCGCCGACCCAGAAGAAATCGAGTCGCCCGGTGGCGGCGTAGAAACCGCCCACGACCATGGTCACCTCGCTGGGAAAGGGTATACAGGCGGACTCTGCGAGCATCAGGAGGAAGGTGGCGGTGTAGCCGTACCTTGCAACAAGGTCTGCCATAAACTGGGTCAGGGCTTCCATATGGCGACCGATGTTAGCCGGTGGATGGTCCTAGTTGGTGGTGCCGGCGGGGTGATGGGCCCGAGCGCCTCAAGGTCTCGGGGGTGACTGACGACAACGGCGGCAATCAGCCGACCTGATCGGCCGGGGAACAACGTGGAGGCAGGAGGCGTTGGACGGGTGGACATGGGCAAGGAGCGGAGCGTGCTCGCAGGAGGAGTGCCGACAACCAGGAGACGGGTGGCTGAGGATCAGGACGAGTGGCTAAGAACCTAGTAGTGGTGGAGTCGCCTGCGAAGGCGAAGACCATCGAAAAGTACATGGGCAAGAACTACCAGGTTCTGCCCTCCATGGGGCATGTCAGGGACCTGCCCAAATCCAGCTTCGCTGTCGAGGTCAACGGCGGCGTCAAGCTCTCGTACGAGCCGATAAGCCGCGCCTCGGCCAAGAAGGCGGTCGCCGCCATACGGGCGGCAGCCAAAAAGGCCGATACCGTCTGGCTGGCCCCCGACCCGGATCGGGAGGGCGAGGCGATCGCCTGGCACGTCGCCGAGCTGGTCCGTCTGAAGCCCGAGAAGACCCGCAGAGTGGCGTTCAACGAGATCACCAAGAAGGCGGTCACGAGTGCCTTCGCGTCCCCACGCGCCCTCGACATGGACCTCGTCGATGCGCAGCAGGCCCGGCGCGCCGTGGACCGGATCGTCGGCTACAAGTTGTCACCCGTGCTGTGGCGCACGGTTGGGCCCAACCTGTCGGCGGGCCGTGTGCAGAGCGCGACCCTCCACCTCGTGGTCGAGCGCGAACGCGCAATACGGGCCTTCAACCCGGTCGAGTACTGGGATCTCACGGCTACTCTGGCCACCCGCCAAGACGCAACCCTCCAGGCGATCCACCCGGTCGGCGAGAAAGAGAAGTACTCGCTTGGGAACGTGACGGCGGCCGCCGATGTCGCCGAGCGCGCTCGCCCCGGTCCGTGGTCGGTTGTCCGTGTCAAGAAGAGTGAACGAACGCGTAAGCCTCTGGCTCCGTTCAAGACGTCCACGCTCCAGCAAGCGGCCTCCAGCAAGTTGGGTTGGCCCACGTGGAAGACCATGAAGCTGGCGCAAAGCCTTTACGAGGCAGGGCACATCACCTACATGCGAACGGACTCCACCAACCTCTCGGCCGACTCCCGGGCCGAGATCGGTACGCTGGTTGGGGAAAAGTTTGGGGCGGACTATCACCAACCACGGGAGTTCACGGCCAAGAGCAAAGGGGCGCAGGAAGCCCATGAGGCTATTCGTCCCACTGTAGTCGCTAAGGCGCCGGCCGATATGCCACGGGCATTGAGTGAGGATCAGCGCTCTCTCTACGAGATGATCTGGCAGCGCACGGTCGCGTGCCAGATGGCCGACGCAATCTACGACGCGACCACGGTCGACATCGAGTCGAACGGCGTGCCGTTCCGGGCAACGGGCCAGGTGGTCAAGTTCGATGGCTTCATGCGCGTCTACCTCGAACGAGGCGACGACGATCCCGACGAGATCGTTCGCACCTTGCCCGATGTGGGCGAAGGCGACGTGCTCGAGCTCAGGGCGCTTGATTCCGCCCAGCACTTTACCCAGCCACCTCCGAGATTCACCGAGGCAACCTTGGTGCGCGAGATGGAACGCGTCGGCATCGGTCGTCCATCGACCTACTCGTCCACAGTGAAGGTGCTCAACGATCGCGAATATGTGCGCAGCGAGAGCCGGCGACTGTTCCCGACAGCGCGGGGGGAAGTTGTCTGCGAGCTGCTCGAGGCCCACTTCTCCGAGGTGGTCGATGTCGACTTCACCGCCCGCATGGAAGAAGACCTCGACCATATCGCCGAGGGCGTCAAGCAGATGACTCCGGTCGTGCGCGAGTTCTTCGAATCCTTCGAAGCGCGTCTCGAGGAGCAAAAGGACAAGATCACGCGGCCCGAGCGTCCTACCAATCAGGAATGCCCGGAATGCGGCCGTCCCGTCGTCAAGAAGTTCGGCAAGCACGGATTGTGGTTCCTGTCGTGCACCGGCTGGCCAGATGACTGCAAATGGTCCCAGCAGCTCGACGAGGAGGGTAATCCCCTGCCCGATCCGGAGGGCACCGGCGAGCCGTGCCCCGACTGCGGAGCCGAGCTCGTCGTGAGGACCGGCCGCTACGGCCCCTTCGTCGGGTGCTCCCGCTACCCCGACTGCAAGCACATAAAGAAGGAGCCCCCCAAGGAGACCGGCGAGAACTGTCCCGAATGCGGCTCCCCGCTGGTCGAAAAGCGCGGCCGCTTTGGGCCGTTCACGGGATGCTCAAACTATCCCGAGTGCAAGCACATCAAGAAGAACCCCAGCAAGAAGAAGACAACGTCGAAAGCAAAGTCCAAGACGGCGCGACGGCGTACCGCCAAGCCGGCCCCGGCTAAGAGCTAGCCACGTCCCTGCGACGAACCCCTGTTTCGGCGCGCCGGAGGCGGCCCGGTCGGTAAGCCTCCGCCCCCACGTCGTCGTGGTTCTTTACTATGTGAGGGACGCGCCGGACTAGGAGGCTCACATCCAACCAGCATCACAACGCCCGGACCTCCGTGTCCTCGGCTCCGAGGAACAGCTCAGCTACCTGACCCTGCTCAAGAACGGCAATTTCTTGCGGTTCTTCCTGGCGCAGACGGTCTCCAGCCTGGGCGACTGGATCGGGGTTATTGCGATCGCCATCTTCGCCCAGCGGCTGGGCGGGTACGCGGGGGTCGGCGCCGTCATGACTGCGCGGGTGCTTCCGGGCTTCATCATGGGGCCCGTCGCCGGCGTCATCGCAGATCGCTGGAATCGAAAGCGCACCATGGTGATCTCAGACGTCGTGCGGGCCGTGCTCATCTTCTCGTTGCCCTTCGTCGAGGCGCTCGTGTATCTCCTCATCGTGTCGGTGCTTCTCGAGAGCCTTGCTCTCATTTGGGGGCCGGCCAAGGACGCGTCGCTTCCACATTTCGTTGCACCGGGCAACCTCCCCCACGCGAACTCTCTGACGCTGATGGCCGTATACGGTCCGTGGCCGCTCGCTGCCGGGGTGTTTGCGTCACTCACGACCTTGGGCTTGTGGTTGACCGCTCGGGTGCCCGTCCTCGAGGGCTTGCAGGGGAACGAGGAAGCACTCGCCCTGTGGGTCGATTCGCTGACCTTTGTGTTCTCGGCGGTGATGATCTCCACCCTGGCCATCCCTCCGAACAAGCGCTCATCTGAACCGCTCGACCTGAGTGGTGCCAAAAGAGACCTCATCGAGGGTTTCAGGTTCCTGCGTACTCACAAGCAGGTGCGACCGTGGCTCGTCGGGATTACCTTCACCTTCACTGCGGCCGGTGGAGTCTTCTCCTTGGGTGTTGCTTTCGTGGAGCAGGCGCTCGGTGCGGGTCAGAGAGGCTTTGCTTTCTTCACCGGGTTCTTCGGCACCGGCATGATCACCGGACTTCTGGCGGCGGCGGGTCTGAGCCGCATCGTCCGCAAGGACGTCCTTTTTTCGTCAGCCATACTTCTGTCCGCAGTAGGCCTCATAGTGCTCGGCGGGCTGGGCAGCCTCGACCAGGCGTTGCCCGTCGCTGCCACCCTCGGCTTCTTCGGGGGGGTCGGCTACTCGACCGGCTACACGCTGATCCAAGAGGCGGTCGACGACGAGCTGAGAGGCCGGACCTTCAGCGCGGTCTACACGCTGATGAGGGTTGGCCTGCTCATCGGCCTCGGACTGTTTCCGTTTGTGGCGGCGGCGATCGGCGATCACCAGCTCGACTTCGGTACGCGTGTGCTGGACCTTCCCGGAAGCCGCACCACCCTGTGGTTGGCGGGTCTCCTTGCTTTCGGCGGCGGGATCCTGTCGATGCGGGCGATCTGGGAACGACGCTCCGGCGAGCAGACGGCCCCCGGGCATCCGAGAGGCTATTTCGTGGTGTTCGAGGGCGGAGAGGGGGCCGGGAAAACGACTCAGATGGAGGCGTTCGTCGCCTGGTTGCGGGCCCGGGGTGAAGATGTCGTCACCACGTTCGAGCCCGGCAACACCTCCGTCGGCCGCCGCATCCGGGAGGTCGTCCTTGATCCCGAACTGCCGGACATGGATGCCCGGACCGAGGCGCTGCTCTACACCGCCGATCGCGCCCAACATGTGGCCGAGGTCATCAGGCCGGCGTTGGAGGCAGGAAAGATCGTCGTCTCGGATCGATTTGTCGACTCCTCACTTGCCTATCAGGGGGTGGGCCGTGGCTTGGGTCTCGACCAGATATACCGGCTCAACGAGTGGGCGACCGGTGGGCTGTTGCCGGACCTGGTTCTGTACATGCAGATGGACGCCGGCGCCGGCCTCAGGCGGGTCTCGGTGGATCACGACCGCATCGAAAAGGAAGGACACGGGTTCCACGAGCGCGTCGGGGCAGCGTATGTCCAACTCGCGCGCGACTTCCCCGCCCGTTTTGTCGTAGTGGATGCGGCGCGGCCGAAGGCTGAAGTGCATGCCGATGTCGTGGCGGTATACGAGCGGCGGACGAGCGACGGGCTTGCACCTCCTCCGGCTTCCGCACCACCAGCCGGTCGAACTTCGCCGCTGCCGCGATGAATCAGGAGATGGGCAGTAAAGCGTCGCCCGAAACCACGGTGTGGGATGTCCTGCACCTGCCCGGATCGCCCCATATCCCCTCCTCCATCAATGTCCCGCACGCGTGGTTGCTGCTCGGGCCCACCGGATCGGGGAAGCGAGCCACTGCGCTGGCCATGGCGGCGGCCTTCAACTGCCCCGAGCGGCCGGGCGTCGGGTGCGGCGTGTGCTCGACCTGCACCAGGATCATCTCGGGCCGCTATCCCGATCTGCACCTCATCGCTCCGGAAGGACAGGTGATCTCGGTCGAGATGATCCGTGCGGGTGTGATCCCGGAAGCGGCGCGTTCGCCTTTCGAGGGCCGGCGGAAGGTCTTCGTGATCGAGGAGGCCGAGCGCATGCATCCATCCGCCCAGAACGCGCTTCTCAAGACGCTCGAGGAGCCGCCGGCGGACACCATCATCATCCTCGTGTGCGATCAGGAGGATGAGCTTTTGGAAACCGTGCGATCACGCTGCCGGGTTGTCCATTTCGAACGGGTCCCATGCGAGGCGATCCAGGCCATCCTCGAGGCAGAGGGTGCGGAGCCGCCCGCAGCACGGTTGGCTGCCCGCATCGCCGACGGCGACATCAATCGAGCACGGTCTTTTGCGTTCGAACCAGAAGCGCAGAGCAGGCACCGCTCGTTTGCGGGCGTCCCGGTGCGGCTGACCTCCTCGCTCGAGGCTCTCGACGCTGCAGCTGAGATCGTGTCGGAAGCAGCCACGGCAGTCAAAGAGCGGACCGAGGCGCAGAAGCAGGAAGTCGCCGAACTCGCTGCCGCGCTGGGCGAAGGGCGCGGGACCGCGTCGGCGCGCGCATCGCTGGCCAAACGTCACAAACGTGAGTTGCGGCGCCTCGAGAACGAGGTCCTGAACGAGGCCCTCTGGTCGATCGCCTCGTGGTACCGGGATGTGCTGACTGCTCGCCGCAGCGCGCCCGGGGCAATCGTCGACCTCGACTTGACGCCGGACCAGGTGCGATGGGCGGTAGCCCTGGAACCAGACGACAGATCGCTGGTTGCCGCGATCCATCGCTGCGCGACAACGCCCGGCGCGCTTGCGCGCAATGCGAATCCCAGCCTCGCCATCGAGGCCACCCTTGTCGAGCTCGCCAGGCTCGCTCCGCCACCGCCGGAGTCGGTGACCGTTGATCTAAGTTGAGCGACATGGTCGTTGGCGGGACGTTGGCCGAGGGATGAAGGAACTGGACAATCGGGGGTGAGATGGCAACCAAGGTAAGCGGCAAGAACCGAAGACAACACGCTCGCCTCGCAGTCCGAGAGGCTACCGAACGTGGCGGGCTTGACCGGCACCCAGGTGATTTCGTGCGCGTGTTCCTGGCGGCAGTGACGTTGGGAGTGACCGGCCTGATAGCCAGGGGAGGCCGGGTCGGCGCTTACGAGCACGAGGTCTTTCACCTGGTCAACAGGTTGCCGTCGCTCTTCACGGTGCCACTGGTGATCATCCAACAGGCCGGAACACTCATCGCGGTCTGCGTCGCCGTCCTCCTGGCGCTTGCGTTGCGCAGAATCCGTCTTGCGCTGGATCTAGTGATCGGCGGCGGATCCGCGTACCTTCTCGCCAAGGGGCTGAAGCTCCTTGTGGCGCGTCAGCGTCCCGCGGGGGTATTCGAGAACGTCGTGATCCGCGGTGCCGAACAGGCTGGTCTCGGCTTCCCCTCGGGACACGTCGCGGTGGCAGCCGCGCTGGTCACTGTTGCAGCCCCTTACTTTCCTCGCTCGACCCGGCGCGCTCTATGGGCACTCGTCGGGTTGATCGCCGTGGCGCGGGTGTACGTCGGGGCTCACCTGCCCATCGATGTTATTGGAGGAGCCGCCCTGGGATGGCTCATAGGAGCAGTCGTTCACCTGATGCGGGGCGCTCCAGGCAATCGACCGACGGTGGAGGGGGTTCGTGCAGCACTCGATGCAGCAGGGGTTCAAGCTGTGGCGGTCCAGCCTTTGAGCGCAGATGCGCGCGGTTCTACGCCATTCATCGCAGACCTGCACGACGGGTCACGCGCTTTCGTCAAAGTCGTGAGCAGAGAGCAGCGCGACGCCGACCTGCTGTTCAAGCTCTATCGCTTTCTCGTGTTCCGGACGGTCGAGGACGAGTCGCCGTTCACCACGCCCAAGCGCGCCGTGGAGCACGAAGGCTATGTATCGCTCTTGGCCGAAAGAGCTGGGGGTCGCGTTCCACCGATGGTGGTAGCTGCAGAGACCGCGGATCATTCCGCCATCCTGGCTCAGGAGCTGGTCCCGGCCAAAGGGCTCGATGATCTCGCCCCCGATGAGTTCGACGACGGGTTGCTGCGGCGCATCTGGGTGCAGGTAGCCCTCTTGCATAGTCATCGAATAGCGCATCGTGATATGCGCCTCGCCAACTGGATGCTCGATGGCGACCGGCAGCCGTGGCTGATCGACTTCGGATTTTCGGAGGGGACGGCCTCGATGAGGCGCTTGGCGATCGACGACGCCGAGCTTCTCGCGGCAACGGCTTCTCAGGTGGGCGCCCGGAGGGCGGTTGCCGCCGCGGCCCGGGTCGTGGACATGGACGAGCTGGTGCAGGCCGCCGGCATCCTCCAGCCGTTCGCGCTGTCGACGGTGACTCGCGCTCAGGCAAAGAAACACAAGGGTTTGCTCAACGACATCAAGGCCGAGGTGGCGACCCTTTCAGGCTCCCAGCTTCCTCCCGTCGACAAGATCGAGAGGATCCTTGTGCGCCCTCGTGTGTGGCTTGGGCTTCTCGGGGCCGCCTTCGCGATCCATCTCTTGTTACCGCAGGTGGGTGAGCTGGGTCAAACCCTGCGGGCGGTTCGGAATGCTCAGATCGACTGGTTGCTGCTCGGAGTGCTGGGATCGGCGACAACCTACGTCATGGCCGCTTTGAGCCTCACGGGAGCAGTGTCGCAGCCGCTCGTTTTCGCGCGGACGTTCTTGGTGCAGGTCGCGGCATCGTTCACTTCTCGCATCGCGCCGGCCGGACTTGGAGGCGTTGGTTTGAACGAGCGCTACCTCGAGCGCACAGGAGTGTCGCGCGCGGCTGCGGTGACCGCGGTCGGCGCCAGCTCGGTCGCGGGTTTCATGGTTCACATGACGCTGCTGACGATTTCGGCTGTGGCTCTGGGGTTGAAGGGTTTGGGCCTGCCGAGCTTGCCGGACGGCTGGCCTTTGCTCATTACCGTGATCGCCCTGGTGCTGGCCATAGCAACAGCGGTGGGCCTTCCGTGGGGACGACGGCGGCTGGTTGCTCCCGTAATGACCGGGCTGCGCGAGTTCGTACCGCTGCTGAGGCGACCGGCTAAAGCTGCTGCGCTCTTCGGGGGCTCCGCCGGAACGACACTTGCTTACATCCTCACGCTGGCCGCATCCGTCAGGGCGTTTGGTGGCTCGACCTCGATCGAGCACGTCGCAGTCAGCTACCTGGTCGGTTCGGCTTTGGGGTCGGTGGCGCCGGTTCCGGGAGGTTTAGGCGTCACCGAGGCGGCGCTTGTGGCGGGCCTCACCAGTTTCGGAGTTCAGTCCGGACCGGCCATAGCAGGGGTGTTGGCGTTCCGGCTGTTGACGTTCTGGCTGCCGATCGCCCCAGGGATATGGGTCTTCCGGCGCTTGCATCGCGCCGATGTCTTCTGACGGAACCTCGCCGCGTCCCCCAACTTCGCCTGACTACTTATGGGTTCACCACTGCTAGGGTGCGCCACTGACTTCGATTAAGGCTAAGACGAGGAGTGGAAATCATCAAGGGTAGTAAGTCAGCGTGCGTATGCGTCGTCTGGATGGTGACGACACCGATTGTGGGCGGCTACGCGAACGCCAAGGGTAGCGTGGAGTTGAGAAGTGAGCAAGACCTTGGTGTGAAGTCAACAAGTGAGCAAGAATCTGGTGCGAAGTTGCAGAGACGGGAAGTCGTCTCCAGCCGTAAGGAAGCGTTGAACTCTTCTTCTGGAACGGTGGTGTTCGAGGCGGGCGTCTATCGCGGCACCCTCGAGCAACCGGACAATACTCGCTGGATTGCCGAATCGGGGGCGATTGTCCGGGGTCAGCTTGTTGCCGGAAAGGGTTCGCTGCTGTCCGGATTCGACGTGTCAGGTGGAAGGGTAGGGGTTGTTTGCAGATCGGACAGTGTCTGTCGCAATCTCAACGTTCATCACAACAGTCAATCGGGCATACATGTTGGATCTGACGGCGTGAAGCTGATACGTAACCGAGTGCATGACAACAATCTCGACCTTAGACCCGTAGTGCGAGGGAATCCGTGCTGGAACAGCGCCGGCATTCACATGGTCCTCGGTAACCATGTCGTCCTCCGTGGGAACCGGGTAATTCACAACGGTTGTGACGGTATTCACGCCGACATCGGGATGAAGCATGGACGGTTCAAGAACAATGTCGTGAAAAGGAACACCCGGTTCGGGATATTCATAGAAACGAGCTGTGACCAGAAAGTCAAGCGGAACAAGTTCAAGCGGAACCGGGCCGGCGTCTACATCGGCAACAGTCCCCGTATCAAAGTCATAAGGAACTCGTTCCGGCGCAATGGCCTCGGCATAGTCTGGCACGATCGGGTCACGCGTAGCTATGCACCTGGATCGGTCCAGTGCAAACCGAGGAGCAAGCGAGGTGGTCGATCCTGGGGCAATCACCTCCATGGGGACCGGGTCGTCGGTGAGCCGTAAGCAGTCCGTCGGTGCCTCGTCGGACATGAGGGATAGTAGGTTCAGGCGGTTGCGAGAGACTTAGCGGGGAGGTTGAGGGTCAAAATGGGAGAGCGAACGTCTTATCCACCCGGAACGTTTTCCTGGGCAGATCTCGGTACGACCGACTTTGCGGGCGCAAAGACCTTCTACTCGGAGCTGTTTGGGTGGGAGTTGGAGGATATGCTTGCCGGTGAGGGCTTCGTCTACAGCATGGCGCGCCTGGATGGCAAGTATGTGGCAGCGGTCTACGAGCAGATGGAGGAGCAGCGCGCTCAGGGCGCGCCCCCCAACTGGCTCAATTTCATCACCGTCGACGATGTTGAAGCACGCACCGTCGAAGCGGAGAGGCTGGGCGCAACCGTGCTGTCGCCGCCTCTTGATGTTCTGGATTCGGGGCGCATGTCGGTTGTCAGCGATCCGACCGGCGCGGTGTTTTCCATGTGGCAACCCGGTAACCACATCGGAGCCCAGCTCGTCAATGTGCCCGGTGCCATGACCATGAACGAGTTGGATACCCGGGATGTCCCGGCGGCTAAGGAGTTCTATGGGGCGCTGTTCGGCTGGACGTTCGAGGACGACCCCAGCGGGGCTTATACGAATGTCAGGAACGGCGAGAACCTCAATGCCGGAATGATGGAGTTGGCGCCCGAGTGGGGCGAGGTACCTGCACATTGGCGCGTCTACTTTGCCGTCGCCGATTGCGGTGACAGTCTCGCCAAGATCAAAGAGCTGGGTGGCCAAGTGATGATGGCGGCTACCGAAATCCCTGCTGGCCGCTTCGCCGTTGTAGCGGATCCCCAGGGAGCGTCCTTCTCCTTGTTCGAAGGAGAGCTTGATCCCTGATCCGGCGGATTTCTGCAGGGGAGCGAATGATGACGGGGGGGCGCCTGTTTAGCCGTCGTCGGCTGCTCGTCGGCGCAGCCTCCGTGGTCGCCATCGGCGCCGCCGGACGAATCGCAACACTGAAGTCATCGACATCCCCGGACGGGAACCCCCAACCACCGTGCGAACCACAGCAAGAGATCGTCTTCGGGTCGTCGGCGGCGACCTGGCAATTGTCTGATGCGGACTACCGCCGGCTCTTCGTACGTGAGGCGGAGATGCTTTTCACGGAGGATGACCTGCTGTGGTACCGGCTCCGCCCGGAGCCCGATTCCGGCCTGGACTTCACCTACGCCGACCGGATCATTGAGTTCGCGGAACGGCACGGAATGTTGGTGTTCGCAGCCCATCTGGTGTGGGACGAGGGCTTCGGCGAAGGATGGACGGAGGCCGATCTATGGGGGATGGACGAGCGGACGGCGCGTACGGCCCTCTTCGACACCGTCGAACGCACAGTCAAGCGGTACCGGGGCCGAGTAGACGCGTGGAGCGTGGTCAACGAAGCAATCGGCACAGAAGGAATCCGGGGCTTGCGCACCGACGTCCCCTGGTACGAGTCGATCGGGCCGTCTTACGTGGCCGAGTCTTTCGAGATTGCTCACGCTGCGGACCCCGACGCGCTGTTGGTTCTCAACGAGTTCGGATACGAGACGGTCAACGAGTTCGGGGACAAGCCGGTAGACAAGCAGCGTGCGACGCTGCAGGTTATCGATCGGTTGCTCGACGACGATGTGCCGGTCCACGCTCTCGGTGTGCAGGCGCACCTGCTGGCCATAAGTTCGCACAAAGGTTCGACCCCGTCGCATACCTAGGATTCTTGTCCGAGATTGCGGATCGTGGCCTCAAGATATTGATCACCGAGCTCGATGTTCTCGACGACGGCCTGCCCGCCGACCGCCGAGTTCGGGACCGTTTGGTGGCCGAGGCTTACCGGCGATACCTTCAGGCAACCCTTCAGGAACCGGCGGTTGCCGCCGTAATAACGTTTGGTCTCTCCGACCGCTACACCTGGCTCCAGGAGGACTACCCTCGCGAGGACGGAGCACCCCGCCGGCCGCTACCCTTCAGCGAGGGGCTGCGCGCCAAGCCCGCATACCGCGCCCTGAGCGACGCCTTGAGGGATGCTCCACGACGCTGTGCCCTTTGGGAAAGCCCACGCGGTGCGAGCCGGCAGGAGTCCACAATCGGGTAGTCCGGGACCGAATGGTAGGTTCGCAGGGCAACGGCGAAGCGCAGGCCGGGGTAGCTCAGTCGGCAGAGCGGCTCACTCGTAATGAGCAGGTCAGGGGTTCGACTCCCCTCCCCGGCTCGACACCCCACGTGACCTGCATTTTGGCTGATGTTTGCCCAACCGATGCACACCGACTCATCGAGGCGAGAGGATCGAGTGCACTCCCTGCATGAGGAAGCGGTTGATCGTCGCATCCCGGAGTATCCATTCCTTACGATGGCAGCGACCGCGCGAGGCCGGCGGCGAGAGCAAGGAGGGTCGCCCGGCAAGCTCACAAAGACTTATAGGGAGCTTGTGCGGGCCTATGGTCGCTATGGTTACAATCGTAACGTTCACCGCATAACCAAGCGCCAGCTGAAACGGGCGGCAAACGCCCTGGCGGTCCTCATCGTGTCTCTTAGGTAGGACGATCCCCATCGCCGAACTCGAAAGGATGAATCATGATTGAAAGGGGCGCCCGATGAGGTCGTTTTCAACAACAGGTAACCATGGGTTGGTTCCTGTAGATCAGCGAGCTGTGTCGAAGCATTTGGCCAGGCTCGGGATAGCCACAGTGATCGTTGTATTGATTGCAGGGTCCGCCTCCGCCCACCGTGTGGATTTGGTGAAACCGGGTCGACGACTTGGGCCCATTAAATTTGGCCGCACGACACTAGCGCAAACCAAAGAGTGGTTTGGGAATCCCACTCAGAGGAAGGGCGTGAAGCTATGTGAAAGTTATCCTTATACGCGCATCAAGTGGGGCCGAAAACTCAAGATCTTCTTCTACAAGAGCGGCGATGACTACATTGCCTCTTTGGGGAGCGTCCACAGGCACAGGATCAAGAGCAGCCAGCACGGCGTACTCGGGATGCATACCTCAAAGGGTTTGAGAGTGACAAACAGGTACGCGAAATCACGACGCCTCTACCCTAATGCCTCAGTATTTCGGCAAAGCCGTAACCGATACATCCATTACTTGGTGCACACACCATCTCGGGGAAGCCTCTACGCGTATTCACAGTATCGAAAAGGCAATGTGCGAGGGCTCTGTGCGGGACCCTATGAAACGTGCTGAGCTCACGTAGACGAGACCGGGGGAGGTTGCTTCACACCGCAGTGAAGGAGCGTAAGGTCGTCGTAATCCGGCGGGCGTATTTTAGTCTGGACAGTCTATGGCCAGTGCATGTTGTGGAGGTGGCCTGACCCCCTGAAATCGGTCCACCGTAAGTGAGAGTCTTGATGCCTCGGAAGAGGCGGAAGGAGGCTCATCGCGGTGAAGAGACGAAAGCACACACCCGACCAGGAAGTGCGCAAGCTAAGGGAGGCCGACCGGCTCCTGGCCGACGGCAAGGACGTCAGCGAGGTCAGCAAGCACCTCGAGGTCTCCGAGCAGACCTATCACCGGTGGCGCAAGCAGTATGGGGGCTCAAGGCAGACGACTCCAAGCGCCTCGAGGAACTGGCCAAGGAGAACTGGACCGACGCCTTCACTACGTAGCCGATCGAGCCCGGTGGCGAATTGTTAGGGTGTTCTGTGTTCTAGGAACGTCTAGCACCTGAGCGGTTCTGCAATATTGGGTTTCGATTCCATTAAAGCTTGGGAGCGCGGTCGTTTCCACCCGGTTGCGGCTATGGGCCCAACAAGAAGAATTTCTATCAGGCCGACGGTCCCGATGAAAAGAGGCCTTGCGACGCAATCATCGCCAGGAGAGCGATAGTGGCGGAACGTTTGCTCCTAGAGGAACTCATTGATTATGGGTCGGGGGCACGGCGGAGCGTTCTCAGGGCAACGTCAATGGCGACGGCCGGCGAGATGAGGTTTTCGTTACGGCCCGTAAGCGGTTCAGGAAGTGCGAGGTATTTCTTGTGGTTGATACGGGCAAGGTGAACCATCGGAAGCGCTTAAGGGGCGCTCGGTCAGTTCATTCTGCGGTTCGTATGTACCCCCCGATCCTTTCACTACTAGGGATTGATCTTCACCAGGGACGCGAGATCGTGGTTCGGCTAGACCAGGGGGCGTCGGTGGGAGTCGCCGGCATATACACGATGCGAGACGGACGCATTAAGAGGGTGCTTGTACGGAGAAAAAGCGGCACAAATCGGTTCATCGGGCGGCCAAACTTGCTTCCTTACGGAGGGAGCTTGGGTGGTGTGTATGCGGTGGACTGCGCGCGTGACCATCCCAAGGGCACGATCGTGAAGAGCGAAGCGTTCCCCAAGAACTACAATTCCCAGCGCCGCGTCTGGATAGTGACTAGGAGATGGTTTGAGGTGAGCGGGAGAGTGTTTCAGCGCACCGCCGAATCGGTACAGCGTCACCAGGTGCGGCTGAAGAGAATGTCGGACCGATTTGAGGAGTTTGACGGCTCGCTCTTCCCCCATTGCCCTGGAAGGGTCGCATCCAAAGGGTTTTGAACCTCTCGTGGCCCGAAGGCGACATCCTCCCATGATGTGGTCGCACGCCCGAGAACTGGTACTCGTGCCGGGGACCATACCATGATGTGGTTGCTCGCACGAGAACGCTTTCTTTGGGTGTTAGACCACATCGGACCTGGCGGTGCCCTGTGCGGAGTGGCTCAGCGGCGCGCGTCGGAGCGTTCGAACGGCGCCTCGACTCGAGTGGAAGTCAAGGGGCCGTAGGTATGGGGCTTGCGGTATGCGTTCCCCCAGGTTTCACTCCTTCTGTAAGTCCTGAGTCGATCCAGATCGAAGTCCGCAAGAAATACTCCCTCTTTCGCGCCGGCGTCTACGATGAGCGGATCCATAGGCTGTTCATCGGAATCGAACGCCATTGCGTCGAACGCCACTGAATGTCCGTTGCACTGAGGCTCCGGGTAGTTCGTCATGGCGACTCCGACCATGTTCTCGTAGGCGCGTGCACGGAACTGGCCGATACGTGAATCCTCCAACTCGCACGAGTTGGGAGTCAGGATGATTTCGGCCCCCTTGAGCATCAGTACACGTGCGCTTTCGGGAAACTCTCGGTCGTAGCAGATCATTGCCCCGACCTTCACAGTGCCTGAACGAGTATCGAGATCGCAGACATGGAAGTCATCACCGGGAGTGCAGGCGGCTTCCATACCGAAGTCGCAGGTGTGAACCTTTGCGTAGGTCATGACCACGTTTCCCCTGCGATCGATTATCGACACCGAGTTTCTCGGCGCGCCGGGCCACCGTTCGAGATAGGTGAGTGCGATGGCCATGTCGACCTCCTGCGCCAGGCGCTGGAAGTGCGTTACGAACCTGTCGTCCCCGGCGATGGCCGCCTGCTGCCACGCCTTCCGTCCGACTGCCTCAACCGGACAAGGGGCGTACCCGATGCTCCACATCTCGGGAAACAGGGCAACGTCGGCGTTCATTGCGGCCGCGCGGCGGCAGTGCTCCTCGCCCTTGATCAGATTCGCATCGGTATCGGCGCCGCAGGCAGCCACTTGCAGCAGCGCTACTCGAAAACCCATAGGCCAAGAATAGTGGCTACCTTATTTTGAGCCGGTTTGCCGGCGGTTCGGTGGCGTCCTTGGGCTGCGGCAGCCGGTTCGGGCGGGGGAGCTTTCTAGGCGACGCCTGCAGTCGGTGGCTTCATGAGGTCCCGCGCCGCCTGGCGTGCTGCGCCTGCGGCCGCTCCGACGAGCCCGATCCACAGCACCTTCTTCAACAGCGGCACATCGGCGTCTACCTGAGGGGGATCCTCGCGCGTAGCCAGGCGCCACAAGGTCGTCAGCGCACTGTTGGCGAGCTTGACGGCAAGCACACCTGCGAGTGTCGCCCCGATCGTCTGGCCGAGCGTGGGCTTCTGTGGGATGGCCCCGTCGGGCTGAACCATTTTCTTCTTCGCCATTGCTTTTCCTTTCCGTCCTATTCGTTCACGTCGGCCGGCTCTCGATGCATGCCGACTATTTCGTCAAGCTCGAGCCCCCCGTCGGCGGGCCCGATGGCAATGATGCGGTCGCCTGCAGCGAACGAGAACGTCGGTTTGGGTCTGTAGGTCCACCACCGCCCTCGCTGCACCGCGAGAACATACATACCCGTTTCAGTCTCCAATCTAAGCTCCCGGATGGATTTTCCGTCGGCCTGCGAAGCGGCCCCCACGATGGTCTCGTGCCCGAACTCGTCCGATTCGACCAATGCGGCTGCGATCACCGGATGGAGCTCCTCCCCCTTCTCGACCAACCGGGTCATCTCACGCGCCGAGTCGAAGATCATCTCGGTTGCGTTGCCAAGCCGTATCAGTCCCCGGAGGTGATCGGTGTTGCGCGCCTCCTGGGCGGCTCGCAGCACCCAGGACTCGAGCTCGTCATGCAGCGCGTCCGAGCGAGCCTCGAGGTTGGCCACTTCTGCGGCAAGGGCGCGATCGTTGAACAGCAGCGCCGAATACGCGAGGCCCACCGCCACCTCGGCCGAGTTCTTCATCTCGACGAGGAGATCGACCGCGCGGTCCAGATCCGACAGCGCTATCTCGGGCTGCGGCGGGGGCTCCGGCAGTGAAGGAGCGCCCACCAGCTCGCGCGCCAGAAGGACCCCATCCTCGGGTCCCCGCACCAACAGAGCGTCGCCTTCGGCTATGACGTAGTCGGCCCTGGGATCGAGGTCCCATTCACCCCCGCGCCGGATGGCTATTACCCAGATTCCAATCTGCACGGGAAGGGCCAGCCCTCGCAGGGTTTGCCGAACCGCCGGGGAGCCTTCGGCCACCTTGATTCGGGAAACGATCTCGTCCGCATACCGCAGGTCTTTTCTGAGATCGTCGACTATGCCGATCTTCGAGGCGACAATTCGCGCAATGTCC